>Ga0310901_10000064_pt1 | contig 13361 bp, 9 predicted proteins | sample C24D2metaG_FD_203911 | JGI IMG/M metagenome (GOLD analysis project Ga0310901, IMG submission 203911) | Lab incubated soil microbial communities from West Virginia University Organic Research Farm, Morgantown, WV, United States - C24D2 | ecosystem: Environmental > Terrestrial > Soil >...
GATCCGCGAACTGATCGACGAGCATCCCCACACCGTCTACGTCCGCGCCGAGAACCCGCGCCGCCTCGCGCGCGATTTTCTCGAACAGGCCGACGTGCGCAGCATGAAGTTCGAAAAAGACTCGGTTACCGTCGAGACCGGAAAGCCCGACGCGTTTTATGCGCGATTGACCGAGCTGGCTGCCAGCGGTGAGTACGGCGCGATCGAAGAGGTGACCTCGCCTGACGACAACCTGCAGGCGGTGTTCCAGTATTTGGTGAAATGACTAGCCACGACGTCCAGACCGCTCACCCGATTCCCGCCGCCCCCGGCTTCTTCACATCGGGGCTGCGAATCTTCGATCTCTCACTCGGCGAGATGCTGTGGTCGAAGCGGACGATCTTCATGATGCTCGTCGCCGGGGCCCCGGTCGTCATCGCCTGCTTCCTCCGAATCATCGTGCTGTTTGGCGCTCCAGTCTTCGAGGATCACCGATCGACACAGGGCGGTGTGACACAGACAATTCGCATGACCGGCCCCGCGATTTTCGGATTGATGATCTGGATCTTCTATCTGCGCTTCACCGTGCCGGTGCTGGGCGTCTTCTACGGCACGTCCCTGATGGCCGACGAAGTCGAGGACAAGACGATTACCTATCTCTTCACGCGGCCGATTCGACGCGGCGCAGTGTTGTTCGGGAAATATCTCGCCTACCTGGGCTGTACTGTCTTTGTTGTTCTTCCGTCGGTGATGCTGGTGTACCTGCTCGTCGTCCCGATGCGCGGTAGTCTCGGAGCTTCGTTCATCGATCTGGTGAAAGATCTGGTGCTGCTGGCTCTTGGACTGGCCGTGTATGGCGCCTTGTTCGCCTTCGTCGGGGCGAAGTTCAAACGGCCTCTTATCGTCGGGCTGATTTTCATATTCGGATGGGAGCAGGCCGCCCTTGCGTTTCCCGGCTATCTGAAGAGGTTCACTATCGCGTACTACCTCCAGGGACTGGTCCCGCATGCGATGCCCAGCGACAGCGTCCTCAGCCTTATCCAGGGGGTATTCCGGGAGAGCCCAACGTTAGCGGGAAGCCTTATTGGGCTCGCGATTATTCTGGTGGTTTCCGTCGCGTTGGCGACCTGGATGGTCGAGCGGCGGGAATACGTTTTGGAACAGTAGGCGCGGTCTAAAGACGGCGGCCCCGCTTGTGGGCCCTAAGACCTGAAGAATGAGCTATTTTGGAACTTTTTACCCGTTTGATCTGTATAATTCTTACCAGAGGACTACGGCATGACTAAGCGAACCCGGTATTTCCTTGCCGCATCGGGGGCGGTGCTCGCGGCTGGTCTTGGGACCGGCCTTGTGGCGTTTTACACGGGCGGTTTCGAGCCCGTTTCGGCCTCGGCCGTTTCAAACGAACTCCGCTATATTCCCGCCGATGCGACGGTCGTGGCGTATGCCGACGTTCGCGGCATCATGGATTCGGATCTTCGCGCCCGCCTGAAGGAAGCCCTGCCGGGGCATCAGGACGGTCAGCGCGAGTTCCAGGAGCACACCGGGATCGACATCGAGAAGGACATCGACTACGTCGTCGCCTCTCTTACTGCCGGAGCCGAGAAGCCGGCCCCTCTCGTCGTAGCCCGAGGCCGGTTCAACGACACGCAGCTCGAAACGTTGATTCGCGAGCACGGTGGCGCGGTCGAGGAATACAAAGGCAAGCGCCTGATCGTTGCCCCAACTGGCCACAACGACGCGCCGATTCAGAGCGGCAGTGTCACATTGGCCTTCCTGGAACCGGGTCTTGTCGCAATCGGCGAGTCGACAGCGGTCAGGAACTCGATCGATGCGCAGCTCTCCGCTCACAGCATCACCGGCAACAACGAAATGATGGAGCTGGTGAATGATATCGGCCAGGGCAATAACGCCTGGGCCGTCGGGCGCTTTGACGTCCTCTCGCAGCAAGCAAAGCTCCCCGAACAGGTTTCCGCGCGTCTTCCTCAGCTCAAATGGTTCGCCGCTGCTGGACATGTGAACGGCGGGTTGTCCGGAATGCTCCGCGCCGAAGCCCTCGATGAGCAGGCCGCCGAGAACCTACGCGACGTCGTCCGTGGTGTTCTCGGTCTGGCGCGCATGCAGGCTCAAGCCGACCCGCGCACGCAGGCACTCGTTGAATCGTTGCAGCTCACTGGCACCGGCAAGACCGTCGCCCTCTCGTTCACGGTGCCGGCGGAGATTCTGCAGATGATTCCGAAGGCGCCCGTGCCTCAGGTGCAGGCAGAGCAGCCAGCGAAATAGGTATCAGTTTCCAGCTTCCAGCTACCAGCTACCAGCTACCAGCTTGGAGGGCCGCGCGTCGAAAGACCGCGGCCCTTTTACTTTTCCCTTTTCCCTTTCAGATACACTGTCCCCCGTGGACTGCGTCTTCTTCTATGGGACGCTGATGGCGGGCTTTGATCGACGCCGTCGAGCGGCAATGGACACGAAGCTGTCGTTCCTCGGCCGCGGCTGGATCCGAGCATCGCTCTTCGATCTCGGTCTGTATCCGGCGGCCGTTCCCTCGCCAGATGGGTGTGTTTGGGGAGAACTCTACGAAGTGTCGGAATTGGCGACGGTGTTGCCCGCGCTCGATGAAATCGAAGGCTACAGACCTGGTGATACTGACCATAGTTTGTACGTGCGCGCGCAGGCGGACGTGACCTTGCCTGACGGACAGCAGCACACCGCGTGGGTGTATTTCTACAATGCGCCGCTCGGTCAGGCGCAACGGATCGAGTCGGGGGATTATCTCCGGCACGTCAGGGTCCGATAATGGTACCTAGTGCCCGGTAGCGCCCAGCGATGACCAACACGCGAGATAGTGAGCGCGTCCCGATCTCCGGCCAGGTGACCGGGGAGGTCACGGTCTATGAACCGATGACGATCCTCGACCTGAGCGATCGCGGTGCGCAGGTCGAGACCCACTTTCCACTGCACCTCGATTCGCTGCACGAGTTCCGTCTCTCACTCGGGACCCGTTCGGTTGTCGTCAAGGGTCGCATCGCGCACTGTCAGATTGGCGAGCTTGGCGAGACCATTCGCTATCGCAGCGGCATTGAATTCATCGAACCTACCGAGCACGCACTCGCCGCGATTCACGCGTTTGTCGAAGCGTTGAAATTCGCTGCATCGGCTCCTCCACCGATTGTCGAGGCCGAAATCACGGAAGAATGATCTTCCGCCTCGAGGCGGAAGCCACCATGACCTACAACAACTATATCGACGGACGTTGGATCCCCAGCGCCAGCGGCGAGACGTTTGAGAATCGCAATCCCGCCAATACCGGCGACCTGATTGGTGTCTTTCAGAAATCAACACGGCGTGATGTTGAAGCGGCGATCGACGCCGCCGCGCGGGCCTACAAAAACTGGCGACTCGTACCCGCGCCAGTGCGCGCGGAAATCCTGTTCCGTGCGGCGCAGCTCATCGTCGAACGCAAGGAGCAATTTGCGCAGGACATGACGCGTGAAATGGGGAAGGTCCTGAACGAGACGCGGGGCGATGTGCAGGAAGCCATCGACATGACCTTCTACATCGCTGGCGAAGGACGTCGTATGTTTGGCCAGACGGTGCCTTCTGAACTGCGGAACAAGTTCGCCATGTCAGTTCGTCAGCCGCTCGGCCTCAGCTCGATCATCACGCCGTGGAATTTTCCGATGGCGATTCCATCGTGGAAGATCATTCCGGCGCTGGTCTGTGGCAATACCGTCGTGTTCAAACCGGCGTCACAGACGCCGCTGTCAGCAGTGAACTTCGTCAAGGTGCTCGAGGACGCGGGAGTTCCCAAAGGCGTCGTCAACATGGTCACTGGCGACGGCGACGAGGTCGGCACGCCATTAACGACCCACGACGACGTGCGAGTGGTGTCATTCACCGGCTCCACGCATGTCGGACGGATCGTGAATCAAGCCGCGGCCCCGGGATTCAAGAAGGTTCATCTCGAGATGGGCGGCAAGAACGTGATCATGATCATGGACGACGCCAACCTCGAGCTCGCGGTCGATGGGTGTCTGTGGGGAGGGTTCGGGACGACGGGGCAGCGGTGCACGGCGGCAAGCCGCGTCGTGGTGCACGAGAAGGTTTACAAGACGTTCGTCGACCAGTTCGTCGCCCGAGCGAAGTCGCTCCGTGTCGGTGATGGACTTCAAGACGAGACGGAGATGGGCCCCTCGATCAGCGAGTCGCAGCTGAAGACCGTGATGTCCTACGTCAAGATCGGTCGCGAGGAAGGGGCGTCAATCGCCTGCGGCGGGAACCGGCTGGACGGCGGAGCGTACTCGAAGGGCTTCTTTCACGAGCCAACGATCTTCACTGATGTCAGACCGGGGATGCGCATCGCGCGCGAAGAGATCTTCGGTCCGGTCGTATCGGTGATCCCCTGCCGATCGCTCGAAGACGCGATCGACATCGGTAACGGCGTCGAGTATGGGCTGTCGGCATCGATCTACACCCAGGACATCAACCGCGCGTTCACTGCCATGCGCGATCTCTACACCGGGATCTTCTACGTCAACGCCCCGACGATTGGTGCCGAGGTGCACCTGCCATTCGGGGGCACGAAGAACACCGGCAATGGTCACCGCGAAGCCGGCACGGCGGCGCTCGACGTGTTCTCGGAGTGGAAGTCGATCTATATCGATTTCAGCGGGAAGCTCCAAAGGGCCCAGATCGACGTCGAGCCCGTCTAGATGTGCTAAAGTGAACTGCTCCCGCAAGTTACGAGTGCGCTGAGTGCTCTATCTGTCTCTTGGTCTCGGCTACATCGTTGCCTACGTAGCGATCGGCTGGCTTCTTCGCGGCCACGCGCTGGCGCTGTCGATTTTTGGCGATATCGGGCTGCTGATTCCGCCGCTCGCGGTCTGCGCTGTCATCCTGCGGCGCCGTCGCTCGTGGCAGGGATGTCATCGCCTGTTCTGGGATGCCGTCGCCATCGGCATGGCGCTCTGGATCATCGGCCACCTCGGGTGGGCGTTCGAAGATCTCGTGCTCAAGCAGCAGTCATGGCTGCGCTGGCATACGGTCTTCAGCCTGTGCGGTGGCATTGGTCCGTTGATTGCGCTGTTCGCCCGCCCCCATCGCGGGGTGCGCTCGGAAGCCGTTAGCAGTGTCGGCGTCGTCCTTGCGAGCTACGGTCTGCTTGCCGTTTTCATCTACTCGTACTTTGTTCTGATTCCTGGAATCACGCCAGGCGTTCCGGGGCCGCAGGTTGCGCTGCTGAAGCTGGTCCAGCTCAATCGTGCGCTGTTGTTCCTGGCGTTCGCGGCAGCGATGATCGTTGCGCGTCGTACTCCGTGGCGCAATGCCTATCGCTGGCTGGCGATTGGAACAGGCGTCGGGTTCTTTCTGCGCATCTTGACCAGCCTGGCCATCGTCCGCGGCTCCTATCAAAGCGGCACCGTGTACGATCTCGCGTGGTTCGTTCCGTTTCTCTGTTACGCGGCCGCAGCGCTCGCAGCCCCCGCGTCACCGGCAGAGTCCGAAGTGATCGAAGCGCCATCGGCGCCGCTTCACGTCCTTGTTTCGGCAGTGCCAGTGTTTCTGATCCCGCTGACTGGATATGGCGCTCTGTACCTACAGCCGCTGGGTCCCGCCGACGATTCGTTCCGTGCGCTGCTGACGAGCGTCATGACCGTCGCCGGGCTCGGGCTGTTGACGCTTCGGCTCGCGGCGCAGGGAGGGGAACTCGAGCGTGCCGGCGCGCGCATGCGGCTGCTTGCCGCCGCGACGGAGCAAACCGGCGATCTGATTTTGATCACGCGCGCCGACGGCAGGTTCGAGCACGCCAACGATGCGTTTGTTCGCGCCCTCGGCTATTCCCGCGAACAACTGGCGCGACTCGACTACGTCGATCTGCTCGAACGCGGATTCGACAGCATTGGCGTGCACATCGCGTCGGCGATTCGCGAGGAAGGCATTTGGCGCGGTACGGTGGTGCGGAAACGCCGCGATGGCACGACGTTCCCCGCATCCTGCACCGTCGTCGGACTGCGCGATCCGGCGGGATCGATCACACACTACGTCGACGTCGAACGCGACACGACCGACGAGCTGAAGCTTCGCGATCAGCTGGTGCACAGCGAACGATTGTCGGCGATTGGTGAGCTGGTCGCCGGTGTGGCGCACGAAATCAACAATCCGCTGCAAACCATCGTGGGATCGGTCGAGCTGATGATGGAGGAACGAAACACTCCGTCAGTGCAGCGGGACCTCGAAGTCGTGCGGCGGGAGGCGGCGCGAGCGGGACAGATCGTCCGCAATCTGCTGTCGTTCGTGCGCCGTAGCGCTCCGAACCGGCGGCCGATCGATCTGAACGATGTGGTTCGGGCGATCGTGCAGCTGCGCGAGTACCATCTCCAGCAGAACAACGTTGCGCTGCTCGTCGACATGCATCCGGGACCGCTGGCGGCACTGGCCAATCGCGAGGAGATTCAGCAGATCGTGCTGAATCTCGTGCTCAATTCAGAGCAGGCGTTCGAAGCTGCGGGGCACGGCACCCGAATCAGGATTCGCAGCTTCACCGATGGCGATCGCCACGTGATCGAAGTCAGCGACGATGGCCCTGGCATTGGTCCGGACATTCGCGGGCGAATCTTCGAGCCCTTCTTCACAACCAAGGATGTCGGTCAGGGGACCGGGCTTGGGCTGTCGATCTCGCACGGCATCGCCGCCGCCCACGGCGGGTCACTCGAGCTCTGTCAATCGGCGGAGCGCGGCGCCTGCTTCCGCCTGACGCTGCCGGTGCACGCCGAGGGGCTGAAGAGCGTGCCGCGGCCGACGGCGGTTGCGTAGATCGCGAGCCCTCACTCTTTCTTTCTGGCGGCAATGTCTTCTTTGAGTTTCGGATTTACCCGAAACCCTGCTTTCTCCGCAGCCTTCACCTCGGCCTCGGCCTCCGTCGCACGCCCGGTGATGAGATAGACCACGGCGAGGTTGCTGTGCGCCTCGCCGAAGGTCGGATTCACCTCGATCGCCGCCTTGTATTCCTTTTCCGCGTTCGCGAGATCGTTCAGGCGGAAATACGCGCTGCCGATCGCCATCGAGACACCGGCAGGCACTGGTGGAGGGGTCGCGCCGGCGCGGCGGCTCTTCCGGCTCTCGAGCTGCTGGATCTGTTCGCGAATCTGATCGATCGTTTGTTGAGCGTTCGGATTCTGTCCAGTGAGCCGCGTCAGATTGCGTTCGTTGTCCTTGAGCGCCTGGATTTGATCGCGCAGCCGGCGATCGGACTCGGTACCGGCAAGCGCTTCCGCGGCGGTTGCCTTCTGAAAGGCATCACGCGATGCGAGGTAGGCCTTCAGCGCCTCCGGGTACCGCCTGGTCTTCATGTAGACCTGCCCAAGGCCGTAAAACGCGGCGTCATACAGTGGGTCGATTGCCACTGCCGCCTTGAATTCCGTCTCGGCGACATCGTATTTTTCGCTGACCAGCGACTCCATGCCACGCTTGAAGTGCTGTGACGCCGCAGTCTGTTCGCGCTCGGACAGCTGCCATGCACGGAGCGAAGAACTACTGACAAGAGCAATCATCAGAAACAGCAGCGACCGCTTCACGATGATCGGCATCATTGACCCCTCCCGCGAAGGTATTCGCGAACCTTAGGTTGATTCGGATCGAGTTGCAACGATTTCTGAAAGCTGGTTCGAGCAGCCGCGCTATTCCCTGCGCACAGTTCGGCGAGACCCTGCGAGGCATACACGGCGGCGTTATTCGGCGTCAGCCGTGCAGCCTGACGGAAGTCGTCGACCGCTCCGGCGCATTCGCCCCGTTCGACTCGGTATCGCCCTCTGAATAACCACACGTCGGGCTCATTCGGCTTGGCGGCAGCCGCCTGGTTCAAGAGCGAGATGCTTCGATCGACCTGACCGTTTCGCTGATATCCGATCGCGCGGCCGATCAGGTACTTCGTGCCTTCCGGCAGTCCATTGGCGAACGCACGGACCAGGAGGGCGTCCGACTTATCCAGCGACTCGCCACGCGCCCACAACAAGTCGCTCAAATTCCACAGCGCCGATGCAAGGTTCGGGTCGACCGAAATCGCTGTATCGAACGTGTCGATCGCTTCCTTTTGCTTCCCGTGCTGTTTCAACAGCAGCCCTTCGTTGTTCAGCGATCCGGCCGTGCGGCTTCCGAACGCGCGCCCTTTTCCTTCGCTCGCGCCGATATAGCCAAGCGCACGGAGCTTGGCGACCGTATCTTCATCGACGCGCGAGTCGCTACTGGCCGATGTCGCTGCCGCCGGCTTTGCCGGGGTATACACCGCTCGGTAGTCCACTGGCTCAGTGGATGACGGCGTCGCCGGCGTGCCAGGCAGTGGCGGACCAGCAATGTCGCGGGCCGGAGGCAGTCCTGCCAGGGCGAGCAGCGTCGCGGCCACCTGATCCACCTTTCCTGAGCCTGCATGTCCTGCTGACGGCTGGATACCGGGGCCCCAAACGAGATAAACGCCGTTCTCGGCGTGCCACTTCGCCGCCGTCGTATTCGCGGCGCTCGAGAGCGTCGTCGGCCGTCCCTCACCCCACAGGAAGCCATGGTCGGACGCGAGCATAATCGTGCTGCCGGTTTTTTGCGCGAGCGCCACGTATCGCGCGAGGAGCTGATCGATGAGCGCGAAGTATCGTTCAGCCACATCCTTGTAGTGGTTGTAGTCCGCCTCTGACACGGACGATTGGCGGGGCGGCGCATAGGGTGCGAACACATGCCCGATGCTGTCGGTGCCTTGAATATAGAGCAGAAGCAGATCCGGGTTTTCGCGCGAGTACCAGTCGCGCCCAAGTTCGTCGTAGACCTTGGTTTCGATCAGGATTCGTCGCAGCGCGCTCACTGGATGCGCGTATGGATCAGTGACTGCGACTGCTTGCGCGTATTCGGCCTCGGTCAGCCACGGAAGAATGGCTTTCACCGCTTCGTAGCCGACGTCGTCCTGCGCACGCTTCAACCCGTCGCGCGCCCATGACTCCATTGATGCGGGATGGACGACTCCGGGCGGCGGTGACGTTTCGCTGAACAGAAATGTGAAGAGGCGATCCGACACCATCAGCCCGTTGACTGATTCAGCTGGATAGGTGGCCCAGTAGCCCAGGGCACCGACCTTCTTCCCACCAGCGGTTGCCATGTTCCACACCGCTGGGACCTTCCGTTCGTCGCTCGTGATCGGTTCGCGCTGCTGACTGGTCGGATTGACTCGCAGGAAATCCAGGATCCGATGCTCCAGCGGACTCACACCGGTCATCATCGTCGTCCAGATCAACGGCGAGAGCGGCGGTGAAATCGTCTTGACTGTTCCGCTCGATCCTTCCGACACCAGTTTTGCCAGCGTCGGCATCACGCCGCGCGAGACATATTGATCAAGCAGCGACCAGTCGGCGCCGTCGAGGCCGATGAAGATCACGCGCTTGCCAGCGGTAGTCTTCGATGCGATCTGAGGCGCTGCCGAAACTGGTGACGACGTTGGCGCCGGCGTTTGCGATTCGCGAGAGCGGCAGCTAATTGTCGCAATTGCCGCGATGCAGACCAAGTAGAAAGGCGTTTCGATCCATCGGCGCGAGCGAAGGAGCGAGCGCTGGTTGGCGCTGGGGGTGGGGCCCCAGCGCAAAGTAAGAAAAGCTATCAGAAATGCGCCGATGCGCATGGGGCAATCATAGCGTGCAAAAAAAGAGAGGGCCCTGTTGCCGGGACCCTCTCACGTCAAACCGAAGCAGCGGAAAGCCCGCTACCGGTTAAAGCCTTTCCGTGTTCTTCCGTGGCTTAGAACTCGAACCGAACACCGACACGAAGGCTGAACGGCTGAGTAAACAGGACACCCTTCTTCAGGTAATCCGGGTTTGGCGCCGTCGCCCGTGGATCGTTGATTTTGAACGACGGGATCAGGTTGTTCCCGGTCGTCGTGATCCCGTTGTCGCCGTTGCAGTTGGCTTCAGGAATGCCCGCGCATCCACCATGCTCCGCGAGATTGTAGCGCTCGTCGAGAGCCGTGATTGCCTGACGATTGAACACGTTGAAGATGTCGGCCTGAAGGACCAAACGCCTCGGACCCGAAATCCTGATCGGATAGCGTGCCTGCAGATCGGTTTCCCAATCCTTCGGACCGCGACCGGCCGAGCCTCTCGGAACGAGGTAGTATTCCCAGTTCTGGTACGCGAAGGAGTAACCGTAGGCATTCAACGGCAGGCCCGAGTACAGGTGCGTCGACAGACCGAGGTTCAGACCCGTCAGCCCACCCTTCGAGAACTCGTAGCTGCCATCGAGTTTCAAACTGAACAGACGATCGTTGCTCAACTTCCCGTCCGCGTTCACCAGGAAGTCGGCATAGTCGAACGCCGAGTTGATGTTCGGATCCAGCTGGCCGGTCGACACCTGATAGGTGCCGTCGTAGTTGCCTTCCAGCTTGCTGAAAACCGCACTCGCCAGAAACTGCCAGTTATTCGAGAAGCGCTTCCGGGCGTTCACTTCGAACGCGTTGTTCGTTCGCTTGGCCTTCGGTGCAGCCGCGGTGGAGTGGCCGTCGTAGAAGCCCATTTCCGTTCCGACGCCAGTCCCGGGATTGGCAATGAAGTATTCGCCTGCCTCCGGAATGAGGAAGTCTTCAATAACCCGTCCCAGCTCACGGTGACCGTACTTGGCGCCGACGACAAAGTTGCGACCGAGATCGTATTCAAACCCGGCGAGCCACTCCTCGATGTACTGGCCTTTGAGGTCCGGATCGACCGGCGTCACGCTGCCGCCATTCAACGCCTGCGGCCGCGGTGCCGCTGGATCCTGCAGAATGTTGGCCGCGCTTGGACTGAAGTTGTAGCAGAAGCAGGACACCTCGCCGCCGAACGAGCGAATGTTGATGTCCATGGGGATGCTCTCGTAGAACCGACCCCAGTTTGCATACAGCTTGCTGCGATTGTTCCGCGCGACATCCCAGACGAACCCGATGCGCGGCGCCCAGTTGTCGGTCAGCTTGAACGCCGACACGTTGTCGCGATCGCGAACGTTCTGTCCTTCCCATCGGATCCCGGCGTTGACGGTCAGCCCCGCACCGGCTTTCCAGGAATCCTGCGCGTAGAACGACGTGTTCAACGAGTCGGGCTCGGACGTGAGCGGCAGCGCGATCTGCCACGTCGCACCGTTGCTGCGATCGTAGCCCGGCGCGCGATCGTTGATGTAGTAACGATGGCGGTAGTAGGTGACCCCGCCTGTGACCAGCTTGTAGATTCGCTGGCCGGCCCCACCGTTGTAGTTGTTGTTCACTGCCTTGACGTGCTCAGTGTCAAAGCCGACCTTCACATCGTGCGCACCGAGGTAACTGGACGCATCCACCTTATACACGTCCCGTTTGAAATCCTGATCCTGGAAGAATCCAAAGCCGCCTGACGTCGCCGTTGGTGTAACGGTCTGATCGATCAGCTGAGCGATGTCCCGGCCCGCTCCACTCCACGTGTCGCTCTCGTTGTGACGCGCGATCAGCCCGTTCAGGAGGAAGCGGCTGCCAAAGACGCCAGCGTACTTTCCGACGAAGTCAGTGCCGCCGAACTCACGAACACCCTTCCAGGTCGTCTCCGGGCCGGCAATCGTGAAGATCGCCCCATCTCGAGTCGAAGGATCGCCCATGACCGTGCCGTTCAGAGTCTGTCCTTCGGCGATGCGATAGGTAAGCTTGGCCGCAAACAAGTCGCGATCGATCGAGGTGGGGACTTCGCTATTGATAGCAGGACTTCCCGGCGAGGCCAGCGCCCGAATGACGGTGGTGTTGCGATTCTCGTTCGTCCGGTTGTAGGCACCGAAGAACCACAGGCGATCCCTGAAGAATGGTCCACCGAGTTCACCACCAAAGTCGCTGCGGCTGTCGATATCGGTGACCGTTGTCGTCCATGCCGGACGCTTGTCGCGCGTGTCGTCATCGGCCTGCAGGAATCCCCCCTCGGTATTGACGAACCCGGATCCCCGAAGGGTGTTACTGCCGCTCTTGGTGACGACGTTGAGGACTCCGCCGGTCATGCGTCCGTATTCGGCCGGGAGACCACCCGTCTTCACTTCGACTTCCTGCACGAAGTCAAAGTTGAGCGTCTTGCCCTTGTCACCAACTTCGACGCCTGTGGTATTGAGGCCGTCGATGATGTACTGGTTCTCCGCGCCGGTTGATCCGTAGACGACCGTGCCGACGGTGTCTTCCGTCGTGCCCGGCGCAACGCGCGCGACGGCGTAGAAGTCGCGCCGCAGAGGAATGCGCTCGAACAGATCGGCGCCGGCGTTGACGCCGGTCACAGTCGATGTCGTATCAATCGTCGAGCTCACGGCCGTGACGGTGACAGACTCGGTCACACTGGCAAGCTGCAGCGTCACTGGCAGCGTCACGGTCTTATCGAGACCGACATCGACGTTGGGTTGTTCGGCCGTTTTGAAACTGGCCAGTTCCACTTTGACGGTGTAGCGTCCCGGCGGCAGGCTGAGGAAGCGGTAGTTCCCTTCAGAGTCGGTGACCTGCGTCTGAACACCCTGCAGATTTGGACTGGACACCGTTACAGTCGCCCCCGGGAGCGCGGCTCCCTGAGCGTCTAGAACCTGTCCGAGAATCCGCCCCGTCGTCTGGGCCTGGGCCCCTGTGGCTGGGACGAGTAGGAGCGCGGCTGCCACGAGCAACAGCGCACTCGCTCTGCGTTTAAACATTGTCTGCATCCTCCTGGCGATGCCTTTCGAAAAGGAGAACCAGCTCTGCCATTGCGCAGAGGGCTGGGATGAATCTCAATACCAAGATCGATACCAAATTTGTGATGGTCTAAGTTTTAAAACATCAGGCTGTTATCAGCCACTTCCAATGTGCGGTTCGTCACACTTCCAAAGATTTGTGTTTGAAATCCAAACGAACGGACACGTTATCGGTACCAGTACTTGGATCTGAGCCTTTATCGCACATGTTTCTGTGACGAAATGCGCAGATTCGGGGGCTCGCTAGTCGGCAGGTAAGATACGAGCGCATGCTTTCAACGACCGCGATCCTGCTCGGACTCCAGCTGGTCGCGATGCAGCATCCCGCCACCGCGGCGTACCGTGGAAGCGCACAACTGCCGGGGTCGGTTGACTCGTTTTCGCGGGCGATTGGTCTCGATGTCGGTAACCCGTCGACGCTGCTGCTTCGCACAATCAGGCTGACTTACGGCCGGTCCGACACCCGGGCACAGCGAGCGCGCGAGGCGATGGTGCAGTTTCTCGACACGGCCGAGGCCGGTGACGATCGTGTTCCTCTGCCGCTGAGTCCTGAGCTCTGGACTGACGTCATTCTCCAGAAGCGAATCGATCAACGCACGCTGATCGCGGCGATTCTGCGGGATCGAAGTGCCGCGCTTCTGTATTACGGACTGTGTGCGCTCGACGAC
>Ga0310901_10000070_pt1 | contig 13039 bp, 11 predicted proteins | sample C24D2metaG_FD_203911 | JGI IMG/M metagenome (GOLD analysis project Ga0310901, IMG submission 203911) | Lab incubated soil microbial communities from West Virginia University Organic Research Farm, Morgantown, WV, United States - C24D2 | ecosystem: Environmental > Terrestrial > Soil >...
CGGGCTCGATGGAGGCGCTGTCGGGTGCCGTCCGTTCAGGCGGTGACCCAGATGGCCGCGGCCGCGTCGCGGGCGATGGCGCGGGTGGACCCGGCGACGGCGACGGCGACGGATGCCGCGTCGGCCGCGTCGACGGCGAGCTCGCTGCCCGGGCCGACGCCGGCCTCCTCGAGCTCGCGCAGCACGGCGGGGTCGCGGTCGCTGATCCGGATGACGCGTCCGGTGTGCCCGACGGGCGCCTCGTCGAGCCGCACCGCGGGCTCGGTGACCAGGGTGCCGTCGGCGGCCGGGATCGCGTCCCCGTGCGGGTCGCGCACCGGTCGCCCGAGTCGGGCGTCGATCGCCTCGAGGAGCCGGTCGGAGATCGCGTGCTCGAGCACTTCGGCCTCGTCGTGCACCTCGTCCCAGCCGTAGCCCATCTCCTGCACGAGCCAGGTCTCGATGAGGCGGTGGCGTCGGACGACCGCGAGCGCACGTGCCAGCCCGGCATCCGTCAGCCGCACCGCGCCGTAGGGCACGTGCGAGACGAGCCCGGCCGCGGCCATCTTCTTCACCATCTCGGTGACCGACGACGGCGCGACCCCGAGCCGGTCGGCGAGCACCTTCGGCGTGATGGGGTCGGGCTGCCACTCGGTGTGGGCGTACACCGTCTTGAGGTAGTCCTCGATCGCGGGGCTCGTGGCTGGCATCGGCCTCAGGATAGCGGTGCCCGGACCCGTGAATCGTGTCACTCGTCCGACTGGGACTTGACCGTCCCTCGTGAGGGGGATAGTTTCGATCCCGCACGGAAAGCGCTATCCCACACCGGGTCACCAGCCCAGAGAAGGATTCGACGATGAATCTCGGACACCATCCGTTCCGCGCAGCGCTGGCGGTCGCCGCCGCCGGCTGCCTGATCGCCGGCGTCGCGCAGCCCGCGACCGCCGCACCTCCCGACTCCGTGCCCACGGGCGTCCCGCAGCTCGAGGCCCTCGACCGAGGTCTCGTCGCGGTGTCGACCGCCCAGGGCGTGTTCCTCAGCTGGCGCCTCCTCGCCTCCGAGGCGACCGGAGCCACCGACACCGGCCTGGCCGGTCCCGACTTCGCCGTCTACCGCGACGGCGTGAAGCTCGCGACCGTCACCGACAGCACGAACTACGCGGATGCCGCAGGCACCGCGAGCGCGCAGTACACCGTCGCCCCCGTGGTGAACGGCATCGAGCTCGCGGCATCCGACCCCGTGACCGCCTGGGCGCAGGGCTACCACGACCTGCCCCTGCAGAAGCCCGCCGACGGCGTCACCCCGAAGGGCGAGGCGTACACGTACTCGGCCAACGACGTGTCGGTCGGCGACGTCGACGGCGACGGGCAGTACGAGTTCGTCGTGAAATGGGACCCATCGAACTCGAAGGACGTCTCGCAGCGCGGCTACACCGGCCCCGTCTACCTCGACACGTACGAGCTCGACGGCACGCTGCTCAACCGCCTCGACCTCGGCGTGAACATCCGCGCCGGCGCCCACTACACGCAGTTCCTCGTGTACGACTTCGACGGCGACGGCCGCTCGGAGACCATGCTGAAGACCGCGCCGGGCACGAAGTCGATCCGCTACGCGGCCGACGGCTCGGTCGCGGGCGAGGCCTTCGTCACGATGCCCGAGGAGGACGTCGAGGCGGGCTACGCGCACACCGACGACTACCGGTTGAGCGCCGCCGGCTACCAGGACCACCTCGTCGAGATGTTCCAGGGCTGGAGCGAGCGCCCCGAGGTCGTGTCCGGCCAGTGGCCGGCGACGCTCGAGCAGGCGTGGGGCGTGCCCGTGACGCACGAGTACCCGCTGTCGCGCGAGAGCGCCGAGGAGCTGGCCGACTACTTCATCGACGTCTACGCGCCGAGCCGCAGCGCCAACAACCGCCTGCGCGAGTTCGAGGGGTTCATCGTCGACGGGCCCGAGTACCTCACGGTGTTCGACAGCGCGACGGGCGAAGAGCTGCAGACGATCCCCTACAAGCCCGGCCGCGGCGACGACGGCCTGCTCTGGGGCGACTACGCGATGACCCGCATCGAGCCCGGCAACCGCGTCGACCGGTTCCTCTCGGGCGTGGGCTACTTCGACGGGCAGCACCCGACCGCCGTGTTCGCGCGCGGCTACTACACGCGCACGACGGTCACGACCTACGACTGGGACGGGAAGCACCTGAAGGAGCACTGGTACGTCGACAGCGGCCACGTGCCCATGACGAACCCGTTCAACGACTCGCCCCACGGACGTGACGGCACGAACCCCGAGTACGCGACGATCACCACGCAGGGCGACCACTCGCTGAGCCTGGCCGACGTCGACGGCGACGGGAAGCACGAGCTCGTCTACGGCTCGGCCACGATCGACGACGACGGCAGCCTGCTGTACAGCTCGTTCGGCGTGCTTCCCGCGGGCAGTGCGGCGCCCGGCCAGAACGCCCGCCTCGGGCACGGCGACGCCATGCACGTCGCGGACATCGACCCGGCGCGTCCGGGCCTCGAGGTCTGGACGGTGCACGAGGGTGCGACCTCCGCGCCGTACGGCTCCGCGATGCGGGATGCCGCGACGGGCGAGGTGCTCTTCGGCGAGTACTCCGGTCGCGACACCGGCCGCGGCATGATCGGCGACATCCTGCCCGAGGTGCCCGGCATCGAGAACTGGGGCATGCGCCTGCGCGCGGCCGACGGCACCGTGATCCCGGGCGGTTCGCCGGGTACGAACATGTCGATCCGCTGGTCGCCCGACCTCACCACGCAGGTCGTGAACGGCAGCGGCAACCAGACGACGACCATCGACGACTGGAAGCGCGGTCGCGTGCTCACCGCCACGAACACGCGCACGAACAACGGCACGAAGGGCAACCCGTCGCTCGTCGCCGACGTGTTCGGCGACTGGCGCGAGGAACTGCTCGTGCGCACGGCGGACTCGAGCGCGCTGCGGATCTTCACGCCGACCGAGCTCACGACGCACAAGCTGACGACGCTCATGCACGACGTGCAGTACCGCGCGGAGACCGCGCGCCAGCAGACCACCTACAACCAGCCGGCGTACACCTCGTACTACTTCGCGAGCGACCTCGACTGGTCGAAGGTGCCGGTGCTCACCACGCCGGCCACGCCGGGCGAGCCGACGTTCAAGGATCGCCCCGGCACGGCCCACGACGAGGTGCAGGTGCCGAAGAACATCGCCGGCATCACGTACTACGTGAACGGCGAGGAGGTCACGTCGGCGAACGGCAAGGTCCGCGTCACCGGCGAGGCCACCGTGGTGGCCGTCCCCGCCGCCTGGTACTCCATCGCCGAGGGTTCGACCTCGCAGTGGAGCGCCGACTTCGACGACTGACGTCGTCGGAGCATCCGGGTGACGGATGCGCCGGTTCCCCCTCCGGTCGCATCCGTCATCCGGCTCGAGACGACCGCCCCGGGTTCCGCAATTCCGTGCCGGCACCCGGGGCGGTCCCCCATGTCGCGGCGGTTGTGGGCCGTTGCCGCGACGACCGCGGCGCGCTAGGCGCCGGTGAGCACCAGCCAGAGCAGCACGGCGTTGAGCGTGATGAGGAACACGGATGCCGCGATGCCGGCCGCCGTCGTCGCCCAGTGGTTGCGCCACCGGCCGAGCACGCCCGCCTTCGCGGTGAGCACGACGAGCGGCACGAGCGCGAACGGGATGCCGAACGACAGCACGACCTGGCTGAGCACGAGGGAGAGCGTCGGGTCGAACCCGAGCCAGAGGATCGCGAGCGCCGGCACGAGCGTGACGAGCCGGCGGAGGATGAGCGGCACGCGAACGCGGAGCAGCCCGTACATGATCTCGGCGCCCGCGTAGGCGCCCACCGAGGTCGACGCCAGGCCCGAGGCGAGGAGGCCGACCGCGAACAGCGTCGCGATGACCGGGCCGAGCGCGACGCCGAGGGCGTCGTACGCGCCCTCGAGCGTGTCGGTCCCCTCGACACCCGAGAGGTTCACGGCGGCGAGCAGGAGGATGCAGAGGTTCACGGTCCCCGCGATCGCCATCGCGATGGACACGTCCCAGCGCGTCGCCCGGAGGAGCCGGTTCGTCGGCACGGCGGTCGCGGTGCCGGGCAGGAGCTCGGGCGAGGCATCCGTGCCGCGGCGGATGCCGAAGCCGTGCCACGGACCGTCGACGCGTGCGCCGGCCTGCTCGCCGCGGTGGGTGGCGAAGCGGTCCCGGCTGAGCGCCGAGTGCGCGTAGATGGCGTGCGGCATGATCGTCGCGCCGAGGATCGAGGCGGCGAGCAGCACCGACGTGGCGCCGTCGAACCGCGGCACGAGGCCCGAGAGGATGCCGGCCGGGCTCGGCGGGGCGATGAACACGCCGACCGTGAACCCGATCGCGATGATCACGAGCAGGCCCATGATCACGAACTCGAAGGTGCGCGGACCGCGCCGCGACTGCAGCACGAGCAGCACGATCGAGACTCCGCCCGTGATGAGCCCGCCCCAGATGAGCGGGACGCCGAACAGCAGGTTGAGCGCGACCGCGCCGCCGATGACCTCGGCGAGGTCGGTGGCCATGGCGACCAGCTCGGCCTGGAGCCAGTACGCCCGTCGTCCCCACGGATTGCGGATACGGCCACCGAGCACCTCGGGGAGGCTGCGTCCGGTGACGATGCCGAGCTTCGCCGAGAGGTACTGGATCAGCCACGCCATGACGTTGCCGAGCACCACGACCCACACGAGCAGGTAGCCGTACTGGGCGCCCGCCGTCATGTTGCTCGCGACGTTGCCGGGATCGAGGTAGGCCACGCCCGCCACGAGCGCGGGGCCGATCAGCCACGCGAGGCGCGGGATCGTGGGTCGTGCGGGGGTGCGGAGCTCGCGCGGCGCGGTGGCCTCGTCGGCGCGGGCGGCGGAATCGCTGCGCGGCTCGGCGTCGAGCCCGGCGGGGTTCGGGTCGCTCTCGATCGGGGGCCGCGTCGCTGCGGCATCCGTGGATTTCGGCATACCGAAAGATTACACGGATTTCGGTACACCGAAACCCTGCCGCCGCGTGTCGCTTCCGCCTCGCGATGTCACCCGGATGCGGGTAACCGGCTGAGGTGGTTGAGGAGTAGGTTCCGATGCATCGGGCGATCTCCCGGGGGCCGCGCGTCCCTGCCGACCAGGGACGGGCCGATGATCGCTCGTGGCTCCACAGAGAGGTGAGAACCATGAAGCGAGCTGTGATCGGATGCATCGTCGCACTCGGCCTCGTCGTCGGCGGAGGCGCCGGCGCCGCCTTCGCGGGCGAGACCAATGGCAAGGGCGATCCCGTGCCGGGTGCCGACCGGGCGAACTCGGCCTGCGCCTTCTCGGGCAGGGACCTGCCCGACGAGATCGAGGACAACCCGGTGCCCGAGGCGAACGACGACGCCGTCACGGGCGGACACGTGCAGAGCTACGGCATGTACGTGCGCGCGGGACTGAAGGCGAACGTGCCGAGCCCCGGCGACGCATGCCGAGGTGGCGTGGAGTTCGGAGGCTGACCGCAGCACTCCGACGGCCTCGGCGGGAACCGCCGAGGCCGTAGCCGTGCGCGCAGGTAGCGTTGCAGCGTGACCCACGAGACCGACGCACCCGCGGCCGACACCGACGCGCCCGCGGCCGGCGCCGACGAGGCGCAGGACGAGCCCACCGTGCCGCAGGGCGTCGGACCGTGGCCGGGGGGTCGCGACGCGTGGCCCGACGACCCGCGGTTCGATCCCGAGCTGCTCGAGCACGGCGACCGGCGCAACGTCGTGGACCGCTACCGCTACTGGCGCCTCGAGGCGATCGTCGCCGACCTCGACACGCGGCGGCATCCGTTCCACGTCGCGATCGAGAACTGGCAGCACGACCTGAACATCGGCTCGATCGTGCGCACCGCCAACGCGTTCGCCGCCGAGACCGTGCACATCATCGGCCGCCGCCGCTGGAACAAGCGCGGCGCCATGGTCACCGACCGCTACCAGCACCTGGCGTACCACCCCGATGTCGCCGACTTCGTCGTGTGGGCCCGCGAGCAGGAGCTGCCGATCATCGCGGTCGACAACGTCGAGGGCTCGGTGCCGGTCGACGACATCGAGCTGCCCGAGCGCTGCGTGCTGCTCTTCGGCCAGGAGGGCCCCGGGCTCAGCGCCGAGGCGCTCGCCGCCGCCGACCTCGTCGTCGAGATCACGCAGTACGGCTCGACCCGTTCGATCAACGCGAGCGCGGCCGCGGCGATCGTCATGCACGAGTGGGTGCGCCGGCACGCCGGCCGGTGAGCTCGCCGTCGGCTGATGCGACCTCGGTGTCGACGGATGCCGCGACCGCCGCGGCATCCGCCCGCGCCCGCCGCCGCGCAGACCGGATCACGAGCAGCCCCGCGGCCGCGATCACGACGACGACGATCGCCGTGCCGCCGAACAGCACGAGCGGCCCGCCCGACTCGTAGGCGATGCCCGAGAGGGCGGCCGCGATCGTGGCCATGAGCAGCCCGAAGGCGCGCATGAGCCCCTGCGAGGCGCCGGCACGGGCGGCCGGCACGGCCTGTGCCATCGCGGCCGCGGCGCCGATGAACGCGAGCGCCTGACCGCTCGACTCGACGAAGCCGACGCCGGTGGCCACCCACGGATTGCCGATGACGCCGTACAGCGCGACGATCGGCACGAGCACGACGGCTCCGCGCACGTACGCCGAGACGCCGCCGCGACGGTCGGCGAGCCGACCCGCCCAGCCCGCCACGAGGGCGAACGGCACGGCGAAGAGCGTGTAGCTCAGCGCCGTGAGCCACTCGCTCGCGCCGATGTCGGCCATGAACCGCGGCCAGATGCCGTCGTACGCGCCGGTCGGCACCATGACCGCGCCGTAGAGCAGCAGCACGCCGACCACCATCGGCGACCGCAGCAGGTCGAAGCTCACCCGCGGCGGTCGTGCTGCAGGGTCCACGGATGCCGCGGCGGAACCGCCCCCGGCTGCACGCGCCTCGGCGGCTCCCGCCGCCTGGCCCGCCGCCGCGGCATCCGGGTCGGTGCGCTCGCGGAACGCGAGCAGGACCGGGGCGACGCCGATCAGCACCACCGCGCCCGACCACGCGAGGATCGCCGCGGGCGACGCGAACGCGATCGCGAGGCCCGACGCGAGCGGGCCGAGCGCGATGCCGGCCAGCTCGGCGGCGCCGAGGCGCCCGAGCGCCTCGCCGGCGCGCGCGGGATCGGCGCGCACGAGCAGCGCGCTCGCCGCGGCCATGAAGACGCCGAGGCCGAGGCCGCCGAGCGCACGACCGGCGATGAGGTGCCAGCTCTCGGTCGCCATGGCCGAACCGAGGAGTGCGGCGGTCATGAGCACGACCCCGGCGACGCCCATGGTGCGGGCGCGACCGCGGTCGGCGAACGGCGCGACGAGGAGCTCGGCGGCGAGGGACGCCGCGAAGCCGGCCGCGGCGACGAAGCCGATGTCGGCGGTCGAGATGTCGAGCTGCGACTGGAGCGTGGGCAGCAGGGGGAAGATGACCATGGCGCCCGACGACATGAGCACGGTGGCGGCCACGACGCCGGCCGTGAGACGGCGGCGGTGACGATCGATCGCGTCGAGCGCTGGACCCCTTCTTGTCCACATGGATAACACGCTAGCAGTCATTGTCCGCATGGACAAGAGGGGTAGCATGGAGGCATGGCGAATCGGCTCGATCCGGCGCAACGGCGGGAGCAGATCCTGGCCGCGACGCTCCGCCTGGTGGCGCGTGACGGCTTCGCACGCGTCACGCTGCGCGACGTCGCCGCGGAGGTCGGCGTGGTGCACGGCCTCATCCGGCACTACTTCGCCACTCGTGAGCAGCTGGTTGCGGCGGCCTTCGACGCCGCGGTCCTCGCCGAGCTCGAGGGCGACGAGGAGGTCGCCGAGCGCGTCGAGCCCGTGGAGGCGCTGGCCGACTGGCTCACCTCGACGCCCCGCGAGCACTACTTCGTCTGGATCGACGCGTGGAGCGAGGCCCCCCGCAACCCCGAACTGCACGCTTCGCTCACGCGCCACCACCGCGATTGCGAGCGACGGCTCGCGCGCATCATCGAGCGGCTCGACGAGGCGGGGCTGGGCCGCAGCGAGGATCCGGCCGGCGACGCGCGCATGCTCACCGCCCTCGTCGACGGGATGGCCGTGCAGCACCACGCCATCGGCCTGGTCACGCGCGCCGAGGCCGACCACGTCGTCTACACCGCGGCCGAGGGGCGGCTCGGGCTCGCCCAGGGCACGCTCGAGCGGTCGCGCCCCACGGCCGTGCGCGGCCAGTGGGCCGCGAGCGACAGCGCCTGAGCCGGCGCCCGGCCCCCCTCCGCACTGCCGCGACCCCGCTGCCGTTGCCCGCGACCGGCGGCCGGCGCCCGAGACCCCGCCGCGTGTCGGATGCCGCGGCGCCCCGCCGCGCACGAGACTTGAGCCGATGCCCGTCGTCGACAACGCGATCTACCGGGGCGGCCGCCGGGTCGCCACGCCGGCGTCCCTCGAGGAGACCTTCGAGACCCGCGAGGCGCACGGCGGATTCGCCTGGATCGGCCTCTACCGACCGACCGACGCGGAGATCGACGCGCTCGCGAGCGAGTTCGGGCTCCACCCCCTCTCGGTCGAGGACGCGAAGAAGGGCCACCAGCGCGCGAAGCTCGAGCGCTACGGCGACACCCTCTTCGTCGTGCTCCGTCCGGCGCGCTATCTCGACGACGTCGAGCAGGTCGAGTTCGGCGAGCTCCACGTGTTCATCGGACCCGACTTCGCCATCACGATCCGCCATGCCGAGTCCCCCGACCTCGCGCGGGTGCGCCGTCGACTCGAGGACAACCCCGAGCTGCTCGCGAAGGGGCCCGAGTCCGTGCTCTACGCCGTGCTCGACGAGGTCGTCGACGAGTACGTGCCGGTCGACCTGGGGCTCGAGAACGACATCGACGAGATCGAGGAGCAGCTCTTCTCGGGCGACCCCGAGGTGACCCGGCGCATCTACGACCTCGCGAGCGAGGTCATGGAGTTCCAGCGCGCGACGCGCCCGCTCGTCGGCATGTTCGACGCGCTCGAGCGCGGCTTCGAGAAGTACGGCGTCGAGCTCGAGCTGCAGCGGTACCTCCGCGACGTGAAGGACCACGTCATCCGCATCGTCGAGCACGGCGACGGGTTCCGCCAGCTCCTCCAGAACGCGTTGCAGGTGCACTCCACGCTCGTCGCGCAGCGGCAGAACGAGGAGATCCGGGTGCTCTCCGAGACCGCGCTGGCGCAGAGCGAGCAGACGAAGAAGATCTCGAGCTGGGCGGCCATCATCTTCGCGCCCAGCCTCATCGCCGCGGTCTACGGCATGAACTTCGTCTACATGCCCGAGCTCGACTGGCCCTGGGGCTACCCGTTCGCGGTCGCGCTCATGCTCGGCTTCGCCGCCGGCCTGTACGCCGTCTTCAAGCGCCGCGGCTGGCTCTGAGCGAAGTCCCGAGCGGATGCCGCGAGGCGCCGCCGCGGCATCCGGTCGCCCTTCTTCCTCCTCCAATGTCGCGAGTGGGCGATCTTGGCGGCATCCGCCCGGATTCGCAGCAAGGATCGCCCACTCGTGGAGGAGAAGTCGGGGCCAGCGTGCGCAATTCAGGTCTGCGTGCGGCGTGCCGGCGCGACACGCCGCGCGGACCGCGAGCGAAACGCCTCCGCACCTGAATTGCGCACGCGCGGCGAGTAGCGTTGGGGCATGACCGAGATCACCGACGATCTGCCCGCCCGCCTCCTGCACGAGGAGCACGCCGGATGGAAGGCCATCCTCGAGGGGCATGGCGGCGAGCACTACCAGCGCGCGATGACGCGCGACGGCCTCATGGTCGTGGAGGGGGCGGTGCTCGGTCGCGACGAGGTGCGCGCGGCGTTCCGCAGCGCCCCGCCGTGGGACTCGTACGAGCTGCACGAGCCCGCCGTCATCCGCCTCGGCGAGCACGCCGGAGTGCTTGTGTACCGGGCGGTCGCGCGCCGCGGCGAGGAGACGGCCGACCTCCGCATGTCGACGACCTACCTCTACGACGACGGCGCCTGGCGCGTGGCGGCGCACCAGCAGACTCCCGCCTGAGCACGACCCGCGAGCGGCGTCAGCCGATCAGGCTCGGCTGCAGGTCGCGCAGCGTGCGGTAGTGGGTCATCCGCGTCACGCCGAGCGCCGCGAACACGAGCCCGCCCGCGAGCCACGCGAGCAGCACGAGCGCATCGGCACCTGCCCGTGAGAGGTCGCCGCCGTACATGAACTGCCGCATCGCGTCGACGACGTAGCCCATGGGCAGCACGTGGTGCAGGGCTGCGAGCGGCGCCGGCAGGGTCTGCCACGGGAACGTGCCGCCCGCAGTCACGAGTTGCAGCACCATGAGCACGAGCCCGAGGAACTGCCCGACCGATCCGAGCCAGACGTTGAGCGCGAGGATGATCGCCGCGTACGTCGCCGAGGCGAGCACCATGACGCCGAGCGTCCCGAACGGGTTCGCCATGTGGAACCCCAGCGTCACCGCGAGCACGACGAACAGCCCGATCATCTGCACGGCCCCGAGGATCCCGGGTGTCAGCCACCCGGCGAGCGTCACGCGGATCGGCGAGTGCAGCGCCGTGACCGCGCGTCGCGAGATCGGCTTCACGATGAGGAACAGCGCGTAGATGCCGATCCAGCCCGCGAGCGCGGCGAAGAACGGCGCGAGTCCGGCGCCGTAGCTGCCCGCCTGGGTCACCGCGCTCGTCTCGAGGTCGATCGGGTCGGCGATCGTCGACGCCTGCGCGTCGCGCGTGGCCTGGTCGGAGTCCGGGATCGCGTCGACGCCGTCGGCGAGCCCGTCGCGCAGCGTGCCCGCGCCGTCGCTCAGCTCACCGAGCCCGTCGCCGAGCGTGCCGATCCCGTCGCGCAGCGCGCTCGAGCCAGACGCCACCTCGGCCGCGCCGTCGGCGGCGGTGCGCGCCCCGGCCGCGAGCGACGCGGACCCGTCGGCGACCTGTGCGCTGCCCGCGGCGAGCTGGTCGATCTGCCCGACGACCTCCTGCACGCGGTCGTTGCCGGCGGCGAGGTCGTCGCCGAGGGGGTCGAGCCGCGCGAGCGCGTCGTCGATGGTGGCCTGGTCGACGCCCGCCGCGGCGAGCCGCGCCGCCACGTCGTCGCGCACCTGCGGGAGTGCAGCGGTGGCCTGGTCGACAGCCGCGCCCACCCGATCGGCGGATGCCGCGAGCTGCGCGTTCCCGTCGGCGACCTGCTGCGCGCCCGCTGCCAGCTGTGCCGAGCCGTCCGCGAGCTGGGCGGTGCCGTCGGCGAGCTGCGTGCTCCCGTCGGCGTGGCGGGATGCCCCGTCGGACAGCCGACCCGAGCCGTCAAGGGCCTGCGCCGCGCCGTCGGCCAGACGCGCGGCGCCGTCGGCGGCGTCGGACAGGTTCGTGCGGATGGTCGCGATCGAGTCGAGCAGCGTGGATGCGGCCTCGCGCCCGACCTGCTCGGCGACCGCCGCGCGGATCTGTTCGACCGCCTGCTTCCCGATCGTGCCGGCGAGGTAACTGTTGGCGTCGTTCGTGGACAGCACGATCTCGGCCTGCCGCGGGGCATCCGTGCCGACCGAGGCGAGCGCATCGGAGAAGTCGGCGGGGATGGTGATGGCGAAGTCGTAGTCGGACTCGTCGAGCCCCGTCGCCGCCTGCTCGGCGGAGACGCGGTGCCAGTCGAAGGCGCCGTCGGCGAGCAGCTCGTCGGCGACCTCGTCGCCCACGTTGCGCGCGGGTGCATCGTCGGTGGCCGGCGCGCCCTCGTCCTCGACGACGAGCGCGACGGGCACCTCGGGGAACTTCGCGTACGGATCCTGGTTCGCCCAGAGGTACAGGCCGCCGTAGAGCACCGGCACGGCGACGAGTGCGAGCAGCGCGAGGACCGACATGCGCGTCGACGTGAGCCGCCGGAGCTCGGCGGCGATCATCTGGGGGACCTTCACGCGAGTCCCCCTTCGGCGAGGGCCGCGTGCTCCGCGAGCTCGTCGACCTCGTCGGCCTGCATGCGCTCGATCATCGCGGCGGCGCCGATGGCGGCGGCCGACGCGTCGCCTGCGATGACGAGCACCGCGAACCCGCGATCGGCGAGGCGCTTGGCGAGGTCCCACCACTCGAGCGGGTCGCCGCCGTGGCGGTCGGGGGAGACGAGCACGAGTCCCTCGACGTCGTCGCGGAGGATCGCGAGCTCGGTGAGCAGGCGCAGCCGCACGACCGGCTCGACGTTCGCGATCGGGATCCGCGCGACGTCGCGCAGGCCGAGGTCGTCGAGCCAGCGGGCGACCGAGACGGGGTTCGAGGGGACGCCCGCGAACATGAGCTCCTCGGCGGCGACGCCGGCCACGGTCACGTTCGGCGCGGGATCGGAGACGTCGGGCGCATCGACGAGGGCGACCGTGCGGCGGATCGCGGCGGCATCCGCTCGCCCGTCGATGGTCACGGTGCCCGTGTCGGGTCGCATGCGGCCCGAGGCGAGGAGGCCCAGGACGGTGGGGCGCTGCTCGGTCTCGGCGCGGGCCAGCGTCGCCCGTCCCGACTCGAAGCCGACCGTCGTCGGCGGCAGCGCTTCGCTGCGGCGTCCCTTGCCGACGCCGCGCAGCTCGATCCTCATGCCGTGGGCTCCCCTGACGCGATCGGCGGTGCCGCGAGCGCGGGCGCGGTGTCGATGAGGTCGGCGCTGTCCTGCCACGAGAGCCCCGCCGTGCCGAGCACGGCGAGCATCACGAGGCGCCGTCCCTCGAGGTCGGCGATGCCCGTCACGGCCGCCTCGAGCAGCACGGCGATGGCGGCCGACTCGATGAGGCGGGCGAGCACGTCGGCGCGGATGTCGGGGCGCACGGTGCCCTCGGCGACGCCGCGCTCGACGAGCGCGCGCAGCCGCTCGCGCACGGGTGTCAGCGCTTCGGCGGCGTGCGTGGCGTACGGCTCGCGCACGGCCATGCCGGCGAGCAGGCGCACGTGCTCGACGGCGCCCCAGAGCCGCGCGCCGAGCAGCGCGATGGCGGTGGGGGCGTGCGGGGCGTCGGTCTCGGCGGCGATCGCGTTCAGCCGCGCGGCGCCCACG
>Ga0310901_10000086_pt1 | contig 12259 bp, 12 predicted proteins | sample C24D2metaG_FD_203911 | JGI IMG/M metagenome (GOLD analysis project Ga0310901, IMG submission 203911) | Lab incubated soil microbial communities from West Virginia University Organic Research Farm, Morgantown, WV, United States - C24D2 | ecosystem: Environmental > Terrestrial > Soil >...
GCCGACCTGCAGCACGACGCCGGCGACATCGTGACCGAGGACGAGGGGCATCTTGTAGGGCAGGAAGGCCTTGAACTCGCCGATCCGCACCTTCTCGTCCAGCTGGTTGAGTCCCGCCGCGGCGACGCGGACGAGGACGTCCGTGTCGCCCACGACGGGTTCGGGCGCATCGACCTCTCGAAGCGGGTGTTTGTAGCGGTCGATGGCGAATGCGCGCATGTTGGTTCTCCTGTGAGCGGCGTGTCTCGGGGTTTCGCGGGCGGGCCATGCGGTCGCCGTCGCCGGGGAAGATCACCCCTGCACCCCGTCGCCGATCCCAAATCCGGGTGTCCACCCGTTCCGGAGTGCACTCAAGTATGAGTGAACTCAGTAAAGATGTCAATTCGTGCTACGTGCGGCCGGCGAGGCGAGTGCAGGGCGCGCGTATGCCTCGCGGTCGGCCGCGGCGCGATCGCGAAAGTCAAGCCGCTTTCTACGCCTTGCTCGAGCCCTTACCGTGAACCGGATGGCGCCCAAAGAACTGTGGCTCGTGCGGCATGGCGAGAGCGTGGCGAACATCGCGGCTACACGAGCGGAGGTCGAAGGCCTCGATGTGATTCCGATCGACACCCGCGACGCCGATGTTCCGCTGTCTCCGACGGGCGAGGAGCAGGCGCTGGCTCTACGGACATGGATGGACGGTCGCCGCGGATCCATCGACAGGTTCTATGCGTCGCCCTACCTGCGGGCCAGACAGACGCTCACCGTCGCATTGGACTCCGTGGAACAGGCGGCACCGCGAATCCTCATCGACGAGCGGCTACGCGATCGCGAACTCGGCGTGCTGGATCTGCTCACGCGTGCGGGGGTGGCCCGGCTGCAGCCGGCGGAAGCACAGCGACGCCGTCATCTCGGCAAGTTCTATCACCGTCCTCCCGGGGGTGAGTCATGGGCAGACGTCGCCCTGCGGCTGCGGTCGTTCCTCCGCGACCTCGACGCGGATCCTCGTGCCGGGTCGGTCCTGATCGTCGCGCACGACGCCGTCGTCATGGTTCTGCTCTACCTGCTGCTGCCCCTGGACGAGGCTGGACTTCTCCAGTTCGCGGCATCCCGAACCGTACTCAACGCCTCGGTCACCCACCTGACTCGTTCGGGGGACTCATGGCAGCTCGACGCGTTCGCTGATGTGACTCATCTGCACATCGATGGTGCGCCGGTCACCGTGCACCCGGGGAGCCCGGATGTCCAGCCCACGTAGCGATGTCACGGTCGAGCTCCTCCGCGAGTGGGGGCTGCCCGACCCGGGCGATTCGAAGAAGACCCGGGGGCAGGTCGTTGTCGTCGGCGGTTCGATGCGCACGCCGGGTGCGGTCGCCCTGGCAGGCGAGGCGTCGCTGCGCGTCGGCGCCGGCCGACTCGCCCTCATCGTTCCCGAACCAGTGCAGAGCGCCCTCGGCGTCGCTGTGCCTGAGGCAGCTGTGCTGGCGCTGCCGCCCTCCTCCCGAGCTGGCCTTCCCGACGGGCTGCGCGAGCCTCTGGAGACAGCTGATGCCGTGCTGTTCGGTCCCGGATTCGACGATCCCGAGCAGGCACGTGACACGCTCCGAGCTGTCGCAGCATGCCGCATCCGGTGCCTCGTGCTCGATGCCTTCGCCCTCGGCGTGCTCAACCAGGTGCCACGCGAAGAACTGCCCAAGAATCTCGTGCTGACGCCGAACACGGAGGAGGCAGCCATCCTGCTCGGCCGTGATCTCGGCGACGAGCCCATTGCCGGCCTGCTCGAGATCAGCCGACGCTACGACGCAGCCGTGAGCTGCTACGGCGACATCGCCACACCTACCGGGGAATTCTGGAGGATGACGGCAGGAGGGTCGGGCCTGGGCACTTCCGGCAGCGGCGACGTGCTCGCGGGCGCCATCGCCGGCATCGCGGCCCGCGGCGTCCAACCGGCGCGAGCCGCCGTGTGGGGGAGTTGGGCGCATGCACGTGCGGGTGACCGGCTCACCGAGCGGGTCGGGCTCGGATTCCTGGCCCGTGATATCGGAACGGAACTCACCGCAGCGATCAGGGAAGTGGTCGGCTCACGAGCGGTCTGAACGTCAGCCACAGCGGACTTCAAGGCCGGCGCCGCGCCCGGGGTGTGCACCCACCACCCTCCGGTTGAGTTCAGGATGGGCGCGTCTCATAGCGTGGTGTCACTTCCCACGGGGTCCTCGACGTCGTTGACGTAGGAGGGCCATCGTGGGAGACCAGAAGCGCGCATGAGCCCGACACCACCAGCGCCTGGCCCCAGCTGCTGGGATCAAATTCGGAGCTTCCAGAACAGGATGCGCGGGTAATGGGTGGACAGAGCCGCTGGATAGAGATCACATAGGGCGCGCATACAGGTGTGTTAGACTCCCCACAGACTTCATGGACTGCGATAGTCGGGCTGATTGAGTTGCCGTCCGATCGCCTGAACGGGGAGAGTGGTGGCTGGAGCGGACGCGCTTCCTGTGGGTGTGGTGCGCACCGATGAGCGTGGACTGATCGCGCACGCGAACACGTGGTTCATCGAGTGGGTGGGGCAGGCGCTCGACGCGATTGTGGGTCGGCCGATAGCCGACCTCCTCTTGCCAGCCTCGCAAGATCTCATGCCCTCCGCGGTCGGAGCGGGCCCCTGGGTGATGCTGCAGGCAGGCGCCCCAGATCGGGCGGCGATGGTGAGTCGACATCGCGATGGCCGCGGCGAACTGCTGGTGATCTCAGAGGCCTCGGAGCGCTACCGTGCGTTGGCAGATCTGCGTCGCCGCTACGCGCTCGCTGATCGCACCCGAGTGCGGCTCGAGCTGCTGATGGATTCATCGGTAGCTTTCGCGACGGCGGTGAGCGAGATCCGCCTTGCTGAGGTGCTCTCCGACGCATCCGCGCGTGCCTACGGTGCCGCCCAGTCAACCGTGCTGCTCGCCAGGCCCGACGGTGGCAGCGTGGTGGCAGCCGGGCAGTATCCGCTCGCGGGTCGCGTGGCCCCCGAATCGCTGGTACAGCTGGTGACCGCACCACGGCGAGTCGTCAAGGCGGTCGGTGTGGAGCAGGCCGACCAGGAGATGGCTGGGTTGGGTGCCGCCATGCAGGGCGCTGGTGTTCGTGGGTTCATTGCCGCGCCCCTTCATCACGAGGAGATGGACTTCGGTGCCTTCGTGGACTGGTTTCACCACGAGCGCTCGTTCGACGACGAAGCCGCTCCGTTGGCAGAAGCGCTCGCGGGACAAGCCGCCCAGGCGCTCGCCACGCTGCGCCTGCAGCAGCGACTTGCCCATGCGGCCATGCACGACGATGTGACCCGCTTGCCGAACCGGCGATTGCTGGAAGCCGAGGCCTCCAGGCTCGTGGAATCGTCGCGTTGCGCGGCGCTGTTCATCGACCTTGATCGCTTCAAGGAGGTGAACGATCAGCTCGGGCATCAGGCCGGGGACCGCATGCTTCGAGACGCGGCGAACCGGCTGATCGCCGGCGCTCGCGTGGACGACCTGGTCGCCCGCTACGGGGGCGACGAGTTCGTGATCATCTGTCCGGTCACCGGGCCACGAGATGCCGAGGACATCGCCGAACGAGTTCTGCGCGCTCTCAGCGACGACATCGACTGGCCGCCCGCCCTGCCGCCACTCCGAGCCAGCATCGGAGTCGCGATCGCGCCGGCCAGAGGCACCGTCTCCGCCGACCAGCTCATGCGCGACGCCGATCTGGCCATGTACCGAGCCAAGAGCGCGGGTGGAAACCGAGTCGAGCTCACCACGTCGACTCCGCACGGCGACCGCGACTGCTCCACGTAGCAACGTCCCTGGACATCACAACTGGCGAGTCATGGAGGAAAGACCCGCCCGCCTCCGGGGCCCGTCGCCTGACTCGAGATGCACTCACTAGACCAAGGACGAGCTACCTGTGACCGACCATCGGCCGGGCCAGCCCGATCGAATTCGGAACCTTGCCCGTTGAGGAGTCGCTTGCGTGCCTCGTCAGTTTCACAACTGGTCCGTCGCCCCGGCGGCAAGGTCGGAGGCCTGGCGTCGCAAGAACCCCGCGTAGCCCCCGGCGGTGCGTCCGATGAGGCGGCCTGACGTGATGACCTCGGCGTCGTCGCTGGCGGCGACGACAGCGCCGTTGCTCCGGCATCGTGCGATCAGGTCGACGTCCTCGTGTTCGCCGATGGGCGCAAATCCGCCTGCGGCAAGGTACGTGGTGGCTCTCACACCGAGGTTGGCGCCGTGGATGTTGCCGTTCGGTCGGCCGCGGATATGCGTGCGCAGCCAGAGCGACCGCTGAGCGATCGACAAGTCATCGAAGTCCGGCCGCACCGTACCGGCACACACGTCCGCGATGCGGGAGATTGCGCGGAAGTTGGTGAGCCATCCCGGAGGGACGCGGGAGTCGGCGTCGGTGTTCGCGATCCAGAGGCGCCCGACGGGTACCTCTGCGAGTGCGTCGATGGCGTGGGAGACGCCCACCGCACGCGCCGCTCCGACACGCCCCGCGGTCGAGGTGAGACTCGTGAAGCCGAACCGGGATGCGACCTCAGCGGACGCATCCGTGCACGCGTCGAGCACGATGCGCACCTCGGAGCGGATGCCCGCACGCGACGCCGTCTCGACGGCCGCCCTCAACGCGGACAACGACGCGTGGAGTAGCAGTTCTTCGTCGCGGACGGGAACGACGACGACCATGACGTCCGTCTGCTCGCGTCTCATGCGAGCCCTTCCCTTTCGGCGACGGATCTCGCGGGGCGACGCGCGAACACCTCGAGCAAGAAGTCCTTCTCGACGTGCAGACTGACGGTCTCCCACCCTGGGACGGATCGGAGAGCCTCATGCACCTGATCGCCGGTCTGCGGGTACTCCGCGACGGAGTGACGCCAATGGCAGGCAACGACGTGGCCGTCGTCTCCGAGCGAGGCTTCGATCCGGAGAAGCGTGTGCTGCAGGTCGGTCGGTGAGAGGTAGTAGCCGATTTCGGAGAAGATGATGGTGTCGAATCGGCCGGTCGGCCAGTCTTCGGGGACGCGGCCCTGCCGGACCGATACCCGAGCCTCGGGGGCGAGGCGGGCCCGGGCTGTTTCGACAGCGGCGGTCGCGGCATCCATCGCGATCACTTCGCGCGCGCGGGGGGCCAGCTGGGCGGTGAGCAGTCCCGTCGCGCAGCCGATCTCGAACACGTCGCCGAGCTCGCGTGCGGGCAGCGTCGCGAGCAGGAGTGCGCGTTTGCGCTGCTCGTACCACCGCGACTCGAATCCCCACGGGTCGTCGCTGTTGCGACGGTAGAACTCATCGAACCAGTCGGCTTCCATGCTCTGTGCCTGCGCGTCGTCCGGTTCTGCGGTGAGGAAGACCTCGATGTCGCGGTGGAAGTGGTCTTGCATGCCGAGGTGCAGCAGCGCTTCGTCTCCCGGCTGATCCGACAGCGGCGAGATCTGGCTGACGTGGCAGGCGAGGGCGTCCCGTTTCGCGTGCAGTTCGTCGTCTGTGAGAGGGAGGGCGACGACGCGGTCCCAGGGAAGGTCGTCAGGGGTTCCCCAGTGCCAGGCCCACACCGGGTACTCGAGGAAGATGAATCGCCGGTGGCGTGCGATGGTGTTCGTGACTTCCGCGATGATGCGGTGGTCGCGGTGCCGGTCCTGGGACCACGGTGCGGCGACGAGCACACGTCTCGGGTTGGCGGTGCGGTGGACGTCGAAGATCGCGCAGAGTCGCTCCCGCAGGTGGCCCTTGCGTTCGGCGAGGAGTCCGTCGGGAAGACCGAGGAAGTGCACCTCGGCGTCCGGTGCGAGGATCGCGATGGCCCGGGCGACTTCGTTGCGGCGCAGCCGGGCGAGCGTCTCCCGGTCGTGCGTCGGAGAGGCAGGGTGGGAGGCTTCACCGTCGGTGGCGATCACGACCACCACACGCGCCCCGATGCGAGCAGCCCGGTGAAGCAGCCCGCCGGCGCCGAGGGTCTCATCGTCAGGGTGCGCCGCGACGACGACGAGCACCTCGAACTGGGCGTCCAGCGGCCGAAGCGAACGCCCGGCGAACTCGTCGCGCCACGCCGATTCCGGCGTGCCCGCATCGAGGTGACTGAATGCGGCACTCATCTCGATGTCTCGCTTTCGACCGCAAGCCGGCCGAGCCGGGCAGCGTCGCGGAGACCGTGGTGCTGTCGCAGATAGAGGTGAAGATCGGCGACTCGGCGTGCGTACGACAAGTCCGTGGCCAGCTGCGCGGGACCGAGGGCGGCGTCCGCTTCGGCCAGAGTCGTGGTCGCGGCGCCGACCGTGACGGCACGCACACGTTCGGCGAGCAGCCTCGAGTCGACTTTCGCCTGCGTGTCCACGAGCTGCGCGGCCTCGCGCAACGCTGCGCGCGCCGCCCAGAGCGCAGCATCCGCCCGACCGAAGTGCACGAACGCGAGCTGATCGGCGCGCTCCGAAGATGCCGAGGCGAGGAGCGCGTCTCGAACCCCGAGCGCGCCACCCCACCAGCAGGCAGCGACCGACATGGCGCCCCAGGCGAACCCCGGACGTGAGAGATACCACCCGACCTCACCGACCGGGACAGCCGGCGCGCTGTCGAAATCGACGGGGGCACTGACGATATCGGCGAGGCCCCGCGCCACCCACGGTCCGTCATGCGGGCGCACCCCTGGTTCATCCAAAGCGACCGCGAAGAGCCGGCGCTGGTCGCCGACGAAGGCCGTCACCAGGGCGTGGGAAAGATGGGCAGCGAGAGAGCACCACGGTTTCCTGCCGGAGAGGGTCCAGCCTGAAGCGCTCTGGTGCGCGTCCACCCGCAGACCCGGCCCTTCCGCCGCGAAGACGCCCCACGACGAGTCCTCGTCGACCCCGATCGCTGACAGATTCCACGGATCGGCGCCGGATGCGAGGTTCGTGCCCGCCTGCTCGAGGATGCCGAGTGCATCCAGATGCGGCTCGAGCACACGCGCAGCGGCGACATCGCGGTACGCGGTCGCGGCGAGACTATCCCACAGCTCCACCGTGTCGCCGGTGCCGACGGTGGGGAGCGAGTTCCCAATGGCGACGGACCATCCGATGGTGGCGGGAATGTCGTGGCCGAGCGACACCCCCGACTCGGCATCGGCCATAGCGCCAGTGGAGGCAGGCTCGCCCGGGATTCCAGGAGAAAGCAGTGAAGGCTGCTGCGTCCGTCGGGCACTCGTGATCATGATCCGACCTCCAGCGGGCGAGGGGCTGAGGCCCGTCTTGTCACTCGTGCCACGCGGGTTCCTCCTGATCATCGATGACGCTCTGCTCTCGGGCGAGCGTAGGTGGCCATCACGGCGGCGTCGCCGGCCTTGACACCGAGGGGCGCTGCATGCCAGGTTCATCGACCGCGAGGGACCGGGGAACCGCCCTGCCTCACCTGCGGATCGGCCGGGAAAGGGGGCCTAAGCCCCCGACGAGCCGGGGGAGGGGTCGTTGCGCAGCTGCTTGCGGAGGAAGATCTGAGCCGTACCGTCGCCCTGGTCGACCCGCTCCGTTTCGCGATACCCCCGCCTGGTGTAGAGCCGCACGTTGGCGTCGCTGTGCGAACCGGTGAAGAGCTCTGCCTCGCGGCATCCGACCGACCAGCCGCGCTCTTCGACCGCGTCGAGCAGCATCCCGCCGATTCCTTCGCCCTGCTGGTCGGGAGCGATCGCAATCCGCCCGATCAGCAGGAGGTCGCCGTCCGCGACAGCCCGAATGGCGCCGACGATCCGCTGTCGCCTTCCCGCCACGAATCCGAGGTTGTCAGCGAGCTCCGCTTCGAGTTCCTCGAGTGTCTGGGTGAGTGCGGGCATGTCAGGGTCGCGGTAGATCAGCGCCTCCTGGACGAACGCTGCTCGCTGCACGGTGAGCACTTCGCCCGCGTCGTCGGGGTGAATGGGACGGACCATCACCTCGTCCACGTCTCGGACCGGTTTCCCGGATCCCGCATTGCTCCGCAACGCGTCAGGAGCGTCAGTCATGATGACCGCCTTCCATACTCCGGCCACGGGCTGCACGGCATCTCCGACGGCCCGACGCGGAAGCATCATCGAAGCACGCTGGGGAAGGTTGTGGGCGGTGCTTGACAAACGGGCTCGACCCCATGCGCCGGTTGTCACCGGACATCTGGAGGACGGCGACGAGTGTGCCGGGCGCGAGGAAGATGGAGCAACTCCTCGTGGCTCACCTTCAGAACGTCGAACACGCCAGAGCCCGGAACGGATGCCGCCTACCTCGCGGACGGGTGGGTCGCTGTCATCGGCCTCGATCCGGTCTCCTCCGTGAAACTGGACTTCCTCGGCACCCGCGCCGCACTCCACCCGCGGTGAGCGCTGACACCCGACGAGGCGGGCGACGCCGGCGGCATGACGTTCCAGGCTAGTGAAAGGGACACCGCGACGCTGACGGCGCTGCACGGACGAGCCCTCCGGACCGCGGCTTGGTGGGCAGGCGTCGACGGTTCACACCCAGTCCGACTCCCGAGATCGAGATACGAGGGTCGCTGAGCGTTGCGATGGCGGTGGAGAGTCCGACGATCGCGAGCTTCTCGCCTGGGCACCGATGGCCGGTGCGGACCTCGGCTCCGCCGTGCGGAATGAACGCGGTGAGCGCTTCGTAATCGTCGACGCCGCGGAATCGCTCCGGATCGAACCGCTCCGCGCTCTCCCAAGACCGGTCATCCAGGTTCGTGCCGAGGATGTCCAGGACCACTCGGTCGCCCTTGGACAGCGTGACACCGTCCAGCTCGACGTCCTTCAGAGTCCAGCCGGGCAGCATCGGCACGAACGGTGCGGTGCGGCGCACTTCTTGCGCGAACATCGTGGCGGCCGGTCCCCCTTGCAATCGAGCTCGCTCGGACACCTCGGCCGCGATGCGCTCTCTCCACGCAGGGCGATCGTGCAGCTCCTTCGCCGCGAACGCCACGAACCTCGCAACGGCGATCATCGGTCGCATGGTGTTCTGCAGTTCCACCCCCGCGACGCGCGGCGGCAAGAGGTCGCCGTTCTCGTCGCGATGCCAAGCCCACAGGAACAGAGCCGTCTCTGCCCCAGGCGTAAGATCCCCCGCTCGCGTGGCCTCGACCAACTGCTGAGCGTGTCGATCCGACCACCAGCGGTTCACCATCGCCCTCGGAAACGCCGGCGAGTACGGCGCTCCGAATCCGTCGACGATCTGGGCGAGCCGTCGCGCCCACCGGGTCTGCGCATCCCGCGTTCCCGGCAGTGCCGCCCACCGCATGATGGCTCGTCCGAAGGCACCCACCGCAGCGTCGTATGCGCTGCGTCGTCCCCCTTCGAGCCAGTCGCCGAGCTCGCCCTCCCACTCGTGCTCGAGCAACGGCACGAGGCGTTCCACCTGCTCGTCCTCGTATGCGGCCTCGACGAACGTGCTCTTGCGGTGGAAGTGCGCCTCGCCATCGAGACTGTGCACGGAACCGTTGCCGAACAGCGTCTCCTGCACGATGGCCGGCATGGCGCCGTGGCGTGCGATCCGGTCCTGGTCGTAGAAAAGGTTCACCCCCTCCACCCCACGGACGAGCATCGCGTCCCCACCCAGCAGTCGCATGGGTGCGGCGCGCGCTCCACGCGCGACGCGACGCCAGACGTGAGCGCCAAAGCCGTAGCCGCGAAGAAGGACACCGGCCGCGTCATCCACCAGCCTCCCTTGCGTTTCGGCACGTGGCCGGCCTTCGGTGCGCGGGCTGTCGGACTGCGGTTCGGGCTCGGAGATCGCCATGCTTCACCCTCGCAACCGCCACCCAAAATGTGCAGGGGGAAGCGGTAGAGACGCGAGTGTGATAGCTGTCGCTCCACGACGTCCTTGTCAACCCCTGAGCACGGCCGAGCACGGTCCTGCCTAATAGGAGAACAGGATCCGACATCCAGCGAGGAGTACCCCATCGTGCAGATCATCGAGACGATCGACGTGGACGTTCCCGTCCGCACCGCCTATAACCAGTGGACCCAGTTCGAGACCTTCCCGAAGTTCCTCGACGAGGTCGAATCGATCACACAGACCAATGACACTCTGACCCACTGGACAGTGAAGGTGGGCGGCTTCACGCGCGAGTTCGATGCAGAGATCACGGAGCAGCACCCGGATGAGCGGGTCGCATGGACCAGCAAGGGCGGAGACACCGAACACGCCGGAGTGGTCACATTCCACAAGCTCACGGACACGACCAGTCGTGTCACCGTGCAGCTGGACTGGGCGCCCGAGGGCCTGGTCGAGAAACTGGGCGCCCTGGTGGGCGCGGGGGGCCATGCGGTGAAGAAGGATCTGAAGAACTTCAAGGAATTCATCGAGGCGCAGGGCAGCGCGAGCGGTGCGTGGCGCGGCGACGTCGACGCTTAGGCGACGACGCCCTTCAGCGGGCGTGCGATGACCATCCGGATCGGGACGTCCGGCTGGAGTTACGACCACTGGGAGGGCGTGCTCTATCCGGTCGGTCTTGCTTCCGGAGCGCGGCTCTCCACGTACGCGTCCGCGTTCGACACCGTGGAGCTCAACGCGAGTTTCTACCGCTGGCCGCCAGTCGGCGGCTTCCGCAGCTGGCGGCAACGGCTTCCTGACGGTTTCGCGATGTCGGTCAAGGCGCCCCGCGGCCTCACCCACGCGAAGAAGCTCTATTCCCCCGAGGTGTGGGTGCAGCGGATGTCGGAGGGCTGGCATGAGCTCGGCGACAAGCGGGCTGTGGTGCTGGTCCAGCTGCCGCCGACGCTGCCGCGCGACGACGCACGGTTGCGCCACTTCCTCGAACGAGTGCCCGACTGGATGCGGATCGCGGTGGAGCTGCGTCATCCGACCTGGGAGGTGGAGGAAGTGTTCCGGCTGCTCGAGGGTCACGGCGCCGCGTACTGCGTGATGAGCGGTGCGGGCCTGTCGTGCATCCTGCGGGCGACGGCCGACTTCGTCTACATCCGGCTGCACGGCCCGCACCATGACCATCTCTACCGTGGCTATTACTCCGACCAGGATCTGCAGTGGTGGGCGGAGCGCATCCGCGAATGGGATCGTTCGGGTCGGGACGTGTTCGCTTACTTCAACAACGACGGAGAGGGTAACGCCGTCCGCAACGCCCTCACCCTCAAACGCTTGCTCGGCGTCTAGAGGTCCGGGTTAGACGCTCGCGGGCCTATGAGGGAAGGCGAGGGATGGAGACCAGCCAGGTGGTGCCGGAGCTTAGGATCGGGCAATGCTCGTATCGCGAATGATCGATGCGAAGTTGACCACCGACTGGAGTCGGAAGTGCCGCCCGGCGAGGCGAATGCTGGGTTCGAGAATCACCAATCTTCGATCACCCCGGCATCGATCATCTCGGCGCGCAGTGCGTCCTCGAAGTCGTCGGCTTGATCACGCAGTTCGTCCTTGTCGAAGCCGTATCGGACGATGGGTCTGATCGTTCTCATCTTCTTGTGCCTCCACGCTGATCCAGCGAATAGATTCTGCTTCTGCGCGTGAGACCGACGATGGGGCTTGACAGCGGCCGGCCCTTCCGCCCCGAGCGCATCGCGTCACGCTCGGCCGTCACGCTGCCCCGGCGACGATGCGATCACCGACACGAAGGCGACCGCCGCCGTCACAGTCGACGAGTCCCGCGTTGGAGTTGGCCGCCAGCGCGAGCATCCCCTTCGGCGCGATATTCGTCGGCCTCGCCTTCTGGTCCTGACACCGACTCGAGGGCGCCGCCTTCTTTCGGACCGCCGGGGGATCGGGCGACCACTCACCCTAACGGGGGTGGTCCAGGCGGCTCAGCCGCGGATGGCGAGCTACGGTGGGGATAGAAAGCCGCGCAGGAGGATGCCCGTGGCCGCTACAGGTATGGCTGTCCGATGTTGAGCGCCACGGCCATCGCAGCCATGACTGCGCTCGTCGCCGGCGGCATCACGGCTGGGCTGATCGCGATCCTTCATGTCCTCAAGCCCGAATATGAGCCGTCTTGGCGGATGATCAGCGAGTACTCCGTCGGGCGATACGGGTGGGTCATGCGCCTCGCCTTCGTCACGATGGCCATCAGCCCTGCCGCGACGTGCGTCGCCTTGTGGCCGTTCGGCGGCGCGTGGACGATCGGACTTGCCGCCGTCGCGCTCGGCGCGCTCGGTGCAGCGTTCATCGACGCCGATCCGATCATGACTCCGCGTGCACAGGCCACGCCCGTGGGCAGGGCGCACACGGTCCTGGGCGGTGTGCTGCTGGCCGGCTTTCCGCCCGCGGCGCTGTTCGCGGGGGTTGGGGTGGCGAGCGCGCTCGGATGGGTGCTGGCAGTCGCTTCCGTTGTTCCGTTCG
>Ga0310901_10000092_pt1 | contig 12029 bp, 10 predicted proteins | sample C24D2metaG_FD_203911 | JGI IMG/M metagenome (GOLD analysis project Ga0310901, IMG submission 203911) | Lab incubated soil microbial communities from West Virginia University Organic Research Farm, Morgantown, WV, United States - C24D2 | ecosystem: Environmental > Terrestrial > Soil >...
AAAAAGGTCCAGCGAAATCCCGCTGTCCGTCCACGAAACCTCGGCGAATCCTGAGTGCCGCGGCCGGCGAAACAGCCAGTTACCGACCGCAAAGACCGTGTTGTCCGCTTCACTCTCTGTCACTTCAGAAGCGGTCAACGTGTACCCGAAGCGGCCGTGCAGGTGCCCGGCCGGCGCCACTTCGCCCGTGAGCTCGAGACCCCGGGCTGTCGATTCACCGATGTTGAAATACTGCGACTGGAACGGATTGAAACTCAGCGTGCGCGTGGAAATGATGTTTCGATAGTGATTGTCGAACCAAGTCACGTCGAGTTTGATCCGGTCGTCCGCGAGCCGCTGCTCGATACCGGCATCGACGGTTCGCGATCGTTCAGGTTCGAGATCCGGGTTGCCCAGAAAGAAGCTGTTACGGCTGAATGACTGAAGAAGCGTCGGTTCCTTGATGCCCGTCCCCGCGCTGGCCTTCAGTCTGGTCTGTCCGATCGCACCGGTGGAACGATGCGCGACGATGGCGATCGACGCGCGCGGAACGGCGGCGTTGCCGAAACTGTCGTTGTGCTCGAATCGAATGCCGCCACTCGCGGACAAGTTTCGCCAGAGCGCCTGATGCTGGATCGTCAGGCCAATGTTGTCGCGAGTGGCTTTTGTTTCGTCGGCCGCCAGTTCGTCTCGCAGCGTTCCTCGTTCACCGTCCCAATCGGCCGCCACAGTGACGTGCTGGGTGCCGGCGCTGGTGTTTCCCTGAACCGGGAACCAGTCGGCCTGATAGCTGGCATAGTGTCGATGCAGATACGAGCGGCTGTCGTAGGCAAAATCGAAGAACTCAAATGGCGAAACGTGGCCGTCGAACTGCGGCGTATACGGCTCGTCCAGGAGCAGGTTGGTCGACTGCTGCCGCGTCGACGCGAGTCCATACGTGGCCTGATGTCGGAGCTGCGACGAGAATTCCTGAGAAAAGGTCACGCCGCCGACCAAATCGTGCCGATCGAAGAAGGCGTCCATGTCGGACCGGCCGAATGAGGTCTGTCCGGGCACACCCGACTTCCCGAACTCGCCGCGAACCACGGCGCGAAGCGACGACGTCGCCGTCAGCTGTGAACCCGCCGTTCCGGAAACCGTCGTATTTGTGAATTCGTTGTTGGGAACTTCGTTGTTGGTCGTGTAACGAGTGACGCCGATTGAATAGTCGTGTCGTTGGCTGGCGCCGCGAATGGCTCCACTGAAACGCCCGGTTCCAAACGATCCCCCTTCGGCGGTGACCGACCCTTGAACCGGAGTTCCGGGACGCGCACGTGCGGTGACGAGGTGGATCACGCCCGACATCGCGTCCGACCCGAAGATGGCTGACTGGGCGCCACGAACAATCTCGATGCGCTCGAGGTTCTCGCTCGTCACGTTGTTGAAATTGAAACTGCCGCCCGGTTCGTTCAGCGGGATTCCGTCGAGCAGCACTTTGTTGTAGTTGCTTTCGCCGCCGCGAACGTAGACGCTCGTCACGCCGCCGTATGCACCCGTTCGTTCAACTGCGACTCCAGGCGCCGCGAGCAGGACGTCTGCAACGATCGGAAACTGGCGGCGCTCGAGATCGACACCATCGAACACCGACACGCTGTTTCCAACTTCTCCCGCCGGCATCTCCGTCCGGGTCGCCGAGACGACGACGTGTTCGCTGACCGGGGCAAGTTGCAGTTTCACCTCGAGTGGCCGGTCGCTGCACGGGGTGGTTGTGGTTGCGAATCCTGTCAGCGTTACCTCGATCGTGCAATTGTCTGTGGCTGTCGCCAGACTGAACCGCCCATCGGAATCGGTGAAGATTCCGTTGCTCGACGACGATTGGCCTGGTGCGATCGTGTGGACGTAGGCCCTTGGCAGCGGCCGCCCTGACGGATCGATCACGCGCCCGCTCGCTGTCTGCGCGAACGCGGACACAGCAGTGATGGCCGTAGAAATGAACGCAAAGAAAACGAGACGAATTCGCACGGGACTCCTTCTCGGCGTGTTCGCGCGCCGTCACCTCCGGGTGGAGGCGGAAAAGGACGGCCCGGCGTCAGGTATCCTGGCTTGCGGATTGTGGCCTCCGTCGATCGGAGGACGCGCGACATCCCCGGCCTTCCCATGCGTTCGCACAGTGGCTGCCGGTTTCTCGACCGGCTGTGGGATGCAACTTCCCGCTTACAGTGGCGGCACCGCGTGGGCTTTTCACCCACTTCGCGTGACCGCCGGGCAGAGCCGGCGATGCGATGTCGCCGACTCGACGTCAATTGTTCGGCGAGTATAGCATGCGGGTCCTGGGGTGGTTCTGCCGCGGGGCTACCCCTCGCCAGGCCCGTGCGGCGCCGAAGCGCGGTAAGATCAAGTGTTGAGATGACAAAGAGTTCCGCTGTGAATACGACGGATGCGACGCCAGGCGCAACTTCTGCCGCCGGCACTGGTGTGGTGGTGCGAGGTGACACGCTCACGGTGCAGACCCACGAGCGGATCGAGCTCATAGACGTGACCGATCGCATCGTGGCGATCGTCGGTGACGCCGCCGTGCGTGAAGGCATCGTCAGTCTCTGGTCTATGCACACCACCTTCGCGGTGTTCATGAACGAGTCACAGAAAGCGCTGCACGCCGACATCAAACGTCTCCTCGAAACGATGGTCGACCGCGACGCCGACTGGATGCACAACGATCCTGATCACTCAGATTGCGATCGGCTGAATGCCGACGCGCATCTCCGGGCCATGCTGCTCGGCCACAGTTTGACGCTGCAGATTAGCGGCGGCGAGCTCGTGCTCGGTCAGTGGCAGCGGGTGCTCGTTGCCGAGCTCGACGGTCCGCGCTCGCGCACGCTGCGCGTGCAGATCATGGGAATCGCTTAAGGGGAAAGGGAAAAGGAAAAAGGAGCCGGTGCAGGAACGACTGACAGCATTCGGGCTCGGGGATATCTCCGAGAAACTGGGCTCTGGCGAACGCCTGTCGTTCGACGATGGCGTGCGATTGTTCGCCTGCCCGGACCTCCTGGCGCTCGGATGGCTGGCCAATCGCGAGCGCGAGAAGCGGCACGACGCACGCACCTACTACAACTTCAACATTCGACTTGAAGCGACCAACGTGTGTGTCGCGAGCTGTTTGTTTTGCTCCTTTGCGCGTCTTCGGCCTGGCGACCGAGGGTCTTACACGATGTCGCTCGAGCAGACGTGGGACAAGCTGCGCGATCGCGCTCATCAGCCGTTAACCGAAATCCACGTCGTCAACGGTCTGCACCCGGATCTGCCTTTCGACTACTACCTGGAGATGCTGCGCGGCTTCAAACGAATTCGTCCGGGGATTCATCTCAAGTGCTTTACCGCAGTTGAAGTGGCGTTCTTCGCCGACCTGTACAAGATGAGTGATGAGCAGGTGCTGCGCCAACTCCAGGACGCCGGACTCGATTCATTGCCAGGAGGCGGCGCGGAAATCTTCGCCGAGCGGGTGCGGCGCAAGATCTGTCACGACAAGTGCGGAGCCGATCGCTACCTCGAGATTCACAGGACCGCTCATGCCCTGGGCATGCGGACGAATGTGACGATGTTATACGGTCACATCGAAACCAACGAGGAGCGTGTGGATCACATGCTCCGCGCACGCGCGCTACAGGACGAGAGTGGCGGATTTCAGGCATTCATTCCTCTTGCGTTCCATCCCGACAATAACCAGATGCGCAAGCTACCGGCGCCGAGTGCTACTGACACGTTGCGAGTGCATGCCGTGTCGAGATTGATGCTCGACAACATTCCGCACGTGAAGGCCTTCTGGATTGCGACTGGAGTCGAGGTTGCGCAGTTGTCGCTGTGGTTCGGCGTCGACGACCTCGACGGGACGGTACAGGAGGAGAAGATCTACCACATGGCGGGTGCTCGAACCCCCGAAGCCATGACCACCACAGCCATTCGGCGTCTGATCCGTGCTGCCGGCCGCGATCCTGTTGAGCGTGACACCCTTTACAACGTTGTAATCGGCCCCGAATCGCCCGACGACGCACCCGTCTTGGTACAATGAATGTAGGCGAATGAGCGCGCGTGCAGGGGAGTCCGAGGGCGAGCCCCTCGGAGTAAAGATGGATATCAAGATTCTGACAGAAGTCGAGAAAGCAAGCATCGGCGAGCGGCAACCGCTCCCTGAGCGATATCTCCGCCTGTCAGACGATGAGATGGACGAGCGGATCGCCGCAGCCAAGAAGACGCTCGGCGATCGCGTGGTCATTCTCGGCCATCACTATCAGCGCGACGAAGTCATCAAGTTCGCCGACTATACCGGCGACTCCCTCAAGCTGGCGCGCGCAGCGGCGTCGCGCGGCAAGGCCGAGTTCATCGTGTTCTGCGGCGTGCACTTCATGGCGGAGAGCGCCGACATTCTTCGCGCCCCGCATCAGAAGGTCGTACTTCCCGATCTCGCGGCGGGATGTTCGATGGCGGACATGGCCGCGCCCGATCAACTCGACATCTGCTGGCGCGAGCTTGGGGAGATGGGGATTCGCACCGATGCCGTCGAGAACAGCCGCGCCGGTGTCATTCCTGTTACCTACATAAACTCGTCGGCTGCTATCAAAGCGTTCGTCGGCGCCCACGGTGGCATCGTCTGCACGTCAACCAATGCCGCAGCGGTGATGAAGTGGGCATGGGAGCACGGCGAGAAACTGGTAATGCTCCCCGACCAGCATCTCGGACGGAACACCGCGTTCAGGATGGGCGTGCCCCTCGACGAAATGGTCGTGTGGGATCCGAACGAAATCTGGGGCGGGCTCCAGCCAGAACAGGTCAAGAAAGCAAAGCTCATCCTCTGGAAAGGGCACTGCTCGGTTCACACTCGGTTTACCGTTGCGCAAATCGACGCGTTCCGGAAGAAGTATTCGACCGGTCAGGTTGTCGCCCATCCCGAATGTACGTTTGACGTGGTGCAGGCAGCTGATCGCAGCGGTTCAACCGAAGCGATCATCAATATCGTGAAGGACAGTCCGAAAGGCAGCATCTGGGCTGTGGCAACGGAAGTGCACCTCGTCAATCGCCTGGCGCACGAGGTCGCGCCCGAACGCACCGTTGTCACTCTCGATCCGTTCGGCTGTCTGTGTTCGACGATGTTCCGTGTCTCGCCCAACCATCTACTCTGGATTCTCGAAGGGCTCGTCACCGGCGAGGTCCACAACCAGATAGTCGTCCCCGACGATCAAAAGCGCGACGCCAAGCTCGCCCTCGATCGCATGCTCGAGATTAAGAATTAGCGTCCAGCTGCTAGTTTCCAGCTTCCAGGCCAATCGCAATTCGCTGATATAGAATCATTGGTTTGGAAGGAGACAGCAGCAATGGCGCATGAAGTCCCACCGCTTCCTTATGATTACAAAGCCCTCGAACCGCACATCGACGAGCAGACGATGCGGATTCACCACGACAAACACCATGCGGCGTACGTCACCAATCTGAACGCCGCGCTGGAGAAGCACCCGAACCTGCAACCGAAAGGCATCGACGACCTGATCCGCGGCATCAACAGCGTGCCGGAGGAGATCCGCACCGCCGTTCGGAACAACGGCGGTGGTCACGTCAATCACACGATGTTCTGGCAGATCATGGGGCCGGGCAAGGGAGGGGCGCCGACCGGCGCTGTCGCGGACGCGATCAAGTCGTCATTCGGAAGCTTCGACACGTTCAAGGAGCAGTTCGCGAAGGCGGGCACGACGCGGTTCGGCAGCGGCTGGGCGTGGCTCCTCGACGTCGGCGGTAAGCTCGTGATCGAGAGCACGGCGAACCAGGACAGTCCGCTGATGGAAGGGAAGAAACCTATTCTCGGCCTCGACGTGTGGGAGCACGCGTACTATCTCAAATACCAGAATCGGCGGCCCGACTACATCGCGGCGTGGTGGAACGCAGTGAATTGGGACGAGGTCAATAAGCGCTTCCGATAATTGCGGATTGTAGAATGATGGCTGCGGATTGCAGTGATCGACAATCGACAATCACCATTCCTCAAATCCGCAATCATCATTCCGCAGTCAGCAATTCTTCTATCGCGTTCATGATCTCGTCGGGGGCTGGATATTGATCCTGCCACTTGCCGATGAATGAGTACCGGATCAGGCCGGTGCGATCGATGAGGAAGACCGCGGGTCTCGCGATGTTGTACGCATCCAGCCCCCAGGCGTGCCATACGCCATAGGACTTCGCGACCGCGCGTGTCTCGTCGATCAGAATGTCGTACGGCAGGCCCGTCTCTTCGACGTAGCGCCGTACGGCCTCGGCCTTCTGAGCCACAATCGCGACCAGGCGGACGCCGCGATCTCGATAGGCTTGAACGTTTTCTGCCAGTTCACCGAACCGGCGGCGGCAGTTTGGTCACCAGGTGCCGCGATGGAATGCGAGCAGGACCGGGCCGCCTTCGAGATACTCCGCCAGCGAGCGCACGAGCCCTTTCTGGTTTGGGAGTTCGAACAGCGGCGCATGTCGAAGCGTTGGCTCGGCCATTAGAACAACTTCACTTTTACCATCTCCCCCGCTTCGACGATGTCGGTCTGAGCGGGAATCTCGATGTAGCCGTCGGCGTGCGCCATGCTGGTAATGTCACCGGATCCCTTGAACGCCGGTATTGCACTGCCGTCGACGACGCGGACCGTGAAGAACTGATGCCGCCCCGTCGTCGACACGATCCGTCGCGCCAGGGGCACGTGAATCGTCGGCGGCTCGTATGGAGGCAGTCTCGCCATTTGGCGCAACATCGGGATCACGAGCAGGTAGGCGTTCGATAAGCACGATGTCGGGTTGCCGGGCATCCCGAGCACGGGCGTGGATCCCACCTTCCCGAGAAGTGTCGGCTTGCCCGGTTTCACCGCGATTCCGTGGAAGATCACTTCACCGGTCTGCCGCACCGCATCGAGCATCAAGTCGCGCTCGCCGACGGAGCTGCCACCGGAGAAGACGATCAGGTCCGCCGCCGCGTTTCGGCAGATTGCCTCGACGAGATCGGCAAGCGTATCAACCACCGTGTCGACGGCAGAGACGGTTCCGCCATGCGTCTCAATGATTGACGTCAGCGTGAATCGATTGATGTTGTAGATCTGGCCTGGACCGAGCGGCTGTCCCGGCTCGATGATCTCGTTTCCCGTCGACACGATCGCCACGCGTGGGCGCGCGATCACTTCAATCGTGGTCGTGCCGACGGCAGCGAGTGCACCAATGCTGCCGGCGTTCAGGACGCTTCCCGACGCGACGACCGTCTGTCCTTTCGAGATATCCGCGGCACGCCGGCCGACGTGCTGTCCTGGATAAACGGGAGTGAAGATACGGACACCTTCAGTCGTTTTCTCCGTCTCCTCGACCATGACGACCGCATCGGCTCCGTCCGGGAGCGGCGCGCCGGTCGCGATCTCGACGCATTCGCCGCTTGCGATCGCTTGCGCAGGCGCGTCGCCTGAATAGCTCGTGTGGACGAGCCGAAGCGTTTTAACGCGGTCGCGGCTTGCACCGAACGTGTCGCCGGCGACGACCGCGTAGCCGTCCATTGCGGCGCGATCGAAGGGTGGCACGTCGATCGCCGAGGCGGCAGAAGTTGCAAGCACTCGTCCAGTCGCATCGCGAAGTGCAATGCGCTCGCTGCGATCGACCGGTGATGCGGCTTCGAGCGCCAGCGCCTTTGCGTCCTCGACGGCGATCGTTTCGCGAAACGGGCGCATCGTTGTCACCGTTTATCAATCCGAGGGGCATCGCCCCTCGGACTCCCCCACACGCTCACTCGCGAGCCGCTTCGACGGCTCTCTCCGTTCGCATGGCTCGCAGCGCTGCGCTCGCTCGCGTCGTCCTTCCTACCGCCTTGTCTCGCCGTAGCACGGTCCATCATTTCTCCGAGCGACTTCGCGCCCCGAACTCCCCCCACGCTCACTCGCGTCGAAGCTCACCGACGACGTGACCGATTTCGGGCAGGATCAGTTTCTCCATCGCCAGTTCTACGGCACGCTTTGCGCCGGGCAGTGCGAACACGGCGGTCGATCCGATGGTTCCCGCGCACGCGCGCGACAGCATTGCTGCCGATCCAATCTGCTCGTAACTGAGCATCCGGAATAACTCACCAAATCCGTCGAGCCGCTTGTCGAGCAGTCCGACCAGCGCCTCGTAGGTGCTGTCGCGCGAGGTGATTCCCGTGCCTCCAGTTGTCACGATCACGGCGACGTCACCTGCCGCGGCGCGCACCCAATCACGCACGGCGTCCGGGTCATCGCGCACGATCGCACGTTTCGTCACGGCGTGGCCGGCGTGGGTGAGCGCCTCCGCGATCGCGTCTCCGCTCGCATCCGTGCGCTCGGTACGGGTGTCGCTGATCGTCAGCACCGCGCATCGTACACTCGCCGGCGCATCCTTCCGGTGGCGCTCGACAGACACGTGTCGATTATAGGTCCGGGCTCGCGCATCCAGCCCTCGGGCGGATTCAGGATTCAACGATTCAGGATTCAAGGATTCAGGACGAGTGATTCGAGGATCAGCGATTCGAGGATCAGCGATTCGAGGATCAGTGATTCTGGATTAGTGATGAGTGATAAGGGATTCAGATATAATGAAAGGCTCTGCGCGCCCATAGCTCAGTTGGATAGAGCGTCTGGCTACGAACCAGGAGGTCGCACGTTCGAGTCGTGCTGGGCGCACCAACCTTCGCTCAAGATCCGCAATCGTCTCGCAAAACCCGTCATTCTCGCATCGGCCGGCTGCGGAGATCGTGTTACTCTGGAGGCGCTCGCCCCCCCGGCGGCGCTCAACCGGGCGGTGAAAGTCAGAGTGCTCGATGACACGGTTCGCTGCCGTCGCGGTTCGTTTGATCGGCGCGGTGCTCACGGTGTCGTTGGCGTCCGCCAGCTGGTCTGACACACCCGCCGCGCAGCAGGCCCGCTTCCGAAGCGCTGTCGACGTCATCGCAGTCGACGTGCAGGTCATCGACAAGGACGGCTATCCGATCGCCCAGCTCGGCCCGGAGTCGTTCGAGGTTTCGATCAACGGCCACAAGCGGAAGGTTGTCTCCGCGCAGTTCCTCCGCCACACCCGGAACGTCACCCGCGCCGATGCGATGCTGCCCGACAGCCTCGCCGAAACGCCCGTGGCCGACGGCCGCACCGTCGTGCTTGCCGTCGACAACGGCAGTTTTGAGACCGGGTCGGCAAGCGAGGCGATGACGGCGTTGAAGAGCTTCGTGGCCCGCCTCGAGCCGGCGGACCGAGTGGGGCTGTTCGTGTTCCCGACCGGCGTGTGGATCCCGCCGACGACCGATCGATCGAGCGTCGGCATCCGGCTCGATCGCACGATCGGCGAGAAACAGGCGATTCGCAGCAGCTTCAACCTGAGCGTGTCGGAAATCGTCGATATCACCGCCCAGTCGACCAATCCGAATTCTTTCCTCACGATGCGGAACACCGCGCCGGTGGACGATGCGACGCTCGTGCAGATGGATCCCGTGCGCGCCGTCCGCAGCCGCGAGTGTCCTGGCGAGGCGGACTGCATGGCCCGGATCTACGCCGAGGGTTTGACGCTCGCTGTGCAGCTGGAACAGCAGACGCAAGCGAGCCTGCAAGGGCTCGAAGATCTGCTCGCCCGACTGACGACGCTGCCCGGCCGGAAGTCCGTCCTGCTGGTGAGTGCCGGCGTGCTCGTGAGTGATCGGCCCGATGGCCGCCCCCGGATCGGCGACGTGGGCCGCCTCCTCGGACAGATCGCCGCGCGTGCCAATGCGGTCGTCTACACGATCCACGTTGATTCGCATACGCCGGGGTACGGCTCGGCTTCGCAGCGGGGCGTCGGCAGGTCTGAGCGCGGCCGCGAGCGGACGATGCAGGCCTCGTTCCTCGATGAATTCTCGAGCGCGGCGGGGGGCAGTCGCTTGTACGTGGGCGTCGGTGCAGGCGAGTCTGCATTCGATCGCGTGCTTCGAGAGGCCTCGGCCCACTACCTGCTCGGCGTTGAGCCGGCCGACCAGGATCGTGACGGCAAGGCCCGCCAGCTTCGGGTCAAAGTCGCGCGCCGCGGTGTCACCGTCCGCAACCGCCAGTGGGTGCTCGTCCCCGCGAGGGACCGATCATAATCACTCGCGCGCTCGTTCGCCACGTCTCTCTACGTGGGTTTTTCGCTTCTCGGCTCGTCGTCTCGGTCAGATCCACCCGGGGACATTTCTGTTTCGATTTGACAGGCTCAGATCCACCAGTTGTGTGCGGCGGACTTTTGTGTTACGGTCGCGCCCGCGTTTTGCAGTTTCCGTAGGGAGGAGTCGGGAATGCAGACGGTGCGGGGCACGAACGTGCCGCCGGTCGTTCTGTCGATTGTCCTCATCGGCGCGCCCATCCGCCGACTCTCGGTCATTCTCTACTCCAATCCCCTTCGTTTCACTCTCCCGCATCTCACGTCGCCGGCTTCGTCATAGGGCCCTGGAGGTCCGTTACGTTCGGATTCGATATTTCGCTCGAGAGAACACGGATCGTAGGTCGGAAAGGAGCCAGACATGATTGGAGGACAGGGGAAGGGGTTGCGCTTCGCGGGCTGTGTCCTCGCGATCCTTCTAGCAGGCGCGGCAATTGCCTTCGCGCAAGGCAATGGGGTCATCACCGGCACGGTTGTCGACAAGGATGGCGTGGTGCCCGGCGCCACGATCACCGCCACCGACACCGCAACCGGGATCGTCCGTAAGGCGGTTTCGGACGACCGTGGCGTGTTCCGCCTTCTCTCGGTGCCGCCTGGCCGGTACCGCATCAATGTCGAGGTCGAGGGCTTCAAGACGATAACTGTCGACGACTTCCCATTGCTGCTCGGCGAATCACGAGACCTGGGCAAGTTGACGATGACGGTCGGAGCGCTCACCGAGTCGCTCACCGTGACGGCGGAAGTCACGCCCGTGCAGACGTCGGCGAGCCAGCTGCAGCGCACCGTCACCGGCGATCAGCTGACGATGATCCAGGTCAAGGGTCGCGACATCTTCGGCATGATGAAGATCCTGCCGGGTGTCGTCGACACGACCGCGAGCCGCGATTTCGCGCAGTGGAGCTCCGGACGCGGGCTCAGCATCAACGGCGGCAACTCGCTCAACAAAAACACGACGATCGACGGTGTGCCGGTCGGCGAAGAAGGCGGCGACGGCACGACGCACATCACCCCGAACATCGACGCGGTTGGCGAAGTGACCGTCATCACCAGCGGCTACACCGCGGAAAACGGCCGCCAGTCGAGCGGCCTCATTCAGATTGTCACCAAGTCGGGAACCAACAAGCTGAGGGGCTCCGGTTGGTACAACGCGCGGCGCGACGACTGGAACGCCAACGACTACCTTCGCGAGCAGGCCGGCACGCCGAAGCCGTTCTTCGAAGTGAACATCTTCGGGTACAGCGTCGGCGGGCCAATTGTCATTCCGAAGCTGATCGACAGCCGCGAGAGCAAGAAGAAGTTGTACTTCTTCCTGTCGCAGGAGTTCACGCACGACGTGCGGCCAACGACGCCGTCTCGATCCAACCTGCCGACGGCCGCCGAGCGCATGGGCGACTTCTCGCAGACGCGCGTCACCAACGGCGGCATCCAGCCAATCATCGATCCCCTGACGGGCCAGCCATTCCCGGGAAACATCATCCCGCCCGATCGGATCAACCCGATGGGCCAGGCGATCCTGAATTTGATGCCGCTGCCGAACGGCGTCCTGGATCAGTCGCCGGGGAATCAGTGGACCTCCAATGACTCGCGCGACGTGACGCCGCTGCACGAGCGCAAGAACCTCGTGACGCGCGTCGATACCGTCCTCAGCGACAGCATGCGGTTCAGCGTCCGCGCGCTGTTCGACCGTGACGACAGCGTGACCTACAACCGCGTCGCGCCGGGGATCGGTTCGGTGAACAACATGTTTCCCGGCAACCTGCTGACCGGCGCGTTCACCAAGGTGATGAGCAACAAGATGGTGAACGAGGTCACGGTCGGCTGGTCGCAGAACCACTGGGGATTCAAGGTCGGCACCGGCGGTATCAATCCGGAAGACTACACGTCCTTTTATCGGTCGGAGGTCG
>Ga0310901_10000094_pt1 | contig 11971 bp, 10 predicted proteins | sample C24D2metaG_FD_203911 | JGI IMG/M metagenome (GOLD analysis project Ga0310901, IMG submission 203911) | Lab incubated soil microbial communities from West Virginia University Organic Research Farm, Morgantown, WV, United States - C24D2 | ecosystem: Environmental > Terrestrial > Soil >...
TATGGATTGTTCCAGACGCAGGGACCGGTGGGGCAATGGGTACTGCTGGCGTTCAAGGCCGGTGCCGTGATTCTGCTGTGGCTGTGGCTTGCGCATGTGAAAAATCGCCTCACCGCGCTGGCCCTGGGCCTGATCATCGGCGGGGCCTTCGGCAATGCCATCGACCGTCTGGCCTATGGCTGGGTTGCCGATTTCGTGTTTTTTCATATTTCCACCGGCAATTGGCGGTTCAATTGGTATGTATTTAACCTAGCCGACGTGGCCATCGTTGCCGGGGTTATTGGCCTGTTGTATGAGTCTCTTGTAATGGACCGCGCCGCAAAAGCGCCCTGATCCACCGCAAGAGTCGCGACAATTCAACGTCAAAGGTCCGGTTCCGGGATGAGCACCATGCGTTTGAGCAAGATCTTCAAAGGTTGCACTGCCAGCCTGCTGGTCTTTGGCGCTGCCGTGGTCCTGGGGCCAGCACCCGCCGGCGCAGCCGACGACGAAACTTCGTGGGACCAAAAACTCACGCGCGGCATCATGGACGGACTCGGTCTCAAGCGCGATGGCGAGGCGACCATTAATTATCAGGAGCGGGCGCCACTCGTGATCCCGCCGGGCCGGGATCTTTTGCCGCCCGAGCAAAGCGATGCCGCGGCGAACAATCCCGCCTGGCCAAAGGATCCCGACGTGGAGCGCCGCAAGCGCGAAGCGGCCATGGAGAAGAACCGCAATATCAGCGACGAGCGCGAGCGCGATCAAAATGTATTGCGCCCTGATCAGTTGACGCCGGGCGCCCGCGGCAAACAGCAGAAGCGACAGCAGGCCCGGACCGACGACGGCTATCAATCGCCTCCATCCGGCTTCAGCAGCCAGCTGCCCCCATCGGAGCTCGGGTACAAGGGCAGTCTTTACGATGCGATGTTCGGCAAGACAAAAAAAGAAGAGCAGGCGAAATTTACCGGCGAGCCGCCGCGCACTTCATTGACGGACCCGCCGCCGGGCTACCAGACCCCGTCGCCGGATCAGCCCTACGGTCTCGCCAAGGGTGTAGCTCCGGCGAAGGCGTACAATGACTATACCGATCGTGCTGACCCGAGCGTAACTCGCCGCTGAAGTTTGCAAGGGTCGCGAGCTCCGCGATTGATCCACGTCATCGTAGCGGCGTAGCTCCAGCGCCAGCAAAGGCAAAAAGGCCAATCCGTGCCGAATCGATTGATCACCGCAGCAGCCATGGCTGCGCTACTGGCGGTCGCGAGCAGCGCGCAGTCGGCCCCCAATGGTCCGCAGATTTCGGATTTCATCTTGAGCAATGGATTGGAGCTGGTCGTGATCCCCGACCATCGTGCGCCCGTCGTCACGCACATGATCTGGTACAAGGTCGGTGCGGCTGACGAGACGCCGGGCAAATCGGGCCTTGCGCATTTTCTCGAGCACCTGATGTTCAAGGGCACGGCGAAAAACCCGGCGGGAAAATTCTCGCAGGTCGTCGCCCGCATCGGCGGTCAGGAGAACGCGTTCACGTCGCAGGACTACACCGGCTACTTCCAGCGCGTGCCGAGCGAGCAGCTTCGGACAGTGATGGAGTTCGAAGCCGACCGCATGACGGGTCTCCAGCTCACCGACGACGTCGTCTTGCCCGAGCGCAACGTCATTCTCGAGGAGCAGAACCAGCGCGTGGGAAACAATCCGCGCGCGCGTCTCTCCGAACAAATCGATGCCGCGCTCTATCTCAATCATCCCTATGGCAAGCCGGTGATCGGCTGGCGACACGAGATGGAGCAGCTGTCGCGCGACGACGCCATCGGCTTCTATCGGCGATTTTATGCGCCGAACAACGCGATCGTGGTGATCGCCGGTGACGTCGATCCGCTCAAGGTGCGGACGATGGTGGAAGAAACCTACGGGAAAATTCCGCGTCACGGCACGGTAGCCCCGCGTGTGCGGCCGGAAGAGCCGCCGCCGGTCGCGGTGCGATCGCTCACGCTCGCCGACCCGCGGGTCGAAATGCCGACTTTGCAGCGCGAATACCTGGTGCCTTCCTTCAGGACAGCAAAGCGCGGCGAATCGGAAGCGCTCGAGGTGCTCTCGCACATTCTCGGCAGCGGCTCGAACAGCCGCCTTTATCGTGCGCTTGTCGTCGACAAGCAGATGGCCGTCATGGCGAGCGCCTGGTACGACGCCAACGCGCTCGATCTCTCGAAATTCGGGGTCGTGGGCGGACCGCGCCCCGGCGTCACGCTGCAACAGCTTGAACCGGAAATCGACGCGGTCATCGCGCAGATCATCGACAAAGGCGTGACGCCTGAAGAACTGGAACGCACCAAAACGCGTTTGATCGCGGACGCCGTCTATGCGCAGGACAATCAGGCGGCCATGGCGCGCTGGTACGGTGCGGCGCTCACGACCGGTGCAACTGTCAACGACGTGCGGAGCTGGACGGACCGGATCCGCGCCGTGACAGCCGAGCAGGTGCAAGCCGCGGCAAAGCAATGGCTCGAAAAGCAGCGGTCGGTCACCGGCTATCTGATCAAGGACAAGAGCCCGCAGGTGGAGAAGCGGTCATGATCCGGCGCGCATGCATGCTTTTCGCCGCGGCGGTGCTGATCGCCCTGCCGAATGTCGCGTCGGCGATGACGATCGAAAAGATCGTGAGTCCGTCGGGGATCGAAGCCTGGCTTGTGCGCGAGAAGTCGGTGCCGCTGATCACGTTGAATTACGCTTTCCATGGCGGAGCCAGCCAGGATGACGCCGACAAGTCCGGGGCAGCACATTTCACCGCCGATCTGCTCGACGAAGGCGCGGGCGAGTTCGACAGCAAGACCTTTCATGAACGGCTGGAAAACCACGCAATCGAGCTGGGCTTTCAGGTTGGCCGCGACACCTTTCACGGCTCGCTGCGCGCGCTGAACGAGCATCGCGACGAGGCCGTCGACCTGCTTCGGCTCGCGCTGACCAAGCCGCGTTTTGATGCCGAGGCCGTCGAGCGGGTGCGCGAGCAGGAATTGTCTGTTCTGCGGCGCGACATCACGAACCCCAATGATCTCGCCAGCCGCCGCTGGTGGCAAACGGCGTTTCCCGGCCATCCTTACGGGCGTGAGACAAAGGGCACTTTGGAGACGATGGCGCGGGTCACGGTCGATGATCTGCGCGACTATGTGCGTCGCGTCTTCGCGCGTAACGAGTTGAAAGTCTCGATCGTCGGCGACGTCGACGAGAAAGCGGCCGGCGAACTCATCGATCGCGCCTTTGGCGGCCTGCCGGCAAAGAACGATCTCAAGCGAATCCCGGATGCCACGCCGAGCGGGCTCGGGCGGCGGATCGTGATCGACGTGGATGTCCCGCAGGCGGTAGTGACGTTCGGCGGGCCGGGCGTCGCGCGCAGCGATCCTCAATTCATGGCCGCATATATCGTGAACCATATCCTGGGCGGCGGCAGCTTTTCCTCGCGGCTATACAAAGAGGTGCGCGAGAAACGCGGGCTTGCATACGGCGTGTCCAACAGCCTCGTCTGGTTCCGCCACGCCGCCGTATTTCTCGGCGGCACGGCCACGCGCGCCGATCGGACGGCCGATGCGCTTGCCGTCATCGAGCAGGAAACCAAGCGGATGGCTGAAAATGGCCCCACGGCCGAAGAGCTTGCTGCGGCAAAGTCGTTCCTCAAGGGCTCATATGCGCTCACGCTCGATACGTCCGGCAAGATCGCCGCGCAGCTCACGCAGATCCAGATCGACAATCTCGGCATAGACTACATCCAGCGCCGCAGCAGCCTCATCGATGCCGTCACGATCGAGGACGCAAAGAAAGCTGCGCGCCGCCTTTACGGCGGTGGCATGCTGGTAACGGTCGCCGGGCGGCCGAAAGGGCTGGCCTCGAGCGGAACCACGGAATAGCCGTCGCGTTGTTTTCGTTGCGCCCAGCGCGCGACTCTAGGCAAATAACGGCATGGGCGTCCTTCAATCCATCGACAATGCGCGCGAGGAAAATGTCGGCCCGCACGGCGTCAAAGCGGATGCGCTGAAGGCCGCGCTGACGCGCGCGGAGAGCGCGCTCGAATGGCTGCGTGCCCGTCACGCCGACAATGGTCTGCCGTTGTTGCGGCTGCCGGAAACCCGCGGCGATCTGGAAACGATCCGCGACACAGCGCGGCAGCTTGCCGATCGGGCGACCGATATCGTCATTCTCGGCACCGGCGGCTCCAGTCTCGGCGGCCAGACTCTGGCGCAGCTGGCGGGCTTCGCGGTGCCAGGCGTCGGATCGCTGCGGCCGCCGCCGCGGCTGCATTTCATCGACAACCTGGACGCGCACACTTATGCGGATCTGCTTGCGCGGTTGCCGCATGCCACGACACGGTTCGTTGCAATCTCGAAGTCGGGCGGCACGGCCGAGACCTTGATGCAGACGATCGCGGCGCTGTCGGCGCTCAAGGATGCGGGCCTGCAGACCCGCATCCCGGATCTTTTCCTGGGGATCAGCGAGCCGGCAAAATCCGGCAAGAAGAACGGACTGCGCGATCTGCTCGGGAAATTCCGCGTGCCCATGCTCGATCACGATCCGGGCGTCGGCGGCCGCTATTCGGCGCTGACCAATGTCGGCCTGTTGCCTGCAGCGATGCTCGGTCTCGACGTTGGCGCCATCCGTGAAGGCGCGGGCCTTGCGCTTGCGTCGGTGCTTTCGAAAAAACCGGCGGCTCAGGTACCGGCGGCGCTCGGCGCCGCGTTGTCGGTTGCGCTCGCTGAAAGCAAAGGTAAATCGATCAGCGTCCTGCTCGCCTATTGCGACCGCCTGCAGCGCCTGACGCACTGGTACGTGCAGCTTTGGGCGGAGAGCCTCGGCAAGAACGGCAAAGGCACCACGCCGCTCGCGGCGCTCGGGCCGGTCGATCAGCACAGCCAGCTGCAGCTGTTCATTGCCGGGCCGCGCGACAAGCTCTTCAGCGTCGTCACGGTGGGCGCCGCGGGACAAGGCCCGCGCATCGATGGCGAGCTTGCCAAGCTCGCGGGTGAGCCCGGCTTCTCCGGCAAGACCATCGGCTTTGGGGGGGGGGCCCACGCCCCCGCGACCGCCGAGACGCTCGCCAAGAACGGCTGTCCGGTGCGGACGATCCACATCGACAGGCTCGACGAAGAGAGTCTGGGCGAGCTGATGATGCATTTCATGCTGGAGACGATCATCGCCGCGCATCTGCTCGGCATCGATGCGTTTGACCAGCCTGCGGTGGAAGAGGGTAAGGTACTGGCGAAGAAGTATCTGGCGTCCTGACTCGGTCGCAGGCGATGATCCGCATCACCGACACGATCTCCATCAATGAAGCCGAGCTCACGGAATCCTTCGTGCGCGCGTCGGGGCCGGGCGGACAGAACGTCAACAAGGTGTCATCGGCCGTTCAGCTTCGTTTCGATGCACGCCACTCGCCGTCGCTGCCCAATGACGTCGCGGTTCGCCTGATGCGCCTCGCGGGCAAGCGAGTCACCAAGGAAGGCGTGATTGTCATCATTGCGCAGCAGCACCGGACGCAGGAGCGCAATCGCGAGGATGCGCGCGAGCGGCTCTTCGACCTCATCCGGCAGGCTGCTGTGAAGCCCACGCCGCGCCGGCCGACGAAAGTGCCGAAAGCCCAGCGCAAGGTGCGGCTCGAGGCCAAAAAGCATCGCTCCGGCATCAAGAGCCTGCGCCGGAGTAAAAACTGGGACTAATTTTGCGCCGTCGTCCCGGCCGAGCAAAGCGAGGGCCGGGACCCATACTCCGCAGCCCATTGATAGGACACGGACTATGGGTCCCCGCGTTCGCGGGGACGACGTAAACGAGAATATCGGGCAAAGCTGTGAACCGACCTCCCGGGAGCCGCTATGCGCCGGTAAAGTCCGGGCGATTCGATCAGGCGCCCGCAAAATGCCCGTCCGTCAGTTGTCCGAGGCCGTCGTCAACCGCATCGCCGCCGGCGAGGTGGTGGAACGGCCGGCGAGCGTGGTGAAGGAGCTCGTCGAGAACGCACTCGACGCCGGTGCGCACCGCATCGACGTGCTCACCGATGGCGGCGGCCGCCGGCTGATCCGCGTCAGCGATGACGGCGAAGGCATGCCTCGCTCCGATCTCGCGCTTTCAGTCGAGCGGCACGCAACGTCGAAACTAAACGATGATGATCTGTTGTCGATCCGCACGCTCGGATTTCGCGGCGAGGCCCTCCCGTCGATCGGCGCGGCGGCGCGCCTGACCATCACAACGCGACATGCCGATGAGCCGCATGCCTGGAGCATCACGATCGATGCCGGTGAGAAATCGGACGTGAAGCCTGCCGCGCTGGGGAAGGGAACGACCGTCGAGGTCCGCGATCTCTTCTATGCAACGCCCGCGCGGCTCAAGTTTCTCAAGACCGACCGCAGCGAGGCCGAAGCGGTGCGCGAGGTGGTGCGGCGGCTGGCGATGAGCCGGCCGGACGTTTCCTTCACGCTTGCCGGTGAGGAGCGGGCGCCGATGACCTGGGGCGCGGCTGCGGGCGGTGACGGACTCGCGCGGCTCGGCGATGTGCTCGGCGCGGACTTCCGTGCCAACGCGGTTGCTATCGATGCCGAGCGCGAAGGCGTGCGGGTCACGGGCTTTGCCGGTCTGCCGACACTGTCGCGGGCCAACTCGCTCGGACAGTACCTTTTCGTCAACGGGCGGCCGGTGCGCGACAAGCTTCTGTTCGGCGCCGTGCGCGCGGCCTATTCCGACTATCTGCCGCGCGACCGCCACCCGGTGCTGGCGCTTTTTGTGTCGCTCGACCCGCGCGAGGTGGATGTGAACGTCCATCCGGCCAAGACCGAAGTGCGCTTCCGCGACGGCGCGCTGGTGCGCGGGCTGATCGTGCGCGCGCTGAAAGAGTCGCTCATGCGCGAAGGCCAGCGCGCGGCGACGACCGGCGGCAGCGCGACCATCGCGACGTTCCGTCCGGCCGCGGTGCCGCGGCGGGGTAGCTATGACTGGCGCCGCTCGCCGGCGCGGCCATCCGGTTTCGCGCCCATGCGCGGCCCGGCTGCCGGGCTGGCGGAAGCCGCGCAGGCCGCTTTTGATGTCGGCGATCCGGCCGCGGATGCGGCGATTGCGAGTTTCGAGCCCGCCGCCGACCAGATCGACCGCCCGCTCGGCGCTGCGCGCGCCCAGCTGCACGAAACCTATATTGTCGCGCAGACCCGTGACGGCCTCGTGATCGTCGACCAGCATGCCGCGCATGAGCGCATCGTCTATGAGCGCATGAAGGCCGCGCTCGAAAAATCCGGCGTGGCACGGCAGATCCTCCTTATCCCGGAAATCGTCGAGCTCGACGAAGCCGACGCCGCGCGGCTTGCCGCGCGCGCCGAAGAACTTGCCCGTTTCGGCCTGGTGATCGAATCGTTTGGCCCTGGCGCCGTCGCGGTCCGTGAGACACCGTCGATGCTCGGCGAGGCCGATGTCAGGGGATTGATCGGCGATCTCGCCGAGCACATGGCGGAATGGGACGATTCACTGCCGCTGGAGCGGCGTCTCCTGCATGTTTCGTCGACCATGGCGTGCCATGGTTCGGTGCGCGCCGGGCGCAGGCTCAAGCCAGCCGAAATGAACGCGCTGCTGCGCGAGATGGAGGCAGTGCCCAATTCCGGTCAGTGCAATCACGGCCGGCCGACCTATGTGGAATTGAAGCTCACAGATATCGAGCGGCTCTTCGGGCGGCGGTGATTTTCGTGGCGTCGTCCCCGCGAAGGTGGGGATTTGTGGGCAGGTCATCGCCACAAATAGAAGCCGTCATCGCTCGCGAAAGCAGGCGATCCAGTAATCACGAAATCAGGGCTTGATCGAAAAGTCGTGAGTGCTGGATTCCCCGTCTTCGCGGGGAATGACAGATGAGAGGCCGTCGCCGGCCAGAGAAAAACCCCCGGCGGTTTTCTGCCGGGGGTCGTTATCCCTCAAGCCACAAATATCGTCAGGGATAGAAGTCGCGGTGAACGCGGAAGCGGAATTGCCAGTTGTCTACGTCGGAGACATGCGTCGCGTTGCCAATAGAAGGGCTCCTTTCTATGAGGCTATCGCCAGGCAAACTTGCGCTGGACAGCTTCGAGTACAGCACATCGATGCCCATGTAGAAATCCTTGGTGACGTTCCACTGGGTGCGTGAACCGAGCCACCAGGTACTCCAATTGTTGTCGCAGCCCGGATTTGCAACATCTGTTGTACCGAAGCCGGTACCAGCACCCTCACCGACGCAGAGCATGGCGTTACCCCGGTCGCTGTGACTGACTGACGCATAGCCACCGTACAGTGATGTGCGCCAACGCGGATTCCAGAAGTGTTCGTAGGCGGCGTTGACGTTCCAGGCGGTCGTCAGCGCGAGGTCGGCTGCAACCCCGGCGGCAATCGCACCACCATAGGTAGCGTCCGTCAGCAAACCGAAGCCTTCATCCGCCCCCGCGACCTTGCCCCAGTTCGAGTTGGGCGTCTGGAATACATAGCGCAGGGCACCCTGGGTGTAATTGATCTGGGCCTGAAAGAAGTCGCCCTGGCTGATCATTGGAGCGTTCAGCTTGATGCCGGCGCCAATAGCAAAGCCCAACCTGTCGTCGGGATGACCATTGGCTGGGGTTAAAGCGACGTTGCCACCAGAAGCCACATAGTACGAAGCGTTGACCTGGTGCAAGGCGCCCATGATCTGGGCCGAACCCCAAGCCTGATCGACACGCAGATTGGCGACGATGTCAGGTGCCTGGAAGCCGCCGTATACCCCGGGGAATGATGTCGAGCCGGGCACATCGTGGGTGCCCAGGTTGTTGATCTGCGTGGTGCGGCGCATTTCGGCGGCGATCGTTGCCGAGAAGCCGTTGCCGAACTGAGCCGTATAGCCGAGCACTTTCCAGCCCGGATCGCCGGTGTCAGACGCCGGGAACGTGCCCCAGTATGACGTCGCAGGCACGCTGTAGAAATCATAGAACGACTGCGCCTGACCGAAGGTGAAGCCGGCCCACTGAATGAACGCGCGGTTGGCATCGAACGTATTGCCGGCACCGTTGACATCGCTGCCGCTGACTCCGACGGCGATATAGCCACGCACCGTGCCGTATTCAGTCTGGTTGCGCGCATCGGCCGTGATGTAGCCGCGCGCCCGCCACGTGCTGTTGTTGGTGGTGCGGTTGTTGACGTTGCCGTTGGCCCAGCCCCAGGCCAAGTTGCCGTTATCGCCATAAGCATACTCAGCGCGCACCCAGCCGCCGATCTTCAGGCACATGTCGGTGCCTGGGATGTAATAGAACCCGACGCCATACAGACTGCAGATCTTGACGTACTGCACCGCCTGCGCCTTCACCGGCAGATCGGCGGCCTGCGCGCCCGCGATCGTAACGAGACCTGCTGCCGAACCAAGGAGCAGGCTTTTCACCATCCTCATCTTCCCCTCCGAATATTTTCCCGTGAAGGTCCGCATCGCCGCGTGCGAGCGCACCATTGGACTTGTCTCCTGATCGCGATCTCCATACGCGCGCCCTTTCGAGGTGCCTCTGGAATCTCAACCCGGCGGAAAAATAAAGATTGCGATCGGAAGTGCTTGGGCCGAAGCGGCAATGGCTTTGTCAAAACCGACACAGTGCAGGATTTAGCGGGCGACGATACATTTGCTTTTGCCGCGTTGCATTTTGGCAACGCAGACGGAGTTGCATCATCCGATCAAATGACACGCTCCGACTGATGGGCCCCGGGCCTCGCTCGCGCTCGCCCGGGACGACTGCATTTAGATGCTTCGCAAAAACGCAAATTCGGTGTCGTCGTAGCTGCGGCGCTCGAGTTCGGCGAAGCCCTCGGGCGGCTTGAAGCCGGCATCAGCCGCTTCCTCCACGACGATCAAGGCATTTGGCTTGAGCCATCCGCCCGCGCGCGCCGACAGCAGCGCTTTCTCGGCCAGACCTTTGCCGTAAGGCGGATCGAGAAACACCAGCGAAAAAGCCTCGATCGGATGCGCCGGACCGAGGTTGGTGGCGTCGCGCCGGAAAATGCGGGTGACGCCGCCGAGACCGAGTGTCTCGACATTGTCGCGCAGCAGCGCACGCGCCTCCACGCCCTCGTCGACGAAGAGGGCATAGGCCGCGCCGCGCGAGATGGCCTCGATGCCGAGCGCGCCGGTGCCGGCGAACAGGTCGAGCACGCGCGCGCCGGTCACCGGGTCGCCGTAGGAGTGCGTCAGGATATTGAACAAGGCCTCGCGCAGCCGGTCGGACGTCGGCCGCACCGCGTTCGACTTCGGCCCGGCGAGCGGGCGTGAGCGCAGTTTTCCGCCGCCGACGCGCATCAAAGTTCATTCCGTTTGCGCATGATCTTATCCGACCTTGCTTCGCCCGCCGGAGCGGGAAACCGGTTCCCACTTTTCGGGATCATGCGCGCGGTCTCGGATATTTCGGCCGCGGCCCGCCCGAGCGGTCACGGCGGCGGGGAGATTTCTTTTCATTACCCGGGCGGGTCTGCTCTCGTTTTCCGGGTTCGGACCTTCGGCCATCGCGAGAATGACGAGGCAAGGACTGCTCCGGTTTCTCTTCCAACACGGGAGCATCGAAATCGGCGCCGGAGGCGGCGACGATCTGGTCGCCCAGCTTTGCGCGCAGCTCGGATGTTTCGATTTCCCGCACCGCGCCGTCGTCGAGGTCGCCGAGATCGAAGGGGCCGAACGAAACGCGGATCAGCCGGTTCACCTTCAGGCCGAGCGATTCAAGCACCTTGCGCACTTCGCGGTTCTTGCCCTCGCGGATGCCGAAGGTCAGCCAGACATTGGCGCCCTGTTCGCGGTCGAGCGTCGCTTCGATCGGTCCGTAACGAATGCCGTCGATGGTGATGCCGCCGCGCAGCCGGTCCAGCGCTTCCTGCCGCACCCGGCCGAGCGCGCGCACGCGATAGCGGCGCAGCCAGCCGGTTGCCGGCAATTCCAGCACGCGCGCGAGTCCGCCGTCATTGGTGAGCAGCAGGAGCCCTTCGGTGTTGATGTCGAGCCTGCCGACGCTGATCAGCCGCGGCAGGTTTCTCGGCAACGCGCGGAAAATCGTGTCGCGGCCTTCCGGGTCGGAATGGGTCGTCACCAGCCCGCGCGGCTTGTGATAGAGGAACAGCCGCGTGCGCTCGCGCGCGCGCAGGGGCGCGCCGTCGACCGCGATCCGGTCCGCAGCGCTGACGTTAAGCGCGGGCGAGGAAATCACCGCGCCGTTGACCGCCACCCGGCCGGCCGCGATCCAGGCTTCGGCCTCGCGGCGGGAGGCGAGGCCGGCACGGGCGATCACCTTGGCGATGCGCTCGCCGGGCATGTTGGTCTTTTCGGCCATTCGCAGACTTCATCACGCCCTGGCTTGTGCCGGGCATCCACGTCTTTATACACGGAGCGGCATAAAATTGGTGGCCGGTACAAGCCCGGCCTTGGCAGTGCATGACGCCTTCGTTCATGTCGATCGCTTTGGAGGAGGCCCGCGCCGCCGGCTCGCGTGGCGAGGTGCCCGTCGGCTGCGTTATCGTGCGCGACAACAAGGTGATCACCCGCGCCGGCAACCGCACGCTTGTCGAGCGCGATCCCACCGCCCATGCCGAGCTGATCGCCATTCGTGCGGCGGCGGCTTTGCTTGGCAGCGAGCGGCTCACTGACTGCGATCTCTATGCAACGCTGGAGCCGTGCACCATGTGCGCGGCGGCGATATCTTTTGCGCGCATCCGACGCCTGTATTTCGGTGCGGCCGACCCTAAAGGCGGCGCGGTCGAGCATGGCGTGCGGTTTTTCGCGGCGGCGACGTGTCACCATCGCCCCGAGGTCTACGGCAGCATCAGCGAAAGCGAATGCGCGGCGCTGCTGAAAGAGTTCTTCCAGGCGCGGCGATAAATTTTTCAAAGTCGGATTGCCGGCTACGCGATCTTGTCGACGATCTTGCCCATGCCGGGAGGCGGCGGCGCCTTCACGACCGGCTGCGCGGCGGCGTCGCGCTCGCTGGCCTGCTGCTCCGGCGTTGCTTTCGGA
>Ga0310901_10000107_pt1 | contig 11557 bp, 10 predicted proteins | sample C24D2metaG_FD_203911 | JGI IMG/M metagenome (GOLD analysis project Ga0310901, IMG submission 203911) | Lab incubated soil microbial communities from West Virginia University Organic Research Farm, Morgantown, WV, United States - C24D2 | ecosystem: Environmental > Terrestrial > Soil >...
CAACGACAAGGGCGCGGACGTTCCCGTGGGCGGCGGCCTGCTCGCAATCACGAAGCCGTGGCCGTCGATGCTGCGCACCATCTACGGCGATCACGATCGCTACGTGAAGCAGTACTGGAGCCGGTGGTCGAAGGAGATCTATTTCACCGGCGACGGCGCCAAGCTCGATGACGAAGGCTATTACTGGCTGCTCGGCCGCGTCGACGACGTGCTCAACGTCGCGGGGCATCGCATCGGCACGATGGAAGTCGAAAGCGCGCTCGTCGATCATCCGAAGGTCGCCGAAGCCGCGGTCGTCGGCCGCACGCACGAGATCAAGGGACAGGCACTCGCCGCCTTCGTCACCGTGAAGGAAGGCGTGACCGCGTCGGAAGCGCTGGCCGACGAGTTGAAGAAGCACGTCGCCACCAAGATCGGCGCCATCGCCAAGCCCGACGACATCATTTTCGCCGCCGATCTCCCCAAGACGCGATCGGGCAAGATCATGCGGCGTCTATTGAGGGATATTGCCGAAGGCAAGGCGCTCGGGGATACCACCACCCTTGCCGATCCCACCGTCGTCGCGAAGCTGAAGGATCAGTACGAGAGCCAGGAATAGCCCGGGGGCCTGAGGGAGTTACTTCTTCGCGAGATCCTCGACGGCCTTGCGCTCGAGGCGCACGTGCCGGCCGGCGCGCACCGGATCGAGCCGGCCGTCGGCGACCAGCTTGTCGACGCCCTCGATGTCGGTGTTGAGGATCGCCGACGCGTCCGAAATTGAAATCAGGCGCGGCAGCAGCTCGACGTGCTCGACGCGATTGCGTCCGGCGCGCTTGGCTCGCCCCAGCGCCGCTTCCGCTTCCGCCGTGAACTTCACGTGATCGATCGGCTCGCCTTCGAGGGCGCGCGCGCTCATCGCCCCGACGCTCACCGTCACCACGGCGCGCTGCTCGGTGCGGTAATCGCGGAAGGTGAGACGCTCTTCGACCATCGCGCGGGTGCGCTCGGCAAGCGCCATCACATCGTCCGGCGTGGTTTCCGGCAGCAGCACCGCGATGGTGTCCTCGCGGTACCGCACCACCCAGTCGTGCTGGCGGAAATACGTGCGCAGCAGGATGCCCATGCGCTCGAGGATGCGATCGCCAACGCCATAGCCGTGCGCCTTGTTAATCGCCGACAGGTTGTCGATGTCGATCAGCAGCATCGACAGCCAGTGCTCGAAGCGCTCGGCGCGGCAGCACTCCTTCGGCAACACCGCATCGAGCACCGGCCTCGTGTGCAGCGTCGTCAGCGGATCTCTGATGGCCGTGTGCTGCGGTGAATACACCAGGCGCGCCGTCCACGCGCCGAGCAGGTCGAAAGCGGCCCGCCGGACGATTTGCGCGGCGTACAGCCAGGACTCGGTGTTGACGCCGACCCGCTTATCGAGCGACAGCTCGTCGATCGACGTGCTCATCAGGATGTGGATGAAGGTGAACAGCGTTTCCGGCCCGACTTCGCGGTCGTCCACCAGCGCGGCCAGCACGCTGATCCCCGGCCCGCGCGAGTCGAGCTCGCCGGCGACGATCGCGTCGCCGAGCAGGCGGGTGGCAACGTTGCCGAGCCGCACGCAATAGTCCGCGTCGAGCCGGCGGGTCTCGGCCGTGATCGGGAATGTCGCAACGGTATCCGCCACGATCACGTCGCCGCGATCGGAGATGTGATTTGCGACGTGCCGCCGAAGTTCGACGTCGAGTCCGAGCTCAGGTCCAGCTGACATGCGGAGTCGTTTAAGGTATCGGTCCGTCAAGGCGCATAGCGTACCCCCCGATCCACCTTTGCCGCAGCAACACTACGGAGACGACCGCTGACGACCGAAATACTTAACGCATATTCATGTCGCTCCCCGTTGACGGATTTGCACCTCGCTGCCGCGTTTTGCGTTAGGGACGCGATGCCGTCTGCTCGACATTTATTTTTGAGTTCCTGGCTTCTGAGGATCGATGCGAAAAAAGCTTGGTGAGTGCCTGATCCAAGCAGGCCTCATCACTGAGGACGACCTGCAGGCCGCGCTGACCGAGCACAAGCGTACGGGCGAACGCCTGGGCGCGGTGCTCGTCCGCCTGAACCTTGCGACGGAAAGGCAGATCGCCAAAGCGCTCGCCTATCAACTCGGCTTCCCGTATCTCAATCTCGCCGAGAACCCGCCCGACTCGACCGTCGTCACGCTGATTCAAAGGGAGGTCGCCCTCAAGCGATCGTGCGTCGCGATTCGTCTCGACAAGAACCTGCTCACGGTCGCGATGGCCGACCCGCTGCTGTTCAGCCTCGTGCAGGATCTCGAGTTCCAGACCGGCTATCGCATCAAGCAGGTCGTGGCCACCCGCGCCGACATTCTCGAATCGATCGCCGCCGGGTATCCCGACAAGGCGCTCATCAAGGCGTCGCCTCCGGCCGGCAACTTCCCGGCGGCCCCGACGCCACGGCGTGAGGAACGCAACACCGAAGCGCTCGTCCGCCGCGCGGACGAAGACGGCGAGGCGGTCGCCGGACTCAAGGAGCGCAGCGAAGCGGCGCCGATCATCGACCTCGTCGATCTCGTCATGAAGAGCGCGATCAGCGCCGGCGCCTCCGACGTCCACATCGAGCCGATGGAAAAGGGCGTCCTGATCCGTCATCGCCTCGACGGCCTGCTGAAAGAAGTGATGGACCTGCCCAAGTGGGTCCACGACGGCCTGATCGCGCGCCTCAAGATCATGGCCGGCATGGACATCGCGGAGAAACGGCTGCCGCAGGACGGCCGCGTCCGCGTCGCCACCGAATCCGGCAAGGACGTCGACTTCCGAGCCTCGACGCTGCGCACGCTGCACGGCGAGAAGATGGTGCTGCGCGTCCTCGATCAGAACCGCGGCGTGCCGCCGCTCGAAGAGCTCGGCTTTTCCGCCGGCGCGCTGGACGATCTCAAAGGCTTTCTCAAGCACCAGCACGGCATGATCCTCGTCGTCGGCCCGACCGGCAGCGGCAAGTCGACGACGCTGTGCTCGGCGCTGATGGCGATACAGTCCGAGCGCACCAACATCATCACGATCGAAGACCCGATCGAATACCAGCTGCCCGGCATCAACCAGACGCAGACCAACGAGAAGATCAAGCTGACGTTCGCCAGCGCGCTGCGTTCGATCCTGCGCCAGGACCCCGACGTGATCCTCCTCGGCGAAATCCGCGACCAGGAGACCGCTCGCATTGCGATGCAGGCCGCGCAGACCGGCCACCTCGTGCTGTCGACGCTGCACACTGACGACGCGCCGTCGGTGATGACGCGCTTGAACGATATCGGCGTCGAGCCCTTCGTGATCGCCTCCGCGACCGTCGGCGTCGTCGCGCAGCGCCTGGTCCGGCGGCTGTGCGAGCATTGCCGCCGCCAGTACACGCCGACTTCGGAAACGCTGCGAGCCCTGAATATCAGTGACGCCGATGCCGCGAACATCCCGTTCTATCGTCCGGTCGGCTGCGACGCCTGTCATCAGACCGGCTACAAGGGACGCATCGGCATCTACGAGGTGATGAAGATCACCGATCGCCTGCGCCGCCTGATCTCGCAGAAAGCATCGGAAGACGCGATCCGCGAAGCCGCGCAGAGCACCGGCATGCTGACGCTCGGCGACGACGCGCTCGCAAAAGTGAAAGCGGGCGTGACGACGGTGGAAGAGCTGCTGCGCGTCGTGACGGAAGTGCGCGAGGTGCGCAGCATCTGTCCCGGCTGCAACGGCCCGGTGGCGCTCGACTTCGTCGCCTGCCCGGCCTGCGGGCGCCGGCTCAGCGGCGCGTGCCCGGGATGCGGCCGCGGCCTTCAGTCGGGATGGACGTTCTGTCCTTACTGCGCGAGAGGGACCGAACCGCGCACGGAGCGCCGGCTGCGCGAGCGCAAGATGGCGCGCGCCGAACTGCCGGCCGCCAATACGGCAAATGTCACCAACGTGACCGAATTCAAGAAAAATGCTACGTAGTGAAAACCCACTACGAACTGTTAGGTCTCGATTCGTCTGCCGACGCTGATGCCATCAAGAAGGCGTTCCGCCGCGAGATTGCCCGTTATCACCCCGACAAAGTGATTCATCTCGGCGACGAGTTCCAGAAGATGGCGGCGAACCGCGCCGCCGAGCTGACCGTCGCCTACAAGACGCTGACCGATCCCGCGCTTCGCGAGGAATACGATGCGAGCGTCGCCGCGGGCCTGCCGCCGCCGCACGTCCCGCAGCCGCCGCGGCCCGAGCCGCGCGACGAAGCGCCCCCGCCGTCCGCCCCGGCGTCGCCGCACGAGCCGCCGCAGGATCGCGAACACCGCGCTTCCGCCGCAGGAAAGTCGCGCTTTGCATCGGCGCGCGCCGATCGCGACGTGATCCTCAAGCGCGCGGTCACGAGCCGGGTGATCGGCATCGTTGAAACGCTGTACGGAAAAGTCGAGACCCCCGCCGTGCGTGGCTTTGACCTGGCGATGGTTCCTGTCGCAAAAGCACGCTTCCTTGGCGCGGCGCCGCCGCGCGTGCTGGTCAAGGTCCTCGATATGGTGGATGGCGCCGCGATTATCGAGGCCTTCAACGCCGCCTCGCGTGTGAGAGTGCACGCCGGCAGGTCCCCGGTGGTGGTGCTGCTGTTTTCCCGCGCGATCGCGCCGCAGAGCGAGATCTCGAAGGCGAACGACGTCAACGCCCGCCAGAGCAAGACGCCCAACAGACCCGACGAAGTCGCCGTCGTCGTTGTCGATACCAGCGACTGGTCGTGCCGCCTGCCGCCGAACTGCTCGCCGGCAGTCCACAAGCTCGCCGATCAGATCTGCCGTTAGGAACCGGAACCCAACAGAACCAGGCCTGGAACCGGGAACCCGTAACTGGTAACCGACGTAGACTTTAGGAATGTCCCTGATAGAAACCCGCGACCTCTGGAAGACCTACGTGATGGGCGATGAAGAGATCCACGCGCTCAAGGGCGTGTCGATTTCCATCGAGCGCGGCGAGTACGTCGCGATCATGGGGCCGTCGGGTTCGGGCAAGTCAACGCTGATGAACCTGATCGGCTGCCTCGATACGCCGAGCAAGGGCACCTACCTGCTCAACGACAAGCAAGTGAGCCAGATGAACGACAACGAGCTGGCGCGCATCCGCAACGAAGAGATCGGGTTCGTGTTTCAGACATTCAACCTGCTGCCGCGCGCGACCGCGCTGCACAATGTCGAGTTGCCGCTGGTCTACGCCGGAATGGGGAAGACGGCGCGACTCGAGCAGGCGAAGGCGGCGATTGAGAAGGTCGAGCTGACGCACCGCATGACGCACAAGCCGAACGAGCTGTCAGGCGGCCAGCGCCAGCGTGTCGCCATCGCCCGCGCCCTCGTCAACAACCCGTCGATCCTGCTGGCCGACGAGCCGACCGGCAACCTCGACTCGAAGACCGGCGTGGAAATCATGGCCCTGTTCGCGCGCCTGCACGAGGCCGGCAACACCATCATCGTCGTCACGCACGAAGCCGACATCGCCGCCTACGCGCACCGCGTCATCGCGATCCGCGACGGCCAGGTCGAGCGCGATGTGAAGCAGCAGCCGCACGCAGGGTTGGCTGCGCACTAAAGGCAAAAGGCAAAAGGCAAAAGGCAGAAGAAAATGCTCAGACTCGCGCTAATTGTTTCTGCCTTTTGCCTTCTGCCCTCCGCCTTTCATGAGCCTTCTGCCTCTTCACAAACTGCCGTGAAGGAGCGGCTCGTCGGCTCATGGGAATTAGTGAGCTACGAGATTATCGCCGCTGACGGCACGCGGCGGCCGGGCAACTACGATCGCGGACAGATCACCTACGACGCCTCGGGCCGCATGTCCGCGCACTTGATGCACTCGTCGAACAAGGCCGACGCCTCTCCGCAAACCGACGAACTGCGAGCCACGGCCTTCCGGCGATACCTGGGTTACTACGGTCCATTCGTCGTCGACACCGCCGGGGGCACGGTCACGCACATCGTCGAGGGATCCTCCAACCCGTCATGGGTAGGGACCAAGCAGCTGCGCTACTTCGAGTTGTCGGCGGACAACGCGCAGCTAACGCTGTCGTTGCGCGACGGCGCGCGGACGACGCAGTCGCTGGTGTGGAAACGAGCTAAATAGGAACCAGTCGATCTCAGATCGCTGATCTCGGATCGCTGATCAATTGCTGATTGCCACGATCGTCAGAATCAATGATTCATTCTGCGATCTTCAATTGATCATCAATCTGCAATCTGCGATCTGAGATCGACGGCAGTCTTCGTCGCTCACACCGCGGCGAAATGCCCTTCGGACACCTGTCGCAGCGGCGCCTCGCGATTGACCAGCGCCGGATCCAGCTCGATGCGGGCCCGCGGCGCATCGGGATCGGTGGCCGGCACGGCCGACAGCAGGGCCCGGGTATACGCGTGCTGCGCGTTGGCGAAGATTTCCGCGGTGCGTCCCATCTCCACGATACGGCCCAGATACATGACGGCGACGCGGTTCGAAATGTGACGCACCAGCCGAAGGTCGTGCGCGATGAACAGGTAGGTGAGCTTCAGCTGCTCCTGCAGGTCCATCAGCAGGTTGATCACCTGCGCCTGGATCGACACGTCCAGCGCCGACACCGGTTCGTCGGCGATGATGAACGACGGGTTGAGCGCGAGCGCGCGTGCCAGCCCGATGCGCTGCCGCTGGCCGCCGCTGAACTCATGCGGATAGCGATCGAGGTGCGCCGGATCGAGGCCGACCAGCCTGAACAAATCGGCGACGCGATCGCGGCGCTCCGCCTTCGAGCCGATGTCGTGAATCACCAGCGGCTCTTCGACGATGGTGGACGCGCGCATCCGCGGGTTCAGCGACGAATACGGATCCTGGAAGACCATCTGCATGTCGCGCCGGGCGGCGCGCATGCGCGTGCTCGAAAAGCCGAGCACGTTTTCGCCGCGGAACGTGACTTCGCCTGACGTCGGCTCGATCAGCCGCAGCATGCAGCGGCCGGTCGTGCTCTTGCCGCTGCCCGATTCGCCGACGAGCGCGAACGTCTCGCCCTGCTCGACCGAGAAGCTGACATTGTCCACCGCGCGCACGATCGACTTCTCGCGGAACAGCCCGCCGCCGCGCTCGAAGTGCTTGACGAGATTGCGGACCTCGACGAGTGCCATTACCAGCTCGTCTCCGCCTGGACGCCTTTGAGCCGCGTGCCTGGCTCGCCGCCGGGAATCGATGCGAGCAGTCCCCTGGTATAGGGGTGCTGAGGATTCCTGAAGATGTCGCGCACCGGGCCTTGCTCGACGATCTTTCCGCGATACATCACCGCGACGCGATCGGCGGTTTCGGCAATCACACCGAAGTCATGGGTGATCAGCAGCAGCGACAGATCGAACTCGCGCTTCATCTCGCGCAGCAGGTCGAGGATCTGCGCCTGCACCGTCACGTCCAGCGCCGTCGTCGGCTCGTCGGCGATGACGAGCGGCGGACGGCAGGCGATCGCGATCGCCATCATCACGCGCTGGCGCATGCCGCCCGACAGCTGATGCGGATAATCGTCGACGCGCCGTTCCGGATCGACGATCTTGACCGCGCGCAGCAGCTCGATGGCGCGGCCGCGCGCATCGGCGCGCGTCGCCAGGCCGTGAACCAGCAACGCCTCGGCGATGTGCGCGCCGACCTTCATCACCGGATTGAGCGCGGCCATCGGCTCCTGGAACACGAAGCCGATTCCCGCGCCGCGAACCTGGCGCATCTCCTCTTCGGAGAGCGCCAGCAGGTCCTTCCCTTGAAAGAGGATCCTGCCGCTGACAATGCGTCCGGGGTTCTGGACGAGGCGGATGATCGAAAACGCGGTGACGGACTTGCCGCTGCCCGATTCGCCGACGAGCCCGAGCGTCTCGCCCTTGCGAATCTCGAACGACACCTCGTCGACGGCGGCGAGAGGGCCGAACACCGTGCGCAGGTTCTCGACTTTGAGGAGCGGTTGTGACATGGTGCCTGCCACCATCGGAGATTGTGGCATGGTGCCAGGCACCTTAGTCGAGGCTCACTTCTCTGTATTCGCCGAACACTCCGCGGAGTGTATCTGCGATTTCGCCGACGGTGGCCCTCGCTTCGACCGCGGCAATGATCGGCGTCACGAGGTTGTCCGACCCTTTCGCGGCGTCTCCGACCTGGCCGAGCGCGGCCTTCCATGTCGCCTCATCGCGCGACGCCCGCACCGCCTGCACGCGTTCCTTCTGCTGCTTTTCCAGGTTCGCGTCGACCTGGAAAACTTCGATTGATGCTGCTTCGTCGGTCACGTACTTATTCACCCCGACAACGACGGCTTCGCCGGAATCGATCGCCTGCTGCGCCTTGTAGGCCGACTCCTGGACCTGCCGCTGGATGTAGCCGGACTCGATTGCCGCCAGCGTGCCGCCCGCCGCCTCGATGCGCGTCAACAGCTCGCGCGCGCCGTCCTCGATCTCGCTCGTCAACTTCTCGATGTGATACGACCCCGCGAACGGATCGATCGTGTTGGCGACCCCGGACTCGTAGCCGATGATCTGCTGCGTCCGGAGCGCGATGCGGGCGGCGTTTTCCGTCGGCAGCGCCAGCGCTTCGTCGCGGCCGTTCGTGTGCAGCGACTGGGTGCCGCCCATCACCGCCGCCATCGCCTGCACGGCGACCCGGACGATGTTGTTGTCGGGTTGCTGCGCGGTCAGCGTGCTGCCGGCGGTCTGCGTGTGAAAGCGCAGCTGCTGCGCGCGCGGATTGGTGGCGCCGAATCGATCCTTCATGATGCGCGCCCACAGCCGCCGCGCGGCGCGGAACTTCGCGACTTCCTCGAGAAAGTCGTTGTGCGCGTTGAAGAAGAACGACAGCCGCTGCCCGAATGAATTGACGTCGAGCCCGGCGCTGCGCGCCGCGTCAACGTAGGCGATCGCGTTGGCGAAGGTGAACGCCACTTCCTGCACCGCCGTCGATCCGGCTTCACGAATGTGATAGCCGCTTATAGAAATCGTGTTCCACTGCGGCACCTCGCGCTCGCAAAACGCGAAGATGTCGGTGACGATCCGCAGCGAGGCCTGCGGCGGATAGATGTAGGTGCCGCGCGCGATGTATTCCTTCAGGATGTCGTTCTGAATCGTCCCCGACAGCAGCTTCGGCGCGATGCCCTGGCGCTTGCCGACCGCCACGTACAGCGCGAGCAGGATGATCGCCGTGGCGTTGATCGTCATCGACGTCGACACCTTGTCGAGCGGAATGCCGTCGAAGAGCGCCGCCATGTCGTCGAGCGAATCGATCGCCACGCCGACGCGGCCGACCTCGCCCGACGCGAGGTGGTGATCGCTGTCGTAGCCGATCTGCGTCGGCAGATCGAACGCGACGCTCAGGCCGCTGACGCCCTGCGACAGCAGGTAGCGATAGCGCCGGTTGGATTCGGATGCGGTGCCAAAACCGGCGTACTGGCGCATCGTCCAGAGCCGCCCGCGATACATGGTCGGCTGGATGCCGCGGGTATAGGGAAATTCGCCTGGAAAGGAAAGGTCGCGCTCTGAATCGAACGCGACCAGATCTTCAGGACCCGTGAAAGGCTTCATGCGATAGTGCCTGGCACCGGCGAATCAGTTCCGGTGCCAGGCACTATATCAATTCGCTTCTTCTACCTTCGCTTCTTCCGCCGCGATCCGGAGGGATCGCAGGAAGCGGCGGTCGTTCACGGTCATGTCGAACGGCTTGCGCGGCACCAGCGCCTTCGACGCCGGCACGCTGCCTTTGGCCGCGGCGTCCGCGCCTTCGGTCTGGGGCTGTCCGCGATTGACGAAACCGACGACCGCTTCGAGATTCACCTTCATCTCGTACCCGGCGGCACGGGCGCGTTCGCGGCACGCTTCGACTTCAGCGCTCTCCGCCACGGCGGCGGCGATGGAGTCCGCCAGCTCCCGCGCGAACCGGTTTACGACGTCATCCATAGGACGGCTCCCTCCCGTTGGGCATACTTCGCAGTCTGCCCGAATTGCGCCAAGCGGCTGGGACCGTCGGCAGCGGCTGACATAACACCTCCCTGGCGGTCGGCGGCATCTCAGCGCGAATCGTCATCAGGCGGGCGAAATCTATTGGGAAAATCGCGATGATTCTATGGGCCCCTTGGGGTCCTGTCAAGGGCAGAACGCTATAAGTTGTGCTTTTTCTGTAACTTGGGCGGATGACAGAGGTGATCCATGGTTGAGTCGGGGCCCGAAATTGCCCGTTCTTGCCCTTCCCGGATCTACCCGCGGCTGCCTTGCTTGGCGACGGCCTCCGCGGCCTTTTTCGCCGCCTCCGGATCGCCCAAGTAGTAGTGTTTCAGGGGTTTGAGCGCCGCGTCGAGCTCGTAGACCAGCGGAATGCCCGTCGGGATGTTCAGCTCGACTATGTCCTGATCGGAGACGTGGTCGAGAAACTTCACGAGCGCGCGAAGCGAGTTTCCGTGTGCAGCGATCAGCACGCGCTCGCCCGCCTTGATGCGCGGCGCGATCGACGCGTGCCAGTAGGGAAGGAAGCGCGCGACGGTGTCTTTCAGCGATTCGGTCGCCGGCAGATCCGATGACGGAAGATCCGTGTAGCGAGGATCGCGCGACGGATGCCGCGGGTCGTCGAGCGAGAGGGGCGGCGGCGCGATCGCATAGGCGCGGCGCCAGATCTTCACCTGGTCCTCGCCGTGCTGCGCGGCGGTTTCCGCCTTGTTGAGTCCCTGCAGCGCGCCATAGTGCCGCTCGTTCAATCGCCAGTTGCGCTCGACCGGCAGCCACAGCTGATCGAGCTCGTCGAGCGCGAGCACGCTGGTCCAGATCGCGCGCTTCAGCACCGACGTGTAGACGAAGTCGAACCCGAACCCGCCGTCTTTCAGCAGCCGTCCCGCCTGCCGCGCCTCGCCGCGGCCTTTCTCGGTCAGGTCGACGTCGGTCCAACCGGTGAATCGATTCTCTTTATTCCAGGTTGATTCCCCGTGGCGAAGCAGTACGAGTTTGTGCATTGAGGCTTCTGTGATTCAGTGTTTCCGTGAGAGCTGTTTGATAGCCAAAGCCCCTGCATAGCGAGCCTGGTTGCCGAGTTCCTCTTCAATCCTGAGAAGCTGGTTGTACTTCGCCACGCGATCACTGCGTGATGCCGAGCCCGTCTTGATCTGCCCGGCCGCCGTGCCCACCGCGAGATCGGCGATCGTCGAGTCCTCGGTCTCGCCCGAGCGATGCGAGGCCACGCAGCGATAGCCCGCCTTCGACGCGATCGCCATCGCATCGAGCGTCTCGGTGATCGTGCCGATCTGATTCACCTTCACGAGGACCGCGTTGGCGATGTTCTCCTCGATGCCTTTCTTCAGGATCGCCGGATTCGTCACGAACACATCGTCTCCGACCAGCTGCACCTGGTCGCCGAGCGCCTGCGTCAGCAGCTTCCACCCGTGCCAGTCCTGTTCGCCGCAGCCGTCTTCGATCGAGATGATCGGGTATTGCCGGCACCAGTCGACGTAGAGATCGACGATGCCCTGCGAATCGCGCGTCGGCTCCTTTGATTTCTTGAAGACGTATTTGCCGTTGTCCCAAAACTCGCTGGCGGCGACGTCGAGCGCGAGG
>Ga0310901_10000116_pt1 | contig 11301 bp, 11 predicted proteins | sample C24D2metaG_FD_203911 | JGI IMG/M metagenome (GOLD analysis project Ga0310901, IMG submission 203911) | Lab incubated soil microbial communities from West Virginia University Organic Research Farm, Morgantown, WV, United States - C24D2 | ecosystem: Environmental > Terrestrial > Soil >...
GACACCGCCGCGGGCGACGAAGATGCGGTCGGGTGCGTTGATCCAGACCTCTTCGACGGTCGGGTCGTCGAGGTACGCCTGCAGGGGGCCGAACCCGGAGACCGCGGCGAGCACGTCGCGCACGCAGGCCGTCTCGTCGTCGACGGGCGCGAGGCCGCGCGCGAGGGCGAAGTCGTTGTGGCGGCGCACCTCTGCGCGGGCGACCTGGGCCGCGAACTCGGGGTCGCGGGTCGGATCCGACCGTTCCGCACGCAGCCGTTCCCGCACGCGCTCCGCCACGACGGATGCGACGGGGGCGGCGGCAGAAGTCACGCCTGCATCCTGCCAATTCGCTGCCGAGCCAGCCGAAAGTTATCCACAGATGCGGGCGGACGGCCGGCGCGGCAGGATGGAGGAACAGACGAAGGGACGAAGATGACCAAGACGGAGATGGCCCCCGCGGCGAAGGCGGGACTCGGCGTGCTCGGCATCGTGCAGGTCGCGTTCGCGTTCCTCGCATTCTGGGATCTCGCCCACCGCGACGCCGATGAGGTCCGCGGGCCCAAGGTCGCGTGGATCCCCGCGATCCTCGTGAACTGGATCGGTCCCGCGAGTTACTTCCTGTTCGGCATCCGCCGCTGATCCCCCGGCCGGAACGGGGGCCAGCCCCACAGCCGACCCCCAGTCGCCTCACTAGACTGAGAGCCTCGCGGGAGTGGTGAAATTGGCAGACACGCAGGATTTAGGTTCCTGTGCCTCCGGGCGTGTGGGTTCAAGTCCCACCTTCCGCACGCGAGTTCTCGCATCCTCCGCCGACTGACGACGGGACGACCATCGTGCACGCAGTTCCCACAGCCCTGATCCCCTGGCTGGATCCGGCCGCCATCATCGAATGGGCGGGCCCCTGGGCGCTCGTCGCCGTGTGCTTCATCGTCTTCGCCGAGACGGGCCTGCTCATCGGGTTCCTCCTCCCCGGAGACACGCTCCTCGTGATCTCGGGCCTGCTGTCGCACCCGCAGTCGTATGCGCCGCACGGCGTGTTCGGCATCAGCGTGTGGTGGGTGGCGCTGCTGATCGGTCTCGCCGCATTCATCGGCGGAGAGGTGGGCTACTACATCGGCCACAAGGGCGGCCCGGCGGTCTTCGAGAAGAAGGAGTCCGGGCTGTTCAGCGTCAAGAACGTCGAGCGCACGAACGCGTTCTTCGAGCGGTTCGGCGGACTGACCATCATCCTGGCCCGCTTCGTCCCGATCGTGCGCACCTTCGCTCCCGTCGCGGCGGGCGTCGGGCACATGAACAAGTGGAAGTACACGCTCTACAACTTCATCGGCGCGGTGCTGTGGGGTTTCGGTCTGACCATGTTCGGCTACGCCATCGGGTTCATCCCGCCGGTCGCCACGTTCGTAGAGAACTACATCGACCTCATCCTGCTCGCGGCGGTCGGCGGCACGGCGCTCGTGACGCTGTGGCACTACTTCCGCGAGCGCGGCAAGGCGAAGAAGGCTGCGGCAGCGGGCGAGGATGTCGTCACCGACCACAGCGAGGCCGAGGCGCTCGTCCTCGACGCCGAGGTGTTCGACCGCGGTCCCGACCACCACGAGGGCGGCGCCCCCAAGGCCTGATCGGACGGCGAGCCGCGGCTCGATCCGTCAGGAGGCCTTCTTCTTGGCGGCCGGCTTCTTCGCCGACGACTTCGCGGCGGGCTTCTTGGCGGATGCCTTCGCCGCCGGCTTCCCATCACCCCCGGCATCCTCGTTGCCTGACGCGTTCGCGTCGCCGACTTCGCGGGCTGCCCGGGACTTCTCGACGCTGGCGCGGAGCGCAGCCATCAGGTCGATGACCTCGCCGCCGGCCTCCTCTTCCTCCTGCTCGCCGAAGGTCTCGGAGGTGTCGAGCGCGTCGCCCTTCTCGAGCTTCGCCTCGATGAGGGTGCGCAGCTCCTCCTGGTACTCGTCCTTGAACTCTTCAGGATCGAAGTCGCTCGAGAAGCTCTCGACCAGCGACGCCGACAGCTCGAGCTCCTTCGCCGAGATGCGCACCGACTCGTCGAGCGACGGGAAGGCGGCTTCTCGCACTTCGTCGGACCACAGCAGGGTCTGCAGCACCAGCACGTCGTCACGCACGCGAAGCGCCGCCAGCCGGGTCTTCTGCCGAAGGGAGAAGCGGACGATGGCCGTACGATCGGTCTGCTCGAGCGTCTTGCGCAGCAGCACGTAGGCCTTGGGAGAGGCCGAATCCGGCTCGAGGTAGTACGCACGGTCGAGCGTCAGGAGGTCGATCTGCTCGCTCGGCACGAACTCGACGACGTCGATCTCGCGGCTGCGCTCCGCCGGCAGCGACTCGAGGTCCTCCTTCGTCAGGACGACGGTCTTCTCACCGTCGTCGTAGGCCTTGTCGATGTCGGAGTACGGCACGACCTCACCGTCGATCTCGCAGATCCGCTGGTAGCGGATGCGCCCGCCGTCCTTGTTGTGCACCTGGTGCAGCGAGACGTCGTGGTCCTCGGTCGCCGAGTACACCTTCACCGGCACGTTGACGAGTCCGAACGTCAGTGCACCCTTCCAGATCGCTCTCACCCCACCAGTGAACACCAGGGCGCCGACACGCGGCCACCCCTTGCGTCACGCCGCGCCGATACTCTGAGCCCATGGCGGGCGACGAGCAGCTGGTGCGCATCGGCGGCCGTCGCCTGCGCATCACGAACCTCGACAAGGTGCTCTATCCCGAGACCGGCACCACCAAGGGCGAGGTCATCGACTACTACTCGCGCATCGCCGAGCTCCTCATCCCCCACGTCGTGGGACGACCCGTCACCCGCAAACGGTGGCCGGACGGTGTCGGCACCGACGACGACCCCGGCATGGTCTTCTTCGCGAAGGACCTCGAGCGCGGCGCGCCGTCGTGGGTGCGACGGATGCCGATCGCCCACTCCACGGGCACCAAGGAGTATCCGCTGGTGGGCGACGTGCCGACGCTGGTCTACCTGGCCCAGGTGGCGAGCCTCGAGCTGCACGTGCCCCAGTGGCGCTTCGCGCTTCACCAACACGCAGGCGGGCGCTTCGCGCTTCACGAAGACGCAGGCGGGCGCTTCGATGCCGGCGGGGGGCGCGGTCCGGCCGACCGGCTCGTGCTCGACCTCGATCCCGGGCCCGGCGCCGGCCTTGCGGAGTGCGCGGTGGTAGCGGGCTGGGCCCGCGAGATCCTGCTCGACATGGGGCTCGAGCCCTACCCCGTCACGAGCGGCAGCAAGGGGATCCACCTGTACACGGCGCTGCCCCCGGGGCAGTCGACCGAGCAGGCCTCCGCGCTCGCGAACGAGCTCGCCCGCGCGATCGAGGCCGATCACAAGGACCTCGTGGTCAGCAGCATGAAGAAGACCGAGCGGCACGGCAAGGTGCTCATCGACTGGAGCCAGAACAACGGGTCCAAGACGACCATCGCGCCCTACTCGCTGCGCGGCCGGCCGCATCCTACGGTCGCCGCGCCGCGCACCTGGGAGGAGCTCGACGATCCTGGGCTGCGCCACCTCGAGTACACCGAAGTGCTCGAACGGGCCGAGACCATCGGCGACCCGATGGCTGCGCTCGGCTTCCACGCCGGTGGCCGTGACGCCGAGTCCGGACCGCTGTCGGCATACATCTCCAAGCGGAGCGCCGACCGCACCCCGGAGCCGGTGCCGGCGAACCCCCTCGGCGCGTCGCCGCACGGCGAACTTCCGAGATTCGTCATCCAGGAGCACCACGCGACCGCGCTGCACTGGGACTTCCGCCTCGAACACGACGGCGTCCTGGTGAGCTGGGCCGTTCCGCGCGGCGTCCCGCACTCGTACACGCGCAACAACCTCGCGATCATGACCGAGGACCACCCCATGGAGTACGCCACGTTCGAGGGCACGATCCCCGCGGGCGAGTACGGGGGCGGCACCGTGACCATCTGGGACGACGGGCGCTACGAGCTCGAGAAGTGGCGCGACGACGAGGTCATCGCGACCCTGGAGGGCCGCCCCGGCGGCCCGCTCGGGCGCGTCCGGCTGGCGCTGATCCGCACCGCCGGCGACGGCGAGAAGTCCAGCTGGCTGCTGCACCGCATGAAGACGGATGCTGCGGGCCGAACACAGCCGGACGGCGCGGTCGTCGAGCCCAGTCCCCAGGCCGACGCGGTTCGCGACACACCGGGCGGGCGGGGTGCTGCCACCGGTCGAAGACCCTCTGTGAGCTCCGGTTCACACAGCGGCCCCGGCGCTGGGGCCGGCGCGGCCGACGTGGGGACCCGTGTGAACCGGAAGTTCAGCGGGGTTCCAGGAGCATCTGCACCGGCCGCCACAGAGCTGCGGCCCATGCTCGCGACGAGTGCGACTCCCGCCCAGGCGCGTCTGGCCGCGCGCACCTGGACCGACCGCGAGCACGGCGCCGAGGCCTGGGTCGAGATGAAGTGGGACGGCATCCGCGCGGTCGGCGCGTGGGACGGGCAGCGCCTGCGCCTGTTCGCGCGCAGCGGCAACGAGGTCACGCACCGCTACCCCGAGCTGACGGCGGTCGACGCCGGCCTCGGCGCGGAGCCGTGCGTGGTGGACGGCGAGCTCGTCGCCCTCGAACCCGACGGCCGGCCCAGCTTTCCGCTCCTGCAGACCCGCATGAACCTCGAGCACGCCGGCGACATCGCTCGCGTGGCGCGGCGCACGCCCGTGCGGTACTACCTGTTCGACGCGCTCTCGCACGACGGAGACGACCTCGCGGGACTGGCGCTGCGCGAACGCCGGGATGTGCTCGAGGCGGTGGCCGCAGCATCCGTCGAATCGATCACCGTGCCGCCCGTGTTCGACGATGTCGACGCGGCGCTCGACACCAGCGAGCAGCTGCGCCTCGAGGGCATCGTCGTGAAGGACCCGGCGTCGCGATATCTCCGCGGCGGCCGCTCGGAGTCATGGTTGAAGGTCAAGAACACCAGAACCCAGGAGGTCGTGATCGCGGGCATCCGACCCGGCAAAGGCGGGCGCAGCGGCACCTTCGGGTCGCTGCTGCTCGGCATCCCCGGCGCCGACGGCCTGCGGTACGCCGGCCGCGTCGGCAGCGGATTCAGCGACTCGACACTGTCGATGCTGCTCAAGAAGCTGACGCCGCTGCGCACCGACCAGAACCCGCTCGTCGGGGTGCCGCCGCTCGACGCGCGGGACGCACTCTGGGTGCGGCCCGACCTCGTCGCCGAAGTGGAGTACGGCGAATTCACCCCGGGAGGCATCCTCCGTCACCCCAGGTGGCGCGGACTGCGTCCCGACAAGTCGCCCGCCGAGGTGCGGCGCGAGGACTGACGCGCCGCGTCACGCGTGGGCTTCGTGCTCGACGTGCCCGGCGGGCTCGAGCTGGAAGGTCGAGTGCTCGACGTCGAAGTGGTCGGACAGGCACGACTGCAGGGTGCTGAGGATGCCGGCGGCCCGACCGTCGGTGAGTGCCGCGGTCTGGACGACGACATGCGCCGTGAACACGGGTGCCCCACGCGTCAGCTGCCACACGTGCACGTCGTGCACGTCGACGACCCCGGGTGTGGCGAGGATGTGCTCGCGGATCTCGTGCACGTGCGTGCCCTCGGGCGCCGACTCGGCGAGCACCGACACGACCTCGCGCAGCAGGCCGACAGCCCGCGGGATGATCATGGCGGCGATGAACAGCGAGGCGATCGCGTCGGCCTGATACCAGCCGGTCGTGACGATCACGATCGCCGCGACGATCACGGCCGCCGAGCCGATGAGATCGCCGAGGACCTCGAGATACGCGCCGCGCACGTTGATGCTGTGTCGCTGGGCGGAGCTCAGCAGCCACATCGCCACACCGTTGGCCACGAGGCCGACGACCGCGACGACGAGCATGAGGCCACCGGCGACCTCGGTCTCGCCCGGGTGGAGCAGGCGCGAGATGCCTTCGAACGCCACCCATCCCGCCAGCACGATCAGGATGACGCCGTTGATCAGGGCCCCGAACACCTCGGCGCGCTGATACCCGAAGGTGCGGCGGTCGTTCGCCGGCCGGCCCGCGACGGTGCTCGCGATGAGGGCGATCACCAGTGCGGCGGCATCCGTGAACATATGCGCGGCATCGGCGAGGAGCGCGAGCGAGCCCGACAGCACCGCGCCCACGATCTGCACCACCATGACGGTGGAGGTGATCGCGAGCGAGATCGCGAGCAGGCGGCGGTTGCCCGCCCCTCGGATCCCGGTCGGCGCGTGGTCGTGCATGTGCCCAGGCTAAGCCCGGGACCGCCCCGGAACCGGCAGTCGCGCCCAGTCGGGAATGAGTGTGATTCTCAGTCGCAGCGCGATGACCGCTACCGGTGCCCGCGTGTGCCCCCCGGCCTCGCCGCGATGATGCTCGCGGCGAGGTCCATGGTCCGGCTCGACTCCGCAGGAGGCGCCGGCCGGCGGACCAGGCGGGGCCGCAGGACGAACCACAGCACGACGCCCATGACGACCGTCGCGCCCAGAGCGCCGTTCGAGCCGAGGACGGTACGGGCTCCGCCCACGGTCCCCACCAGCCCGGCAACGCCCCAGGACAGGCTCACCGTCGCCGCCCACGCGAGCGCGATACGCCACCGGCGTCGCAGCAACGACCCCTGGGCGACCCCGACCACGCCGCCCGTGACGAGTGCCGTCGCCGCGGCCGCGGCCGGCGTGACCGCGGGGCCGAACCAGACAAGGCTGAGCGCGCAACCCACACCCGTCGCGCCGAGCGTCCAGACCGCCCAGCGCCAGTCCACGAGGCGGCCCAGCGCGAGCCACTGCGCGGCTCCGACGACGCCGCCGACGATCGAGCCCGCCGCCAGCGCCGTCAGCGGGCTGCGATGCGTCCCCAGGACCGCTGAGGCGATCGACTCCCCCAGCGGAAAGGCGAGGAAGGTGGGGATCCAGCGAAGGAAGAACATCGGCCGCTCCGGACAAGGCTGCGTGCACAACAGCATGCCTCTCCTGGGCGGCGATGGCGAGGCATGCAGGGGTTCTCCCCCTTCGATGCCCTCCACCTGATACCGCCGCGCCCGTGAAGGACGGTGTCGAAGGAGTGACCGATCGCCCCTCGCGTCAGAGCTCGGCGAGCAGCGCGGCCAGCGCGACGAACGCGCGCGAGCGATGGGATGCCGCGTTCTTCTCGTCGGCTGTCCACTCTCCGACCGTCCGCTCGGCGCCGGTCGCCTGCCCGTCGGGCACGAAGATCGGGTCGTAGCCGAAGCCGCCGGCGCCTGACGGCGCCGTCGCAAGGCGTCCGGGCCAGATCCCCTCGACCACGTGCTCGTCGGCGTCCCCCTCGGCCACCGGCACGACGAGCGCGATCGTGGAGACGAACTGCGCGGTGCGATGCGGGTCGCCGATGTCGGAGAGCTGGTCGAGCAGCAGGTTCAGGTTGGCCGAGGCATCCTTGGCGTGCCCGGCCCAGTAGGCCGAGAACACCCCGGGCGATCCGCCGAGCACGTCCACGCACACGCCCGAATCGTCGGCCAGTGCCGGCAGTCCGGTGTGGTCGGCGGCCGCGCGCGCCTTGATGAGGGCGTTCTCTGCGAAGGTCACGCCGTCCTCGACAGGCTCGGGCCCGTCGTATCCCACGACCTCGAGGTCAGGGCGCGTCGCCGCGACGATCGCCTGGAACTCCTCGACCTTGTGCGGGTTGTGGGTCGCGAGGACGATCTGTCGCGGCATCCGTCACTCCCCTTCCGCGGGCTGCAGGGCCGCGAGCTGATGTGTCCGGAGGTCCGCGCAGCCGTTGACGCCGAGCTCGAGCAGGGCGTCGAGCTCGCGCTTGTCGAACGGTGCGCCCTCTGCGGTGCCCTGCACCTCGACGAACAGGCCGCGGCCGGTGACCACGACGTTCATGTCGGTCTCGGCGCGCACATCCTCGACATACGCGAGGTCGAGCATGGGCTCGCCGTCGATGATGCCGACCGACACCGCCGCGACGGAGTCGAACAGCACCTGCGCCTTCTGGCCGATGAACTTCTTGCCGCGGCCCCACTCGATCGCGTCGGCGAGCGCGACGTAGGCGCCGGTGATGGCGGCCGTGCGTGTGCCGCCGTCGGCCTGCAGCACGTCGCAGTCGATGACGATGGTGTTCTCACCGAGCGCCTTGGTGTCGACGACGGCGCGCAGCGCCCGGCCGATGAGGCGCGAGATCTCGTGCGTGCGGCCGCCGATCTTGCCCTTGACGCTCTCGCGGTCGTTGCGCTCGTTGGTGGCGCGCGGCAGCATCGCGTACTCGGCGGTGATCCAGCCCTTGCCCTTGCCCGTCAGCCAGCGCGGCACGCCGTTCGTGAACGACGCCGTGCACAGCACCTTGGTGTTCCCGAACGAGATCAGGGCGGACCCCTCGGCCTGGCTCGACCAGCCCCGTTCGATGGTGATCGGACGCAGCTGGTCGACGGTACGGCCGTCGGCACGGGTGATGTCGGTCATGCAGTTCTCCTCCGGAGGGACGGATGCCTCAGCCGAGACGGCGGGCAGGGTTCGAGGCACGCGGAAGGTCGATGGCGCCGGTCTGGACCAGGCGCACGTCGGTGACCTCGCGGCCCATCAGGCGGTGCGCGAGGCGCAGGAACTCATCGGCCGACGCACCGGTGGCTTCGTAGACGTGGCGGGGCTCGGCATCCGGCCCCGCGAGCAGGTCGCGGGAGACCAGCTGACGGTAGACGTCCTTCGCGGTCTCGGAGTCGCTCGACACCAGGCTCACGTCCGGGCCCATGACGTAGCTGATCGCGCCCTCGAGGAACGGATAGTGCGTGCAGCCCAGCACGAGCGTGTCGACCTCGGCTGCGCGCAGCGGCGCGAGGTACTCCTCGGCGACGGCGAGCACCTCCGGCGAACCGGTGACGCCGGCTTCGACGAACTCGACGAACCGCGGGCAGGCCTGCGCGAAGACGGTGAGACGCTCATTGACACCGAGCATGTCCTGGTACGCGCCGGAGCTGATGGTGCCGGCCGTGCCGATGACGCCGACACGCCCGTTGCGCGTGGTCGACATCGCCGTGCGCACCGCGGGGTTGATGACCTCCACCACCGGCACGTCGTACCGCTCGCGCGCGTCGCGCAGCATCGCCGAGGACGCCGTGTTGCACGCGATCACGAGCATCTTCACGCCCTGGGCGACGAGATCGTCGAGCACCTCGAGCGCGTAGCGCCGCACGTCGGCGATCGGCTTCGGGCCGTACGGCGAACGCGCGGTGTCGCCGATGTACAGGATCGACTCCTGCGGCAGCAGCGCCGAGACGGCCCGCGCGACGGTGAGCCCGCCGACTCCGGAGTCGAAGATTCCGATCGGCGCGTCGTTCACGAGAATCCACCCTACGCCAGCGGGTCGCCGCGGGGCACGGCGAAGCCGCGGCGAGCAGAGCGAGCCCTCGGGGGGAACCCCCGCGTCATGAAAAGCTAGGCTGACCCGCATGGCCGCCTCGACCGCCCTGCTGACGGACCGCTACGAGCTCACGATGGTCGACGCGGCGCTGCGCGACGGCACCGCTCACCGACGATGCGTGTTCGAGCTGTTCGGCCGGCGGCTTTCCGGAGGCAGGCGCTTCGGCGTCGTCGCGGGCACGGGGCGGCTGCTGTCGCTCATCCGCGAGTTCCGCTTCGCAGACCAGGAGCTGCGCTTCCTGCGCGACGAGAAGGTGGTGGATGCCTCGACCCTCGATTTCCTGGAGGGCTACCGGTTCACCGGCTCGGTGACGGGGTATCGCGAGGGCGAGCTGTACTTCCCGGGCTCCCCCATCCTCACGATCGAGGGAACGTTCGCCGAGGCCGTCGTGCTCGAGACCCTCGCGCTCAGCGTGCTCAACCACGATTCGGCGATCGCGACCGCCGCCGCCCGCATGAGCATCGCCGCCGGGGACCGCCCGCTGGCAGAGATGGGTTCGCGGCGGGCCGGAGAGTCGTCGGCGGTGGCCGCAGCGCGTGCGGCCTACATCACCGGATTCAGCGCCACCTCCAATCTCGAGGCCGGTCGCCGGTGGGGCATCCCGACCATGGGCACGGCCGCCCACGCCTGGACTCTGCTGCACGACACCGAGGAGGACGCGTTCCGCGCGCAGATCGAGGCCCTCGGCGTCGGCACCACGCTGCTCATCGACACCTACGACATCCGCCAGGGCGTCGAGACGGCCATCCGGGTCGCGGGGACGGGGCTCGGCGGGGTCCGGATCGACTCCGGCGACCTGCCCACCGTGGCCGCCGAGGTGCGCGCCCAGCTCGACGAACTCGGCGCCACCGGCACGCGCATCACCGTGACGAGCGACCTGGACGAGTACGCGATCGCCGCGCTCGCGGCATCCCCCGTCGACTCCTACGGCGTCGGCACGTCGGTGGTCACCGGGTCGGGCACGCCGACCGCCGGCATGGTCTACAAGCTCGTCGCACGGCAGGACTCCGACGGCGGGTGGGTCGGCGTGGCGAAGGCTTCGACAGACAAGGCGTCGAAGGGCGGCCGCAAGGCGGCGTTCCGCACGCTCGACGCGGGTACGGCGACGAGCGAGCTCATCGTCGTGTCCGACGGCTTCGAAGCACTCGACACCGCCTCCGCCCATCCCGGATCGCGCGCGCTGCAGGTGCCGCTCGTCGTCGACGGCGAACCGGATGACGCGTACGAGGGATCCGACGGCGTCGAAGCCGCTCGAGCGCATCACGCTCGCGTGCGCGAAGAGCTTCCGGTGCGCGGGCTCGCGCTCAGCCGTTCCGACCCGGCGATCCCGACGGTGTACGCCGACGCCGAGTGATCAGCTCTGCAGCGACTCGTAGATCTCTTTGCAGGTGGGGCACACGGGGAACTTCTCGGGGTCGCGGCCCGGCGTCCACTTCTTGCCGCACAGCGCGCGCACCGGCTTGCCCGTGATGGCGGACTCGAGGATCTTGTCCTTCTTCACGTAGTGCGAGAAGCGCTCGTGGTCACCCGGCTCGATGTTCTCTTCTTTGAGGAGCTCTTCGAGCTCGCGATCGAGGGTCGCGATTCCGCCCTGGTCGGGGCTGTCCAGCGGGGTGCTCATGGTCTGCCAGTGTAGTCGGGGCAGACCCGGCTGGGGCGCGTCCGCACGAGTCAGGTGGACTCCGCGAACTCCATGAGCCGCCCACCACGACGCTCGAAGACGATGGCTCCGATGCCGATGCCGACGATGAGCACGCCGAATCCGATCGCCAGGCCTCCCCACAGCGCCGTGTTCGCGGCCTCCGTGTCCCCTTGCAGGGCCAGCCAGCCGCACCACAGGACAGGTGCCGACAGGACGAGCGCACCGGCCATGACGCTCCCCTGCGCGATCGCGCCGTTCGCGCCGGTGCGCTGCGGCTGCTGGAACGGGCTCTCGCCC
>Ga0310901_10000132_pt1 | contig 10983 bp, 9 predicted proteins | sample C24D2metaG_FD_203911 | JGI IMG/M metagenome (GOLD analysis project Ga0310901, IMG submission 203911) | Lab incubated soil microbial communities from West Virginia University Organic Research Farm, Morgantown, WV, United States - C24D2 | ecosystem: Environmental > Terrestrial > Soil >...
TCCGCGTGAGTCGCTTGCTACCGCTGCAGTCGAACGACTAACGCGGCCCGCCGGTTCAGCCGGCGCGTTTCTTCGCGGCTGTTGTCGTGCTTCGGCCGCTCCTCACCGTAGCTGACCGTCCGCAACCGGTTCGCGCCGATGCCGCGGCTCGTCAGGTAGTCGCGCACCGCCGTCGCCCGCCGTTCGCCCAGCGCGAGGTTGTATTCCGCCGTGCCGATGTTGCACGTATGCCCTTCCACCTCGATGTTCAGATCCGGGTTGGCCTGCATCGTCGCGATCGCTTCATCCAGCGCCCGCGTCGCTTCCGGCCGCAGCGAATACCGGTCGAAGTCAAAGTGCACGTCTTCGAACGTGAACTCCCGCACCGGCGCTGCCGTGACCTGGATGTTGACCGTGTCGCTCGCCGTCTTGCCGTCCTGCGGACACGTCACCGTCACCGTCACCGGCACCGTCCCCGGCTGCTGCGGCGCCGTCCACGGCGTCTGCCGATTCGTCCGATCCGAGAACGTGCCCGTCGGCGCGCTCCAGCTATACGTCACCGCACAGCCGATTGAATCCATCGCCACCGCCGTCACCGTCGACACCTGCCCGACCGGCACCGTGCACGGGTTGCACTGCGCCCGCACCGTCAAATTGTGGGTCGGGGCCGCAGCCACCGGCGGCGCCGGCGGCGGTGGTGGCGGGGGGGGCGGCACATACACCCGCACCCCCGGGTGATAGCCGATGCGGAACTGCCAGCCCGCCGCATCCCCCGTCCGATCCTCGAACCCGCTGAAGTATTTGTCGCGCGCCTTCATGTTCAGGTTCCAGTTGATCCCGCCCCCGACAAACACCCCATTGCTCCCCTGCCACGTCAACCCGAACGTCGCATTGAGCGGCGAGTTCAACTCCGTGACCAGCGGCGGCGCCGTGCCATCGGCGGCAATCAGCGGCGTCACCATCGGGCTCTCAATCGTGACCGAGTCACTCAGATACCGCTCGCCGTGCAGTTCGGCGGTGAATCGCAGGCTCTTGCGCGACGGCACCCCGACGCCGAAGCCATACCGCAGCCCGTTGGCCAGATCGATCCCGTCGGGATCGCCGCGGAAGATGAAGCCGCCATACCCCGAGAACTCGACCCGCTCGTTCACTTCCTTGCTGCCAATGAAGTCGAACGCCAGATCCATCTTCCCGGTCCCCACCCCCTCGTCCTCGGTCTTCGCCGTCGGAACCTTCACCATCCCGCGGACCGCCAGCGCCGCCGGCTGCTGCCGCCACTGCGACGTCAGATTGATCTTCGCGCCCAGCCACAGGTCCCCGAGCTGGTTGTCTGACCAGCCCTGGCGGATGAACGGCGCCTCGTTGACCAGCCCGCCCGCCACCGGTTCGGTCGACACGAACAACGGTCGGACGTCACGATCGACCCGCCGCACCAGCGTCCACGCCCCGAAAATCTCCGCGCGATCCGCCGCCCCGAACCCAAACGTCACCGGCCAGTCCGACACGTCGGTGAACCCCTGGTTCCGATCGAAGTTCACGCGGTAGGCGCTCACCGACCACTTCTTCGCCGGAAGAATCTCGCCCGTCGGCACGAACCACAACCCCGTATCCCCATTCACCGTTGTTGTCGCCGGGCGGGTGTCGACGTCGCCGGAGGAGCCCGATTGCTGGGTTCCCGCTGTCGACGTGGTGGGAGTTCCGCCGGGTTGTTGCGGCTGACTGCTGCTTGATGTCGAACTCTGCGCAAGAGCATTCGACGCAACAGTCAGCGCCACGACCAGCAGAATCGCTTCGCGTTTCGGCATACGCACAGGTCTCCTCAGAGGTTCGTTGGTCCTCTACGACTGACCGTCCAACGACGTCGGACTTTCGGAAGCGTCGCCGGTTTGAGCAGCAGGCATCGCGGTTGACCCATCGGACTCGATAAGACGGCCGCGTCCACCGCGACTGATCTGCCCGCCCTTGCGGCCGGCCGATCGAGCTTCTTCAGAGGTCCATTCGTGCGCCGTTCCTTTCTGGTGCGCAGCGCGTCCGCCTTTGCTGGCGATCTCGCGCTGTTTCTCCGGCGTCATTGACGCGAAGCCGCGGCGTTCCTTGCGTTCCCCTGACATTCGAGCGTTTACAGCGTCATTCATGTTCAACTCTCACTGAAGCCGTCCTGTCGCTGGCTCCGCACAACGTAAGGAGCCCGATTAGGTTCCGCGGGTGGATCCTGGACAGGCGCGGGTTTTGGTTCATCCGTGGGAGTCTCCGGCGCTTTCTCTGGCGGTTCCGGTGGCCTCGGGCGCTCGTCGTCGTGCGGCATTGATTGGTAGCTCTCCACGGACGTTGTCTCTTGCCGCCAGCCCATGAATCAAAGGCTGTGCCACGAAAATGCCCCTCGATTGGTTTTAAGGCACCTGTAAGTGACTGATTTTCGCGGAGATACCGAATGAAGCGTCGACGGTGTTTGCAGGAGTGGAGCGAATCCTTACACGCCTGACTACACATGAGTCAGTTGGACAGAGGAGCATCTCAGGCCTTCCCGACACTGATAGAATCGCATTTATGAGTCCGTGCAGCCCTCCACAACCACCATCACCTTCAACGAACATGACCGGCCGAAAGGTCTACTGTCAGAAATTCCAGAAAGAAATGCTCGGTCTCGACGCGCCGCCGTGGCCCGGAGAGCTCGGACAACGGATCTACGAAAACATTTCCGCGGAAGCGTGGAAAATGTGGGAAGAACGGATGAAGATGATCTTGAACGAGTACCGCCTGATGCCATGGCAGAAAGAGGCGCAGGAACTCGTAAAGAAGCACATGGAAGATTTTTTCTTCGGCGAAGGGGCCGCGCTGCCTCCTGGTTACGTGCCGCAGCAGGCCAAGTAACCTGGCGGCGCGCAATGTCAAATGTTCACATCACCGTAATAGGTGCCGCCACGTCGAAGCGCAATCGTGTGTGCGCCGCCTTCAGCGAGCGGATCACGTCATTACCCTCTGACCTGCGCGCAAAAATGAACCCGAGATAGCTGCCGGCCTCCGGCAGCGGTTCTAGTAGTTGATCGATCTTGGCCGTGATCTGCACTTCCTCGATGCCTGCCACCTTGGATGCCGCTTCGATTCCCTCGACCCGTTTGAGCATTCCCTTCCTGGGAATCGGAATCATCATGACGCCCGCGGCGCGCTCCTCGCGAGCGACGCCGGAGATGTCCTGTCCGACCGCATGGCGAAGTAGTACATCTTCCAGGCTCGCGGCGGCGACTCCGGGGATGCCCTCGAAGCGAAGCACTTTCGAGCACAAGCCACCGATCGGACGCGCCGCCATTTCGAGGATGTAAATCGCGTCAGACGCCAGGCGACACTCCGCGTGGAAGGGACCATGTTCCAGACCAAGTGCGCTGCCTGCACGTGCCACTTGGGCGAGAACTGCTGCGTGCGTCGCGCGATCAAGTGCCGACGGCGTCACGTAAATCGTTTCCTCGAAAAACGGTCCATCTAATGGATCCGGCTTGTCGAAGATGGCAAACACCTGCATCGTGCCGGATGTCATCACGCCTTCGACGGCAAATTCTCGCCCACTGATGAATCCTTCGATCAGGATTGTGTCTTCAAGACCGCTGCGAATCGCGCGGACGTCCTTTCGCGAGAGAAGCGCCTGTAACCTCGCGCTCGCCTCGTCGAGTTCCGCCGCTGTGTTCGCGCGCATCACCCCGCGGCTGCCGGACAACCCAACGGGTTTGATCACGCACGGGTACTGCACCCGCGGATCGGCCGACACACGAGCGTCGCTGCGGGTTTCGAAGAACCAGGGGACGGGCAGATCGGCACGCGTCAGTGCCTGCTTGAACAGACTCTTATTGATGCTCGCGGCCGCAGCCGCAGGGTGATTACCGCGCAGCCCCAGCGCCGCCGCAACTCGGGCGGCGAGGACGACGGGCCGGTCGCCGACCGCAATGACGCCGTCGAGAGGGCGAGAACGCGATGCCTCGACGATCGCCTCGAGCGAGGCGTCCTCCTCATGAAAGCGAACCGCCACCGCATTGTCGCGCCACGGATCGTCGAGTTGGTGACAACGATCTGTCGCGAACATCAATTCAATGCCGGCACCCTCGGCTGCGTGGCCGAACGAGCGAAGCTGATAACCGGTCGTGGTCGAGAGAATGAGGACGCGCAAGCGAATGTTTGAGTTGTCGGACGCGGTCCTTGACCGCGCCACTCGGATTCACAACAGAGCCAACTGCTCCGCCGCAGGCTCCGCTCAACAGTACCAAGGTTCGTTCAGATACGGGATCGCCGATCTCGCCACGAGCACCGGCTGCCTGCGAGGAACAGGCGCATTCGTTCGACCGTGCGCGAGATCCCACACCTTCGCGAACAATTCAGCGCGGGAGAGCGATAACTTCACGCCGATCAGCTTCGTCAGTTCTGACTGGAGTGCGTCGACTGCCGGATCGGGATGGACCCAGGGATAGGTGAGCGAGTGCGGGGCGAATTCGCCAGTGACCGCTCGCACTTCTTCGAGTTCGAGCATGCGCGAGCCCTGCGGAATCAAGAGCCGGATCGCAAACTGAATCGGCGCGACGTGCTCGACCAGTTCGAGCCGATCGATGGCGTGCAACAACTCGAGATAACTCGCCACCGTCGTCCATGGTGTGAACGGAACGAATGTCGGAGCTAAAGAGAGGCCGACGTTCCGGCACAATTCGACGACGCGCTCGAAGTCGGCACGGGTGTGTCCCTTCTCCAGCTTTGCCAGCACGGCGTCGTCGAGCGACTCGACCGCGGTGGTGACAAACACGCATCCGGTCTCGACCAGCACCGGCAGCACCTCCGCATGCTGCAGCAAGTGTTCAACCTTGATCGTGACGTCGTAGGTGAGGTCGGGGAATTCCCCATGGAACATGGCGACGATGCGTTCGGCGTGCCGGATACCGTTGAAGAAGTCCGGATCGCCAAAGGTAATGTGGCGTGCGCCGGCCGCGACCTGTGACCGGATGTCGGCCAGAACCACTTCGGGCGGAATGACACGGAACCGGCCGTTGTACACGGGAACGATCGGGCAATGCCGACAGCGATGTTTGCATCCGCGACTGGCTTCGGTGTATCCGACTGTCCGCCTTTCCCCGGCGATCTGCAGCGTGGCGTAGCCAGAGAGCGGCGGCAGTGCCTCGCGTGACGGCACGCGGAATTGAAGACGAGGAATTGGCGATGTCGGCGTCACTCCGCCGTTAAGTGCTGCGTCGAGGAGTGCCTGTTCGAACTCTCCTCCAAGCACATGATCGACGCCATGCTCACGAATCAGTTCTTCATTGAGCGGTGCGTACAGACCATAAGCAATCAAGCGCGCGCGCGCATTCGTCGCCCGGACACGATCGATCACTGGAATCGCCAGCCGGGTGGCCGTGTGCATCGGCAAGAAGAACGCGACAATCTCGGCCCAGGCAATTTGCCCGTCGCCGAGTTTCTCCCGGGTGAGATCGACGCACGCGACGTCGACGCCGGCTTCGCGCAACCACGCGGCAGGAGACGCGAGCCCGAAGGGCTGACGTCCCATGTCGTAGGTCGAAATGAGGAGCACCCGCACGCCTTTATTGTACGCCTGTGAGTTCGCATATGCTGATGGAGCATGACTGACTCCGCCTCTGCTGGTGCCCACCCGAGAGATTTTGCCGCCGCGATATCCCAACACGACCGCGCCTTCTTCGGTCACCCGCGCGGCCTGTCCACGCTGTTCTTCACCGAAATGTGGGAGCGGTTCAGCTATTACGGCATGCGCGCGCTGCTGCTGCTGTTCATGACAGCGCCGGTTGCGTCGGGAGGTCTCGGATTCAGCGCGGCACAGGGAGGCGCGGTTTACGGCTTGTATACGTCGATGGTGTACATGATGACGCTGCCCGGCGGATGGATCGCAGACCGATTCATCGGGCAACGCCGTGCTGTGCTGTACGGTGGGATCCTGATCGCGTCGGGCCATTTCAGCATGGCGGTCCCGACGCTGGCGACATTTTATGTCGGATTGTTCCTGATCGTGATTGGCACTGGCCTGTTGAAAGGCAATGTCAGCGTCATGGTTGGGTACCTGTATTCCAAGGAAGACAAGCGCCGCGACGCCGGATTCTCTCTCTTCTACATGGGCATCAACATGGGCGCGTTCTTCGCCCCGCTCGTGTGCGGCTATCTCGGACAGAACGTCAATTGGCACATCGGATTCGCCTCGGCGGGTGTCGGCATGCTGTTCGGCCTCGTGCAATACGTGGCCGGAGGTCGTTATCTTGGCGACGCCGGCCGACATCCGGCGCCAGCCGAGTCGCCCGAGGCGGCCGCGACCTTACGTCGTCGCGCGGTGCTCATCGGATCGATTCTGATCGCCGCGATCGCACTATTTGCCGTCGGAACCTTCGTCGGCATTCTGCCAATTACAGCCACCCAGGTTGCCGATGCTGCCGGGTACTTCCTTCTGTTCCTGACCCTCGGATTTTTCGGATGGCTGTTTAGTTCGAGCAATTGGACCCGCGAAGAACGACATCGCCTCTATGCGATCGGGGCGCTGTTCCTTGCGGCGGCTGTCTTCTGGTCCGTCTTCGAACAGGCCGGTTCGACGCTGAACCTGTTTGCCGATCGCAATACCTACAACGTCCTTCTCGGGTTTCCCTTTCCCAGCAGCTGGTTCCAGTCGGAGAACTCGCTTTTCCTGTGGATGCTGGCGCCGGTGTTCGCCTGGCTTTGGCTGCGACTGGGCGATCAGGGCAAAGAACCATCCAGTCCGGCGAAGTTTGCGATGGCATTGATCTTTGTGGGCGCCGGCTTTGCGATTCTGATTATCCCCGCGCAGCAGGGCGGCCAGGTCAGCCCGATGTGGTTGACGATGACTTACCTGCTGCACACGATTGGCGAGTTGATGCTCAGTCCGGTCGGGCTCAGTGCGATGACCAAGCTTGCGCCAGTACGGATCGCGGGACTGGTGATGGGCATCTGGTTTCTTGCCACGTCGGTCGGCAATTACATCGGCGGACGCGTCGCCGGCCTTTATGAATCGTTCGCGCTGCCAACGCTGTTCGGCGCCGTCGCCGCGTTCTCGGTGCTGGCCGCGCTTGTGATGTTTGCCCTGACGCCCTGGATCAAGCGCATGATGGGTCGAGTCAATTGAAAAAATGGTTTTAGAAAAGTACAAGCAGAAGCGCAACTTCAAATCGACGCCCGAGCCGTCCGGTGATGTGAACGTCGCCGAGGAACGCGCGAAGAAAGCAAAGCCCGAGCAGGGACTCTTTTTCTGCGTCCAGAAACATCTCGCGAGTCATCTGCACTACGACTTCCGGCTCGAATGGAAGGGTGTTCTGTTGTCGTGGGCAGTGCCGAAAGGACCGTCGCTCGATCCGAAAACAAAACGGCTCGCGATGCACGTCGAGGATCACCCGATCGAATACGGCACGTTCGAAGGTGTCATCCCCGAAGGCTACGGCGCCGGAATCGTGATGCTTTGGGATCAGGGAACCTGGACACCCGAGAGCCCTGATGTCGATGCGGCGCTGAAGAAGGGAGATCTCAAGTTCACGCTGGACGGCTACAAGCTGAAGGGCTCATGGGTGCTCGTGCGCACCGGTGGCCGGTGGGGAGGCGGGGATGGACGCAGCTGGCTGCTGATCAAACATCGCGATGACTGGGCCGGCGATGTCGACATCGTCGAGTTCGCGCCAAAGAGTGTGAAGAGCGATGGCGATTTCGAAGACATCCTCGCGGCGGACCAACCGGACGTCTGGAAGTCACACCGGCCGGCGAAAGGCGGCGAAGCGGGAGAAATGCTGGCGACGATCATCGAGCGTGCGGCGCGACTGAAGGCGGGGCACGCCGCCGATCCGGACCCACCGGCCAGCAAACCCGCAAGAAAGAGCGTCGCGACGGTCAAGCGAAGCGCCGCGACGACAAAACGCAAGGTGAAACGCTAGGACGGTTGGACAGGACATGCAAAAGACCGATTTCATTCTTTTCAGCGGTGCCGCTCCCGGCGCCGAAGCGGAGTTCGGCGCATGCGCCGAGGGTCACGGCATCGAAGAAGTGAACTTCACGTTTGATGGCCACACCGAAGCGCGCCGGCGCGGCATCCGCGTGCTCAATCATGAAGAGCTGCAGGCAGGAGATGTCAGCCTTGAATACGTGTCGCGGCTCATGAACCGCCGTTACATCGACAGTCCCACGCTGCGAAAGATTCTTCAGACATTGTGGTACCAGGTGAATCACGGCCAGGAGATCTACATCGTCGGCAAGATCCAGGAGGACAAAACCGTTCGCGGAGGAACTGGCTGGGGCGCAGAGTTTGCGAAGCTTTGCAACAAGCCGCTCTTCGTGTTCGACCAGGACAAGGACGTGTGGTTTCGCTGGACGGGCAGCGACTGGACGTCGCTCGAGACGACCCCGACGATCACCCATCCGCACTTCACCGGGACAGGCACGCGCCAGATTCAGGAAAACGGGAAGCGCGCGATTGAGGATCTCTTCACGAAATCGTTCGAACAATAGATTTGACGCATCAGCGTCTCACCGCCTCTCCTCGAGTTCCATCCAGCGCGCCAGCGCTGTATCGAGTTGGGGAGCAATCGCCTCGATTCTCGCCAGGACCGCGCGGATGTGGTCGCCGGATTCTTTGTAGAAATCCGGCGATGCCGCCTCCTTCTGCAGTCGCGATTGCTCCGATTCCAGCGAGGCGATGCGCTCGGGCAACGACTCGAGCTCGCGGGATTCGTTGAAACTGAGTTTCTTACGCAGCCGGGATCCGGGATCCGGGATGGGGGGTCCGGCGGCATCGCGCCCCGCCGAACCACGTGCTGATGAGTCGCCCGGGTGCTGCGACTTGGCGGATCCCGGATCACGGATCACGGACGCCGACTGCCTCAGATAATCTTCATATCCACCCACATACTCGATAACACGCCCCTCCCCCTCGAACGCGAGCGTGCTGGTTACGATGTGCTCGAGGAAGACCCGGTCATGGCTGACGAGCAAAATCGTGCCCTCGAAATCGGTGATCACCTCCTCGAGGAGATCGAGCGTCTCGATGTCCAGGTCGTTGGTCGGCTCATCCATCACCAGCACATTCGCCGGCCGTGCGAAGAGTCGCGCGAGCATGAGCCTGTTGCGTTCACCACCGGAGAGGACGCGGACGGGTGACACGGCGCGATCCCGCGGGAACAAGAAATCCGCAAGGTAGCCCAGCACGTGGCGCGGAGCGCCGTTGATTACGACGGTGTCGTTGCCGTCGTTCACCGTGTCGGCGACCGTTCGATCGGGATCAAGCTGCTCTCGCTGCTGATCGAAATAGGCGACCTCAACCCGCGCGCCGCGGCGAATCGTCCCTGAGTCCGGGGACAGCTCGCCGACCAGCAGCTTCAAGAGCGTCGTTTTTCCCGACCCATTCGGCCCGATCAAACCGATACGGTCGCCGCGCAGGATGCGTTGAGAAAAGTCGCGCACGATCGGAACACCGCCGAACGACTTGCTGACGTGTTCAACCTCGAAGACCAATCGTCCCGACGCGTCAGCTGCGTCAACCGACATCCGCACGGGTCCCGATTCCGCGCGATAGGAGGCGCGTTGTTTCCGCAGCTGCATCAGGTCGCGCACTCGCCCTTCGTTCCGGGTTCGGCGGGCTTTCACCCCCTGTCGCAACCACGCTTCTTCTTTGTCGAGCTTCTTATCGAGCCGCTCCAGTTCCAGCGCCTCCGCATTGAGCGCTTCGCTTTTCTTCTGGCAATAGCGATCGTAGCTGCCTGGCCACGACGTCAGCCGTCCGCGATCCAGCTCCACGATCCGCGTCGCGAGTTTTCCAAGGAACGCGCGGTCATGGGTCACAAACAGCAGGGCGCCGGCAAAGCCGGTCAGAAAATCTTCGAGCCAGCGGATAGCGTCGATGTCCAGGTGGTTCGTCGGTTCGTCGAGCAGCAGGAGATCTGGCTCTGATACGAGTGCTCTGCCCAGCAGCACCCGCCGCCGCCAGCCACCCGACAGCTCCCGCATCGGTCTGTCGGCAGGCAACCCAAGACGGGAAACCACCATTTCAACTTTTTGCTCGAGGCGCCAGCCGTCACGTTCCTCGAGCTGATGCTGGAGATCCCCCAGCCGGGTGAGTGCCTGTTCCTCTCCGCGCTCCGCCACGTCTACCGCGGCGTGATGATACGCGGTGACGAGTTCAGCGAGCGTCTCCAGTCCGGCCGCCACTTCATCGAATACCGAATGCGTCCCGTCGATGGAAACACTCGATCCGTCACGCGCATACGCGGCGACATCCTGTCCCAACCGTGCGACTCGCAACGATGGCGCACGCCAGACGACACCGGCATCCGGCGGAGTCTCGCCTGAAATAATTCTCAGCAGGCTTGATTTGCCGGATCCATTGCGGCCGATGAGGGCGATGCGCTCGCCTGCTTCGATCCTGAGGTCGGCGCCCTGGAACAGTGGAAGATGACCGAAGGACAGCGAAACCGCGTCGAGAACCAGGACAGGCATTGCCCCTTGTTACAAGAGCCTTCGCGCAAGAACGGCCCACACCGCCTGCGCCAGACGACGGCGATCGTGACGAGCGATCTCGCCGTACCAGAAGTCGCCTCGCACGATTTCACAATAGGACGGAATGTCGCCAGCTTCCAGCGGCTGTTTGTGCTCGGCGCAATAGCGCGCCAGCGTCTCTTCCGAGGGCCGCGCGGTATTGAAGAGCACCACATCGATCTCCCGTCCGATCGCCGCACTCATCTCGCGCACCGCGTGACCGGCAGTGAAGTTCGACATCCCTCGTCCCTCGGTGAGCAGATTGGTGACGAGGATCACCGGCCCCTTCACCTGCTGAATCGCTTCGCACGCGCCGTTGACGAGAAAAATCGGTCGCAGGCTTGTGTAGAAACTGCCGGGCCCGATGATTGCGGCGTTGAAGCGTGGGATCTCCTCGGCGACGACCGGATGCAGCCGCACCTCCGGCTCCAGCCAGAGACGCACGATCGCGCTCCCGGCGGTCTGTCCGGCATCGACCGCCACTTC
>Ga0310901_10000133_pt1 | contig 10976 bp, 6 predicted proteins | sample C24D2metaG_FD_203911 | JGI IMG/M metagenome (GOLD analysis project Ga0310901, IMG submission 203911) | Lab incubated soil microbial communities from West Virginia University Organic Research Farm, Morgantown, WV, United States - C24D2 | ecosystem: Environmental > Terrestrial > Soil >...
ACTAGCTCGGTCGATGGGTGTTAATGATGACATCCAGATAAGAGCGATCGAAGCGGCAGCTCTCTTGCATGACATGGGGAAATTGGCGATACCAGAGTTCATCTTGAACAAGCCAGGGCGATTGACCTCGAGCGAATTCGAGGTCATGAAACAGCACGCCGACATTGGTGCCGATATTCTCAGTTCGATTCAATTCCCGTATCCCGTCGTACCGATTGTGCGTCATCACCACGAGTCTTGGGACGGCAATGGTTACCCAGACAGATTGAGAGGTGTCGCGATTCCTTTGGGCGCCCGCATTCTTTCAGTCGTCGATTGCTTTGACGCCCTAACATCGGATCGACCGTATCGTCCGGCGCTTTCAACTGATGACGCGATTGCGGTCCTGATACAAAGGCGCGGCTCGATGTACGACCCGCTCATTGTCGACAAGTTTATTGAAGCGCTCGGTGAGCTCTCGAAGAGCGCGGCTACAACTGCCAGCGAGACCGAAGCGATCGAAACGATTACTACGAAATTGCGGGTCAGCGCCGAACCCCCCGCTAATCAGATCGTGGACGTAGGCGAAGGTTTGCCCTTAAAGGCATTGTCACTTCTTCGCTCGGTGACGCCCTCGCCGTCTGGAATGTCAATCGCGGATCTGGGACTGATTGTTTCAAGCCAACTGAGCAAGTTAACCAACTATTCCACCTTGGCGCTGTACTGCGTTACTAACAATCATCAAACGCTCGAGTGCCGTTTTGCCGATGGGCGTCTTGGAATCTTGGTGGACGGCTCGGAGGTCCAGTTGGGGGAAAAGCTGTCGGGGTGGGTGGCAGCGCATCGAACGCCTATCTGGAATTCAGATGCTACGCTCGATCTTCCTGCGGACGTCGCTCGTTCAGCGGGCGTGGGACTAGGCTCCAGCGTGCCGTTGCTCGATGGTGAACTCTTGGTGGGTACGCTGACTCTGTACTCGGCGACTGGAGTTGAAATAGGGCTTGAGCAGAGAGTCCTTATTCAATCTGTCGCCCCTGTTCTTGCCAGTGCACTTTCATCCGCAATGGCCCACGACGAAGTAGTGGCTATTGACGGCACGAGACCCTTTGATCGGGAGGCAGTCTATAGCATTCTCGACGCACTCCTCTCGAGTCGATCGGGAGGGCCGGACAAGAATGCACCTGAACGGGTCACGGTTGTACGGGTGAGATGGCACGTCGATGCGAGCGTTCCGACCCAATACGAATCGATGCAAGCGACGCTAGTCCGTGCGATTGCTACTGCGGGCAATAGCAATGGGCATGTGATTCGTCTCTCGAACAACGATGTTGTAATTGCTGTGGCCCGCAAACACCTTCTCGCAGCAGGACTTGCTCCGACGGCACCGAAGAGCTCGACACGGAGAACCGATATCGAGGTGACGGAGATCGGGAATTCACTGCAATTGCGGGAGGTTCTGGGCCTCACTTCGGCGAGCGAAACTCAAACGCAGCCCGGAAAGCCGCTGATCCACTAACAGTTCTCCCATGGCCGCTGCAGCGTCCGCATATGAGTTCGCCGAGGCTGGATGCTTTCGTGAGGCTGCTGATGCAATTGACCGGCATGGTGGGGTCACAAAAAACTTGCGGGTTCTTCGGGCCCGACTCGAGCTAGACGTCGGGAATCCGCTCCAAGCAAAGAGTGCTGCTGACGCCCTTCTTAGGGAAAACCTATCCCAGAGCGGAAGTCGTTGGCAGAGTCGAACTCAACGGAGGACGCATCGAACTTGGCCTGAAGGCCATGCATCGCGCGTTCTCTGCTGCGACACAATGCGCTGATCCCAAAGTCTCTGCACGGCTGATTGCTAGCTACTGTGACTCGCTATTGCATTTCGTCGGCATTGAACCTGCCGCTGCCGAAGTCCCACGACTGAGGCAAGCGGCCATCGCGACAGGCGATCCGTTTTGCCTAATTGCGTTTCACTCAATTGTCGCGGAACTGAAAGCCAAGAAGGGTTCCATCTCGGAGGCAAAACACAGCGCTGAGACCGCTCACGGTCTTCTTCAACAATGGCCACACGTTTGGCAGCAGGGCCGACTTGCAGTTGCGCGCTCCGGCATCCATATCCTGGAGTCTGACTACGACCGGGCGCTATCAGCCGCCACAGAGGCACTCGATTGCGCGGAGAAAACTGGATCGCGGCGCCTCAGAATCCCTGCACTTGGGAATTTTGCGCATATAAAGCTCGCACAAGGTGAATTAGAAGATGCCACCAAAGCGGTCAATCATTTCCTTTCGCTGGTTCAAAAGGGCGGGAACTCGGAGATTGCTGGCTTAGACACCATGCTGCAGATCGCGCTTGCCAAACGTGATCTGGAACTGTCGGGACGTTTAGCGCAGCAAGTTTATGAGACCTCGGCCGGCCTTGAAGGCGGTGTCTCGTATCACGGTCTATGGCACATCCTCACAAGAGTTAAGTGGCTCTATCAAGTCGGTGAAATCGAGGCGGGCGTCTCTTTAGCAATGGAGACAATTCCGCTGGCGCAACGCATGTCGGATCGCAACCTTCTGATCCGCATGAAACTCATTGCAGCTGAAGGCTTAGGAAGGACTCGGCGGCACCTAGAAGGAGCAGCATTACTTTCGGAGGCGATTGGTCCGAATGCAAGAGCACCACTAGAGATAATGGCTGAGGCGATGAGAGTGACTGGACGAATCACGGCGCAAGTTGATTCCCCAGCCTCGCAAGATCACTACCGACGTGCACTGCAGGTATTCGACACGGTCGGAAATATCACCGCGCGAGACGACGTGCTTCGCGATTCTAATGAAAGCCTTGGCTCAGGAACGCACCTAATACCCGACGCCCATCCTGCGGGCTCTTTCGCGCGTCATGAAAGTACCGTTCGACTACCGCTGGCGTCCGCGATCGAACGCATAGCGGGTCTGATTCAATTCGCTGTTTTGCCACCTCTGATCGCGCGGGAGTTGTTGACGCTCGTCGCAGACACTGGGGCCATTTCTCAAGCGACGCTTACCGTCACGGACAAATATGGGCAACGAAACACTCGAGCCACTTTTCCCAACTCAGGCTCGACTTCGGCGATCGATGCTAATCCGAGCGCAGTTCGAATTGCACTTGGAAGCCACGACGGTTGTCCTCACGAGATCGTCGCCCTACCGTTGCCCAGCGCCTCTGCGCGAGCCACCGTGCTATCAATCGAACATCTGGTGGAGGCGGCATTCGCAGTTGCGAGCTTTCGGCAGTTACAGCGTGAACAAGCGGCCGGGTGGTCGGACCAAACACCTGAACAACAGTTGGGCCTGATCTGTGCGTCCGATCGAATGATCGAGCTAGTAAAGACCATCCGGAGAGTGGCGGACTCCAACGTCACAGTCCTGCTGACCGGCGAGACGGGCGTCGGCAAGGAGCTGTTCGCGCGGGCGTTGCATCAGGCCTCGTCGCGCAGCGAAAAGACCTTCCTGCCCTTCAACTGCTCCACCGTGCCGCGCGACATGTTCGACAGCCAGCTGTTCGGCCATCGCCGCGGATCGTTTACCGGCGCGCATGAGGATTCGGCCGGGGTGATTCGCGCCGCAGCCGGTGGCACGCTGTTCCTCGACGAGATCGGCGAGATGAGCCTCGACGTACAGCCGAAGCTGCTCCGCTTCCTCGAATCCGGCGAGGTGCAGCCGCTCGGCGATCCGAAACCGAAGTTCGTCGACGTCCGCGTCGTCGCCGCGACCAACGCCAACCTCGATCAGCTGGTCGGCGACGGACGGTTCCGCGAGGACCTGTTCTACCGGCTCAACGTGATCCGCATCAACATCCCGCCGCTGCGCGAGCGCCGCGAAGAGATTCCGGCGATGGTCGAGCACTTCCTCGAGAAGTTCGGGCGCGAGCTGCAGAAGCCGATGCTGCGCATCGCCGACGAGACGCTGGAATACCTCGTCCTGTATCGATGGCCGGGAAACGTGCGGCAGCTGGCCAACGAGCTCCGCCGCATGGTCGCGATGGCGGAGCCGGGATCGGTGCTGATGCCGGCGCACCTGTCGGACGAGATCGCGTCAAGCCGGCGCACGGTACCGGCCTCGGCGCCGCAACTGAGGCAGTCGACCGAGGTCGTGACCCGGATCGACCAGCCGCTCTCCGCGGCGGTCGAGCACATCGAGCGCGCCGCGATTCAACGCGCCATCAAGCTCGCCGACGGACGGCTGGACGATGCCGCGAAGATGCTCGGCCTGTCGCGAAAAGGCCTCTATCTCAAACGGCAGCGGCTGAATCTCGAATAGGGCGTAAAGAGGGGCGCGGTGAGAGCTCTTGGCAGGCTGTCCGTCTATCCTTATATGGCGCTTCCAGGCATGCCGCCCGCGGCGAATCGTGTCCCGAAACGCACGGAGTTTCGCGCCGCTGCACACGACTCAGGACGGCCGGACACCACGATCGGCGTCGACCTCAGTGACAGTCCAAACTTCATTCGGTTGACCGTCACCGGCGAATGGCCGACGCCGGAGCAGCAACGGCAACTGCGCGATTCCCTGAGTCTGAGCGGTGATTTGACAGCCCGGACGCGAGCGCTGATCGATTTGCGTGAACTGGCGCCATCGGGCCCGGGTGATCCCGTGGCTGCCGCGAAAGAAGGCTTGATCACCAGGGTCCAGGCCTATCTGGTGGCAACCTCGGAGCAGCACCACTTCGCTCGTCAGTGCAGAATCGCCGCCGGCCCCGGACGAGTGCTCGAGATATTCATCGAGGAACGCGCGGCACTGGAATGGCTCTGGAACGCGGAGCCTGACTATTAACGGCGCGCGTCACGTCATTCCGATCGCAGCGTGACGATCGGATCGACGCGGGTGGCGCGATACGCGGGCACCAGCGTGGCGATGACGCCGACCGCCAGCATCAACAGCACCACCACCGAGAACGTGCCCGGATCGTACTGACTGACGCCGAACAGCAGCGTCGCCATCACGCGCACCAGCGCCGCGGCCAGCACCAGGCCGAGACCGACGCCAATCACCGTCGGCTTCAAGCCCTCGATCACGATCATGCCGAGCAGGCCCCTGGCCGGCGCGCCGAGCGCCATGCGGATGCCGATCTCGCGCACGCGCTGCCGCACGGTATAGGCGAGCACGCTGTAGATGCCGACCGTTGCGAGCACGAGCGCGAGCGAGGCAAACGCCGCGAGCAGCATCATCGCCAGCGGCCGCTGCCCCAGTGATTGCTCGACGATCGCCTCGAGCGACCGCATCATCAGGATCGGCTGCTCCGCATCGACGGACCGCACCGCCGCGATCACCGAGCGCGTCAGCCGCTCGGGATCTCCCGCCGTCCGCACCACGAATGTCGAGCCGCCGAGCGCGAACTGCGCCGCCGGCGCGTAGACCGCTGCTTCTGAATCGCCCGCGGCGGCGTCGAGGCCCTCCATCTTCACGTCGCGCACCACGCCGACGATCTCCGCCGGATCCGGCGTCATCATCTTCAGCGTCACGTGCCGCCCAATCGGATCCTGGCCGGCGAAAAATTTCTGCGCGGTCCGTTCGCTGATGATCACCACGCGCGGCCGGCCGAAGCCATCGGCGTCGGTGAAGTCGCGCCCTTTCACGAGCGCGATCTTCGCGGTCTCGAAATAGCCGGGCGACGGCAGCCGCACCTGCACCGCCGGCAGCTCCGAGTCCTGCAGCACCGGCTGCCCTTCCACCTGCACGTACTGAATCGAGCCGCCCTGCATCGGCACGCTGTCGACCCGCGCCGCCGACGCGACGTCCGGCAGCGCGCGGAGAGCCTCGACGACACGGTCGAAGAACTGGTTCCGGGATTCGGGCGTGGTGTATTTCGCCGACGGCAGGTCGATGACACCGGTCAACACGTTGCCGGGATCGAATCCCGGGTTGACGCCGCGCAGGCTGGTCAGGCTGCGCATCAGCAGGCCCGCGCCGACGAGCAGCATCAAGGCCAGCGCCACTTCCGACACCACGAGGACGTTTCTAATCCTGCCCTCGCCGCCCGCCGAGTTGCCGCGGCCAGGGCCGATCTTCAGCGCATCGTTCGCATCACGCCCAGTCAGCTGCCACGCCGGCGCGAACGATGCGACGAGGCCCGCCACCACCGCGATCGCCGCCGTGAACCACAGTACCGGCGCGTCGACGATCACTTCGTTGGCGCGCGGCAGCGCGTCGCCGAACGCGGCTTTCAGAACATCGACGCCGAAGTACGCGGCTGCGAATCCCACCAGGCCGCCGCCGATGCCGAGCACCACGCCTTCGGCCAGCAGTTGCTGCACGACGCGCAGCCGGCTCGCGCCAAGCGCGCCGCGCACGGCGATCTCCTTGGCCCGGCCGTGCGTCCGCACCAGCATCAGATTCGCAAGATTCGCGCACGCAATCAGCAGCACCAGCGCGACCGCGCCAAGCAGGACCATCAACGGCGAGCGCGCGTCGACGATCATGTCGGCCTGCAGCGGCCGCACCAGCGCGCCCCAGTCCTTGTTCTCCGCCGGATACTGCTCCTCGAGGCGCTTCGAGATCGCCGCCAGGTCGGCATTGGCGCGCTCGATCGTGACGCCAGGCTTCAGCTTGGCGATGCCGCGCGCGTTGTGATTCGCGCGGACGGCGCGTTGCTCCGCCGTCCACGAGAGCGACGCGAACACCTGCACGTTGTCCATGAGCGCCGGCGGCGTCGGGACAATGCCGACCACGACATAGGGACGCCGATCGAGGGTGATGGTGCGGCCAATCACTGTTGGATCGCCGCCGAAGCGGGTGCGCCAGAAGCCCTCGGCAAGGACCGCCGTGCGGGGTCCGCCCTCGCGATCTTCGCTCGTCATGAAGCCGCGCCCGAGGATCGGCTGCACGCCGAGGATTGGCAGCAGGTCCGCGGAGCCGCTGTAGACCACCACCGCCTCCGGCTCTCCCTGGCCGGTCAGCGTCCAGCGGCCGCCGCGATAGATCGCCATCTTCTCGAACGCGTCGCTCTGCGCTTGCCAATCGAGAAAGTTTGCCGCCGACAGCGCGAACACGTCCATGCCGGCAAACGTCGATTGCGGCGGCGTGTGCCAGAGCCGCACGATGCGATCGGCATCGGGAAACGGCAGCGGCCTCAGGACCACGGCGTTGACCACGGTGAAGATCGCGGTGTTGACGCCGATGCCGAGGCCGAGGATGACAATGCCGGCCATCGCGAAGCCGGGACTCTTTTTCAGCGTGCGCACGCCGTATCGCACGTCGCGGACCAGCGATTCGAACGCGGGCAATCCGCGGCGATCGCGGTACGCCTCCTTCGTCCCCTCGACGCCACCGAGCGCGATCACCGCGCGCCGCCTTGCCTCGGCCGGCGTCATGCCGGCGCGGATGTTGTCATCGATGTGCAGCTGCAGGTGGCTCTCGATCTCCGCCGACAGCTCACGCTCCGACTTCGTCGATCCGAACACACCAAACAGACGCATGAAAAAGGCTCGTAAGAACTTCATGGGATTTACTCTTCGTTGCCGGCGAGGAAGCGGGTCATGATCGCCGACGTCTCCGCCCACTGGCGCGTGTCGCGCTCGATCTGTTTCCGGCCGGCCTTGGTCAGCTTGTAGAACTTGGCCTTGCGGTTGTTGTCGGAGACGCCCCACTCGGAGCTGATCAGGCCTTCCTGTTCCAGCTTGAGGAGCGCGGGATACAAGGTGCCGTAATTGATCGACAGCTTGCCTTCGCTGGTCTGCTCGATGCGGCGGGCGATGCCGTAGCCGTGCTGCTCGCCCATGGTCATCAGGGTTCGGAGCACCATCAGCGACAGCGTGCCCTGCCACACGGCGTTTTTCTCGAATTGGGTCATATACCTATGGCCTTCCCATAGGAACGATACTTAGGCTCCTATGGGTTTGCAATAGGAATAGACGGGTGACCTTCCGGAAAGGTTGGCTGCAGGGAAGCTCGACGCTAAACGTACTGCACAAGCATTGGGACAAGTTCCTTGATCTCAGGGACGGGCCGCACTACTGTTCGCGGTGGCGCCGCGCCCCCTCTTACCTGGCGGCGCCATGACAACCGTGGTGTGAGCCAGGCGACTGTGGATTCTCTCCCTGTACTCGTGCGAGACGGCATCCGTCTGCGTGAGGTACATCTATCGGACGCGGCGGCGTTGACGGCGCTTTTCCGGATGCCGGACGTGTCGAAGCACCTCGATCCGCCCCCGGTGACGATCGCGGACTTCGGCAGCTGGATCGCGCTCAGCCAGTCGCGCCGCGCCGAGGGCCGGGCGGCGTGCTACACGCTGCTCACCGGTTGCGAGGAGGAGGTCACCGGCCTCTTCATGGCGCTGCGTTTCGAAGATCACGATCGCGCCGAGATCGGCTTCGCGATCGCGCCGCAGCTCTGGGGCACCGGCGTGTTCCAGAAATCGATCGACGCCTACCTGAATTTCCTGTTCAACGAATGGGGCGTGAAGACGCTGATCGGCAAGACGCAGGTCTCGAACGCGCGCGCGCTCGGCGCGATGCGGAAGGTGGGCGCGAAGGTGATCGAGGAAAACGTCCGCAACGGACAACCGGAGTACGTCTGGACGATCGAGAGGAACTGATCTCGGATCTCGGATCTCGGGTCTCGGGTCTCGGATCGAGCGGATTTCGGATCTAGTTCGATTTCAGGATTTCTCGAATCGCAGCGCGCAGCTCCGGCGTGAGGTGCGCATATTTCGCGCCGGCGATTTCACCCGACAGCACGCGATTGATCTTCCCCATCACGAGGTTTTTCGGCGCGTCCGGCAGGGATTTGAAGGCCGGCGAATAGATCATGTAGCTGAGGGGATATTTCTGCAGCCGGGTCTTGAGATCGAGCTCGTAAAGTTTGCCGCGGGCGCTGAATTTTTCGGCGTAGCCGGATGATCCCTCGATGCCGGGGCCGGGGATCTTCGCCTCGTCGACGAACAGCATGTAATCGGCGAGCGCGTCGGCCGCTTCGGCGATTCGCAGGGTCTCACCCAGTTTCGTCTCCCACGTCGCGCGCGTGACGAGGTTGCTGAAATGCGCCTGGTGCTCGAGCACCATCAAGGCGGCGATGTCGCTGTAGGGCGTGAGGTAGCCGTCGAGATCGAATTGCCCTTCGAGCGAAACGCGCGCGGGTGGAGGCGCGGTGATGCCCTTCGGGACGATCAGCGGATAGTTGCCCATGTGGCGCGCCGGCACTCTCTTTCCCGTCACATACCAACCGCCCCAGCGCTCCTCGATCGGCTTGTAATGATCGACGGCGCCGCCGTTCGCGTAATCCATCTCGCTCCGTCGCGGAAACGTCGTCAAGACGCTGAGGCCCGGGACGCCGAGCGTGTCCCACGACAGGTGGCAGCGCAGGCATTGCTGATCACGGCCGAACGTCGCTTGCGCGGCGGGCGCTTGATGGATCACGTAGAAGATCGATCCCATCTGCGGATCCTGCGCCATCACTTCGATCAGGCCGGCGCCGCGGATGTAGCCCACCGACACGGTGTCGTTGAAATAGATGGCGCGCGGGTTGTTCATCGTGATGTGCTGCGCCTGCAGGCTGGTCTGCGTGTAGACCATCACTTGCGATTCGACGGGGACGTGCAGCAGATCGAGAACGGACTTCAGGTAGCCGGTCTTCTCGTCGAAAACGAGCTTCGCGGAGCCTTCACGCAGCTTCTGGTTCAGCGAATCGACGACGGTGTCGGTGTCGGCGGTCAGGTATTTGATCGCGGGATGGTTGATCGACTGATCGAACGCGCCGGAGCGGCGCTGTTGCGCGACGGTAACCGCGACCGTGGACGAGAGCGCCACGGCTCCAGCGATCAGCAATAGGCGCGAGAACATGTCTAAATTGTACCGCGACAGGCGGGTCTGAAGACCCGCCTCTACGAGAAGGTTATCCGCCGAACCAGCTCGGAATGGGCATGTCGGCCATCGTCCGGAGACCGGGCGTCACGCGCAGGACCTTCGGAATGCTGTTGACGGTGATCGACGCGGTGGCGACGTCGCCGTGCAGGCCGCCGATCACTTTCGACGTGACGCGCGGGTTGCCCTCGATCGTCACGGCGTCGTACGACTCCGGCGCGCCGAGATACGCCTCCATGTGCAGCGTGATCGCCGGCTTGCCCTTCACGTAGCCGATGCCGTCCTGGATGATGCCGCAGACGTAACCGGGATCGACGGCGATCAGCTCGCTCTCGACGCCGCGGTCGGCGATCTTCGGATGGATCTCGTCGGTGACCTTGTCGAGCTTCCAGCCCATCGCGTCGGCGATCATCGTCACGCTCTCGGCGAGGCCGACGTGACGGACGCTGCCGTCCTTGACCTTGGCCGCGAACTGCTCGGCGTTGAGGCCGGAGCCAATCTTCTGCTGGAACGGTAAGCGGCGCGTGCGCGCGTCCTGGATGCGATCGACGCGGATGCTGTCGACGCGTTCGCAGATGCCGGTCAGCGTGATCGGCAGCGCGTCCATGGCGAAGCCCGGATTGACGCCGGTGCCGACGACGGCGACCTTGGCCTTCTTGGCGAGGGCATCGATCTTCTTCGCGAGCGCGCGGTTCTTGCCGACCGGGTACGACAACTCCTCGGTCGTCGAGACGATCGCGACTTTCTTCTTGAGCACGCCTTCGATCTGCGGCATCACTTTCTTCAGCGACGAGCTCGTGCACAGCACGGCGACGTCAGGCTTGCCGCTCTTGATCGCGCCGTTGACGTCGTTGGTGATGCGGATCTTCAACTTGCGGCCGAGGCCGATCACCTCGCCAAGGTCGAGACCGATCTTGGCGCGGTCGATATCGACGGCGCCGACAATTTGGAAACCCTTGCGTGACACAATCTGGCGCGCCACCGCCGCGCCGATCGGACCCAGGCCGTACATCAAGACTCTGATCGACATATGAACCTGAGGATTATAGCTCGCGACCCGCAAAGTGCGCGGCTCGCGAGGGCAGTTTTGCTTTGCCCCGCCTCCGGCGGGGCGATACGATGAGTCTTCGTGGCAGACAGAAACCGACTCCGCCGACAGGTCCCGCGGGGATGGGCCGCTCTCGCGGTGCT
>Ga0310901_10000137_pt1 | contig 10938 bp, 10 predicted proteins | sample C24D2metaG_FD_203911 | JGI IMG/M metagenome (GOLD analysis project Ga0310901, IMG submission 203911) | Lab incubated soil microbial communities from West Virginia University Organic Research Farm, Morgantown, WV, United States - C24D2 | ecosystem: Environmental > Terrestrial > Soil >...
ATCGCGGCAACATCGACCGGCAGGCGTGGCGCGGCCTGGCACCCGTCGAGCAGCAGCTTGGCGCCAACCTTGTGTGCGATCTCCGCCGCGCGCCTCGCATCGAGGATCGAGCCGAGCACGTTCGATACATGGGCGAAGGCGACGACGGCATGGTCCTCACTCGCCATCCGCTCGGCGGCATCGAGGTCGATCCGCCCGTCTTCGGTCAGCGGCACGACGTCGATTTCGTAACCCGCCAGCTGCCACGGAACGATATTGCTATGATGCTCGAGCTGGCTCAGCAGGGCGCGCTTGCGGTCCCCATTGCGATAGGTCCGGGCGACCAGGTTGATCGCCTCTGTCGCACCGCGGGTGAAGACGACATCATGTTCTTCGCCGCCGATCAGCGAAGCGGTAGCGGCGCGGGCAGCCTCGAAGCTGGCGGTCATGGCGGCCGAGCGTTCGTAGACGCCGCGATGGACGGTCGCATAATCATGGCCATAGGCGCGGGTGATCGCGTCGATCACTGCCTGCGGTTTCTGCGCAGTCGCCGCGCTGTCGAGATAATGCCAGCCGGGCGGGATCGCCGGGAACTGGTCGCGAACCGCGAGCGCCGAATTGAGAGGCGTTTGCAGGTTCATGCCGCGACCTTCCGCAGCGCTTTTCGCGCGAGCTCGGCGATGCCCTGGTCGTCGCCTTCGATTTCGTCCCACAGGCCGGCGACAAAGCCCTCAAGCAGCAACGCCCGCGCCGCGATCGGATCGAGCCCACGCGCCGCGGCATAGAACAGCTGGTTCTTGTCTAGTTCGCCAACGGTTGCACCGTGTGCGCATTTCACATCATCGGCGAAAATCTCCAGCTCGGGTTTGGCATTGGCGGTCGCGCCGCGGTCGAGCAGCATCGCTTTGACCGATTGCTCGGCGTCGGTCTGCTGGCCCTCGCGCGCCACCTCGATCCGCCCCAAAAAGCTGCCGGTCGCCGTGTCGCCGAGCACGCTGCGGACCGTTTGATGTGACGTCGCGCCGGGCGCGATATGCTTCAGCGTCGTGACGATTTCCAGCGTCGATTTGCCGCCACCAATGTTGGCGCCGAACAGCGCGAAATCGGCGCCCTCCTGCATCGTCACGTCGATCTCGTAGCGGCCGTAGCGCGCTGCATTATTGAGCGCGAAAATCCGTACCACCGCGCCCGCTTCCACCACCATTTCGACACGGCGGACGTCGATTTCATCACCGCTCGGCAGCCAGATTTGCTGCAGCCTTTGCTGCGCAGCAATTTCGACCCGTCCGGGATGCGCAAGCCCGTCCCAGACATCGCGCAATGCATCGATGTCGGCGTAGCGATAGGCTTCCAGCTTGCGGGTCGGGAGCGCGGTCATGCAGCCGCCTCCGCATATCCTTCGCGCTCGAGCTCGTGCGCCAGTTCCGGCCCACCCGAGCGAACGATCTTTCCGCGCGACAAAACGTGCACCGCATCGGGCGTCACATAGTCGAGCAGGCGTTGATAGTGGGTGATCAGCAGCACCGACCTATCGGACGCGCGCATGATCGAATTGATGCCCGCGCCGACCGCCTTAAGCGCGTCGATGTCGAGCCCGCTGTCGGTCTCGTCGAGGATTGCGAGCCTGGGGTCCATGATCCCCATCTGCACCATCTCGGCGCGTTTCTTCTCGCCGCCGGAGAAACCGACATTGACCGGGCGCTTCAGCATCTCGGCATCCATGCCCAACAACGCTGCCTTTTCTTTCGACAGTCGGATGAATTCGGCACCCGACAGTTCCTTGTCGCCGCGCGAACGGCGCTGCGAATTCAGGCTCTCGCGCAGGAACTGGAGGTAGGAGACGCCGGGGATTTCCACAGGATATTGGAAGCCCAGAAACATGCCCGCCGCGGCACGCTCATGCGGCTCCATGGCAAACAGGTCGCGACCGTCATAGGTCACGCTGCCTTCGGTCACTTCATACCCAGGCCGGCCGCCAAGCACATAGGCGAGCGTCGACTTGCCCGCGCCGTTGGGACCCATGATCGCATGGATCTCGCCGGTCGGAACGGCCAACGTCAGCCCGGTGAGGATCGGCCTGCCGGCGACTGTCGCGTGTAGGTTCGTAATCTCAAGCATCAAACTTCAGCGTCCTTCCGCGGCAATTCCAACGGACCGTTCCAACTTTGAAATCCTCCGTGCCTCGATGCGCAGACGTCCGGCGCTCCAAGCCTTTTTCCTAAATCTTATTGCTGGCGCCAAATCCTGCATGAGGGAGTTCTCGACCACTCTGATCCGATGCCTTGCAAGCGCCTGGAGCGCACGATTGGCATACAGATGCCGCCGAATTGCGCTGATCCTCCGACCGAGCATCTGCATGGCCTTTCGCCTTTGGAGCGGAGATGTCTTCAACCGACACTTCCTTCCAAACTGATCCCCAGCAGCTTCTGCGCCTCGACCGCGAACTCCATCGGCAGTTGCTTCAGCACCTCGCGGGCGAAGCCGTTGACGATCAGCGCCACCGCGCTCTCCGCGTCGAGCCCGCGCATCTGGGCGTAGAACAGCTGGTCTTCGCTGATCTTCGACGTGGTCGCTTCATGCTCGATGGTCGCGGTCGGGTTCCTGACCTCGATATAGGGCACGGTGTGCGCGCCGCACTCGCTGCCCAGCAGCAGCGAATCGCACTGGGTGAAGTTGCGCACTCCTTCCGCGCCCGGAAGCACCCGCACCAGCCCGCGATAAGTGTTGTTCGACTTGCCGGCGCTGATGCCCTTGCTGACGATGGTCGAGCGTGAGCCCGCACCGATGTGAATCATCTTGGTGCCGGTGTCGGCCTGCTGGCGGTTGTTGGTTAGTGCGACCGAATAAAATTCGCCGACGCTGCCTTGGCCCTTCAAAATGCAGCTTGGATATTTCCAGGTGATCGCGCTGCCGGTCTCGACCTGGGTCCAGCTGACTTTCGAACGGTCGCCGGCGCACAGTGCCCTCTTGGTGACGAAGTTGAAGATGCCGCCCTTGCCCTCGGCATCGCCGGGATACCAGTTCTGGACGGTCGAATATTTTACCTCGGCGTCTTCGTGCGCGTAGATTTCGACTACCGCCGCGTGCAGCTGGTTCTCGTCGCGCATCGGCGCGGTGCAGCCCTCGAGATAGGAAACATAGCTGCCCTTGTCGGCGACGATCAGGGTTCGCTCGAATTGGCCGGTATTCTCGGCATTGATCCGGAAATAAGTCGAAAGCTCCATTGGGCAGCGCACGCCCTCCGGCACATAGACGAAGGTGCCGTCCGAGAAGACCGCGCTATTCAAACAGGTGAAATAATTGTCGCGCTGGGGAACCACGCTGCCGAGGTATTTTTTGACCAGGTCCGGATATTCGCGGATCGCCTCGCTGATCGACAGGAAGATGACCCCGGCGGCCTTCAATTCCTCGCGGAAGGTGGTGGCGACCGAGACGCTGTCGAACACCGCGTCGACCGCGACCTTTCGCGCGCCTTCGACCCCGGCGAGCACCTTTTGCTCCTCGATCGGAATACCGAGCTTTTCATAGACGCGCAGGATCTCGGGATCGACCTCGTCAAGGCTGCCGAGCTTGGGCTTCGGCTTCGGCGCGGCGTAATAATAGGCGTCCTGGTAATCGATCTCGGGAATGGTCAGCTTGGCCCAGTCGACCTCCTCCATCTCCAGCCAGGCGCGATAACCCTTGAGGCGCCATTCGAGCATCCACTCGGGCTCGCCCTTTTTGGCGGAGATGAAGCGGACGGTGTCCTCGTTAAGCCCCTTCGGTGCGAATTCCTGCTCGATGTCCGAGGAGAAGCCCCACTCATAATCCTTGGCCAGCGCCTCGCGCGCTTCGCGGTTGGTGACGACTTCTTCGTTCACTGCGCCAGCTCCCGCAGCGAAACCGAACCAAGTGCTCCGCGCACCGCATTGCCGACGATCCCCATGTGCGGCTTCACTCTGCAGTGGGCGTCGAGCAAACATTCATGATTCACGCCGTCAGCGCACATGGTCATGACGATCGGGCCCTCGACCGCCTCGACGATGTCGGCGAGGGTAATCTCGGTCACCGGACGGGCGAGCGCATAGCCGCCGCCTGCGCCGCGCTGGCCAACCAGCAAGCCGTGTGCCGCAAGCTTCTGCATCAGCTTCTGGGCGGTCGGCAACGGTACGCCGGTGTCCTCGCTGAGCTCGGTCGCCGTCAGGCGCGCGTGAGCATCGCGGCGCGCGGCGGCGGTCATCATTACGACCGCATAGTCGGCAAGATGGGTGAGTCGCATGTCTAATCGGAGCTTTCTAGTCCGATTTAGGCGATTGAGTGGCATTTTACAACGTCATTGCCTCTCCGCTCCCGCAATGACACAGCGGCGTCGTGGCCCTCTACAAGCTCCTTCGACCCCTGGCCTTCGCGCTGGATGCCGAAACCGCGCATCGCGCGACGATCGCCACCTTGTCTCTGGCGCCGCCATTGCCACTGCCCGATTTTCCGTCCGAACTTCGGCAGGAGGTGGCAGGACTGAACTTCCCTTCGCCGGTCGGACTGGCGGCGGGGTTCGACAAGGATGCCGAGGTCCCCGACGCCATGCTCGGGCTTGGATTTGGCTTTGTAGAGATTGGCACGGTCACGCCCAGACCCCAGGAGGGCAATCCACGGCCGCGGCTGTTTCGGCTCAAGGAAGATCAGGCCGTGATCAACCGCATGGGCTTCAACAACCGGGGCCAGACGGCCGCACTTGACCGGCTCAGGCGGCGCGATCGGCGCGGCATCGTCGGCGTCAACATCGGCGCCAACAAGGATAGTGCCGACCGCATCGCTGACTATGCCAATGGGGTTCGTGCGATGAGCCCCGTCGCGGATTATCTCACCGTCAACATCAGCTCGCCCAACACGCCCGGCCTGCGTCAGCTTCAGGACGAAGGCGCGTTGCGCGCCTTGCTTTCCGCGGTTCGCGACGTGCGACCGGCTCAGGGTCTGCCGATCTTCCTGAAAGTCGCGCCGGATCTCGGCGAAGGCGAACCGGATCAAATCGTGCGGGTAGCGATCGAGCACGGGATCGATGCGATCATCGTCGCCAACACCACTGTCTCACGGCCTGCAATAGAGTCGCCCTATGCGACCGAACAAGGCGGACTGTCGGGCGCTCCCCTAAAAAGGTTGGCGCTCAACGCCCTGCGCACATTCCGCGCCGCGTCCGGAGGCAAGATCCCGCTGATCGGAGTCGGCGGAATCTCCAATCCCGACGATGCGTGGGAACGCATATGCGCCGGAGCGAGCCTCATTCAGCTCTATTCGGCGATGGTCTACGAAGGGCCGGGCATTGCCCGCCGCATCGCGCACGGCCTTGCCGATCGGCTGAAGCGCGAAGGCTTGAAAAACATTTCGGAGGCCGTGGGAAGCGGCGCGGACTAACGGCCGAGCAGTAGCACTACCCCCTCGCGCCTGGGATCATAGCCGCCATCAACCTGCCCATTGCGGATCATAACCGCATGGACGCCGCTGTCCTCGCCCTGGCCGGGCCTGAGATTGATGCCCTTGGTCTGGAGCGCGGCCAGCATCTCCGGGCTGAACTTGGTCACTTCGCCGTTGAAGTTGGATCCACGGGCAACGAGGTTCGGTGCCGCCAGCGCCTGCTGCACCGGCATCTTCCAATCCACTGCTGCGACCATCGACTTGGCGACATAGGCGAGGATCGCATTGCCGCCAGCCGATCCGAACGCGCCGGCAAAGCTGCGATCGTCATTCAACAGGATCAGCGGCACCATCGACGAGCGCGGGCGCTTGCCCGGAGCCACCGCATTGGCCGCTGGCCGGCCTTCGCCATCGACTGGGCTGAACGAGAAATCGGTCATCTGGTTATTGAGGAAAAAGCCATCAACCATCCGGCCCGTTCCGAAGATTGATTCCACGGTCGTGGTCATCGACACCACATTCCCCGCCGCGTCGCGAATGATGAAATGCGAGGTACCGGTCGGCTCATATGTTCGATCCGCGGCCATCAGTGGCGCCAGCGCGGGATTGCCGGCTACCGGCGGTGGACCGGCGGTAGCGCCGATCAGCCGCCGCCGGGCGGCGACATAGGCCGGATCGATCATCCCCCGCACTGGCACATTCACGAACGCCGGATCGCCGATGTAGCGGTCGCGGTCGGTGTACATAATGCGGCTTGCCTCGGCGAACAGATACCAGGCTTGCGGGTCATTCGGTCCGCGCGATGCGATGTCGGTCCGCTCCAGCAGCATCAGCAATTGCAACACGCCCACGCCGCTCGACGGCGGCGGCGGAACACAGACCAGATAGACACGCCAGGGTCCGCACAGAGCCTCTCGCTTCACCGGCCGGTAGTTGGCGAGGTCGGCCATGGTCATCGACCCGCCCAGTGGCCCGGAGCGGGTCCGTGCAACGATCCGCGCCCCTGTCTCGCCGGCATAAAGCGCGTCTGGGCCCTTGCTCGCCAGCCGGCGGAGAAATGCGGCATATGGCTTGTTGACCAGCCGGTCGCCGGCACTGAGCAACGTGCCGTCTGCCTTCGAGAAATAGGCGATCACGTCGGGCGCATGGTTCTCCGCGAAATCAGCATGGATCATCCGATGCAGCCGCGGGCTGACAATGAATCCCTCGTCGCCGGTCCGTTCCGCCGCTCCGAACAGGCTGCTCCAGGCCAGCTTGCCATGCTCGCCATGTGCCATCGCCAGCATCTTGACCGCGCCTGGAACGCCGGTCGCGCGGCCGCTCACTACTGCCGTGTCGAAAGGCAGGGGATTTCCGGCGCTGTCGAGAAACATGCCAGGGGTAGCCTGGGCCGGCGCGACCTCACGGCCGTCGTAGACCGAGATCTGGCGTGAGCCGGCGTCATAATAGGTCATGAAGGCGCCGCCGCCGATGCCGGAGCTTTGCGGCTCGACCAGGCTCAGCATCGCCTGCACGGCGATTGCCGCATCTACCGCGCTGCCGCCGCGTTCGAGCGCCTCCAACCCGGCCCGCGCCGCCAGCGGGTTGGCGGCAATGACGAACGCCTGTTCGTTCCTCGTCAGGGCGGCAGGTTCCTGACCCGCCGGCGGAGTGGATGCGGGAATGGTGGCGCAGGAACCGACCAGCAGAGCGAGAGGAAGCAGGATAAAGCGAATGATCGACATGTCTGCCGCTTAGGCGAGCGACGCGAAGCCTGTCCACCGCACTCGGCTGGCATCGGCCGTGCAATACGCTAAACAGCGGCTCGAAGCGCACGCTAGAGGCGCAACAAGCGGGAGAATGGTGCGCGTGGCCGACACTCAGCTCGAGAAATTTCCCAATCTCGTCTCCATGTTCCTGACCCGGGCGCGGGAAAAGGGCGACGCTCCCTTCCTGTCGAAGAAGGTCGACGGCGATTGGCAGTCGATCAGCTACAGTGAAGCCGCGCAGCAGGTTGCGGCGCTTGCCGCAAGCCTGATCCGGCTTGGGCTTCGGCCCGGCGACCGCGTCATGCTGGTCAGCGAAAACCGGCCGGAATGGCTGATCGCCGATCTCGGCATCATGGCCGCAGGCTGCGTCACCGTCCCGACCTACACCACCAACACCACGCGCGATCACCAGCATATTCTCGCCAATAGCGGCGCCAGCGCGGTGATTGTCTCGACCCAGAAGCTGGCCAGAAATCTGCTGCCGGCGGTGCTGTTCGCTTCGGAATGCCGGCACGTCATTTCGATCGATGACATCATCACCGGCCAGTCACCCGATGTCGCGCAATTCCACCATTGGGAGGAACTCGTGTCCGGCGGCTCGGACCTCGGCGCCGTTGAGCAGCGAATGGCCGGGGTGAACCGGGGCGACCTTGCCTGCATCATCTACACCAGCGGTACCGGCGGCGCGCCGCGCGGTGTCATGCAGCATCATGGAATGATTCTGCATAATGTCGAAGGCTGCACCGACGTGATCGCCAATGATTTCGGCTGGGACGACGAAATATTCCTTTCCTTCCTGCCGGCGAGCCACGCCTATGAGCATAGCGGCGGCCAGCTGTTCCCGGTCGCGTTGGGTGCCCACATTTACTACGCCGAAAGCCTGGAAAAGCTCGCGGCCAATATCGAAGAGGTCCGGCCGACGATCATGGTCGTGGTTCCGCGCCTGTTCGAAATGCTGCGCGCCAAAATCATGAAGCAGGTCGAAAAGGACGGCGGCGTGCCCGCCTATCTGATGGGCCGGGCAATGAATATCGAGTCCAAGCGTTATGCAGGCAAGTCGGTGCCGTGGGACCTGCCGATGGACGGCATCCTGTCGCTAACCTTGCGCCGCAAGGTCCGCCGCAGGTTCGGCGGCCGGATGAAGGCGATGGTCTCGGGCGGAGCGCCGCTCAATCCCGATGTTGGCCTGTTCTTCCAGGCGATGGGGCTGCCTATGCTGCAGGGCTACGGCCAGACCGAGGCCGGACCGGTGATCAGCTGCAACCGGCCCAAGGCCGGCATCCGCATGGACACGGTCGGCCCGCCCCTCCGCAACACCGAGGTCCGGATCGCCAATGACGGCGAGATCATGGTCCGCGGCGAGCTGGTGATGAAGGGCTATTGGCACAACGACGAGGAAAGCGCGCGGGTCCTGCAGGATGGCTGGCTCGGCACCGGCGATGTCGGCCATCTCGACGAGAAGAACCGGATTGTCATTACGGACCGCAAGAAGGACCTGATCGTCAACGACAAGGGCGACAATGTCTCGCCACAGCGGGTTGAGGGGATGCTGACTCTACAGCCTGAAATCCTGCAAGCGATGGTCTATGGCGACCGCCAGCCGCACCTGGTTGCGCTGCTGGTCCCGGACCCCGAGGAAATGAAGCGGTTCAAGGATGATCCCGAGGGCATGCAGAAGGCGCTTTCAAAGGCGGTCGATCGGGTCAATGCCGACCTTAGCGTCATCGAAAAGGTGCGGCGCTTCATCCTCGCCGACGAGCCCTTCTCGGTCGAGAATGAGATGCTGACGCCGTCGATGAAGATCCGCCGCCACGTCATCGGCGGGGCCTATGGCGAGCGGCTGAGCGCGCTCTTCAAGCGTTAGGGCTTAGCTTTTGGGCTTGGTGTAGGGGACGAAGGGTCCAAACACGCAGGCGCCGCCCTGGAACCCGGCGGAAAGGTCGACCAGCCGGTTGATATCGCCATCGCAAAGGTCAGTGGTGCCGAACTGGCGGGTAACCAAGGTGCGGCTGTGGTTGGCGATCCCGAAGCAGCTGTTGCGCGGCTTCTGCAGGTAGATCGTCCGCCCGTCACGAAACAGGATGGTGTCGTCGTCGATCACTTCCATGATGTTCGACCGATAATTGCGGATGCAGCGCATCGGCGGTCCCTGCACATGTCCCGCCAGCGCTTCGGCGAGGTCCTTCTGCGCCTTCGGGCTCGGCGCTTCGGCCACCGGCGTCGATGAGCAGGACAGGAGCATTGCCGACGCGCCGGCCGTGACTAGTCCAGATATCCTCATACCGCTTTATCCTCGCCTGCCGGCGCGCTCAGCCGGCCTTCCGATAAGGCACGAATTCACCGAACACGCAGGATCCATAGCTGTATCCCGAAACCCGGTCGACCAGGGAGCCGATCTGGCCGCTGCACAGCCGGTTGCTGCCCGCGATGCGAGTGACCAGGCTATAGTTGCCGTTGCCGAGCCCATAGCATCCGCCATAGGGTTTCTGGACGTAAATCGTGCCGCCTTCCTTGAACAGGATGGTGTAATCGTCGATCACCGTCATGTCGGATCCGCGCGTGTTGCTGATGCAGCCCACCGGCGTGCCCGCGGTGCGGCCGGCAAGGGCCTTGCCGAGTTTCTCGGCGGATTTTGCGCTGTACTCATCCTTCTCGGCGACGGCGATGGTTGATGTCGCGATCAGCGCTGCGCCGGTAGCGGCGGCCAAGAAGTAGGGACGGAGGTTCATGCCGACTCTCCTTGAGTGTGAGTTGCTAATATAAACGCATCAGCCTGAACTTAGGCAGAACGAAATACATCCTTTTCTGCGCGCAAATCCGCGAAATGTTGAACGTCTCTGGCAAGCAGGAATGGGTTGGTTGCCCGCTCCGCAGCGACTGAAGTCGGAACCGTTCGCTCACCCGCCGCTCGCGCCGCAACAATCTGGTCGAGCCGTTCGCCAATTGCTTCGTTGGCGGGAAAGGCGTGAGCCGCGAACTTCGCGTTGGCCAGCGTATATTCGTGCGCGCAGTAGAGCTGGAAGTCAGCTGGCAGGCCGGCCAGCCGGCCGAGCGAGTGGTGCATCTGTTCCGGACTGCCTTCGAACAGCCGGCCGCAACCCATCGCGAACAAGGTGTCGCCGACAAAGGCGACCCGGTCGTCGTGGAAGATATAGGCGATATGGCCGAGCGTATGGCCGGGGACCTCCCACACTTCCGCCTCATGCGAACCGAGGGAAATCCGGTCCCCTTCCTTCAGCGCGACATCAAGGCCGGGGACACGGCCATTCTCACCGGCCGGTCCAATAATCGTCGCGCCGGCCGCTTCCCTGATCGCCAGGTTGCCGCCGGTATGGTCGGGGTGCCAATGGGTGTTGAGGATTTTGGTGATTTGCCAGCACCGCCGTTCGGCCTCGGCCAGGACGGGAGTGGGATCGCCGGGATCGACCACCGCTGTTTCCCCGCTCGCGGCATCATGGATCAGCCACAAATAATTGTCGGCAAAGGCCGGGATGGCGACAATCTCAAGCATCTTCGCGGCTTCCCATGATAGCCAAGGCATCCTCAGCAAGCTTGCAGGTCAATTGGGTTGCAGGCAGGCGTTCGGCAAGGGTTGCCGACTGACCCGCCCGATCCTCACCAGCTGCCTATGTTCGGCATCGATAACCAGGGCTCGGCCGGCTCGAGCTTGCCCTGCTGCAGCAGCTCGACCGAAATTCCGTCGGGCGATTTCACAAACGCCATATGGCCGTCGCGAGGCGGCCGATTGATGGTCACGCCATTGTCCATCAGCGTTCGACAGGTGGCGTAGATATTGTCGACCCGGAAGGCGAGGTGGCCAAAG
>Ga0310901_10000143_pt1 | contig 10830 bp, 7 predicted proteins | sample C24D2metaG_FD_203911 | JGI IMG/M metagenome (GOLD analysis project Ga0310901, IMG submission 203911) | Lab incubated soil microbial communities from West Virginia University Organic Research Farm, Morgantown, WV, United States - C24D2 | ecosystem: Environmental > Terrestrial > Soil >...
CCAGGGGAATCATGCCGGCCACAAACGCCAGCGTCGTCATCAGGATTGGCCGCAACCGATCGCGGCTGGCCTGAATCACCGCATCGTGGGTGTTCATGCCGGCTTCCCGCAACTGGTTCGCATGGTCGATTTGCAGAATCGAGTTCTTCTTCACCACGCCAAAGAGGACGAGCAGGCCGAGGCCCGAGAAGATGTTCAGCGACTGCTGAAAGATGATCAGCGACAGCAGCGCGAACGGCAGCGTCAGCGGCAGCGACAGCAGGATCGTCACCGGATGCAGCCACGACTCGAACTGCGCCGCGAGAATCAGGTACATGAAGATGAACGACAGCGCGATCGCGGTCAGGAACGCCGACGCGGTACGGTTCAACTCGCGCGAGCGGCCCACGAAATCCGCGCGATATTCGGGCCCGAAGTTGAGGCCGGCCGCGGCAGCCGCGATCTGTTCCTGCGCGGTGCCCTGCGAGGTGCCGGGCAGCATGTTCGCGTTGAGTGTCACTTGCCGCTGGCGGCCCATGCGGTTGATGGTTGCCGGAGAATCGCCGCGCCTGAACGACGCGATGTTGTCGAGGCTGACGATGCCCAGCCGGGATGACGGCACCGGCAGCCCGGCGATCGCATCGGTGGAGCTGCGATTGATCTCTTCGGCCCGCAGGTGGACCTGGTACTGCTCGCCGCCATCGTTGAAGGTCGTCACCTGATCGCCGGCGACCAGCAGGCGAATCGCGTCGGCCGCATCGGCGATCGACACGCCGAGGTCGGCGGCCTTGGGCCGATCGAGCAGCACCGACATTTCCGGCTTGCCCGCGTTCAGCGTGGTGTCGACGTCAACCAGGCCTGGAATGGCGAGGGCCTTCTCGCGCAGTTGCTCGCTGTACTGTTCGAGCTGTTTCAGATCCGGGCCCTGCACCATGAACTGAATGCCGCCGCCGCCGCCGCCGGGACCGCCGCCTTGCTGCACCGCGGTGCGAATGCCCGCTTTCGCGTAGGCGGGCAGGATCTGATCGCGGATCTGCGACATCACGGCAAACTGATCGCGCCCTCGTTCCTCAATCGGATACAGGCGCACCAGCATGCTCGCCGTGTTCAAGGTGCCCGCGGCATCACCAGCGACGGTGACCAGCGTGAAATCCACTTCGGGAATCTGGCGCACCGCCGTGCTCACGCGGTTGGCCAGCACGGTCATTGACGCCAGGCTGGTCCCCTCGGGCGCGCGCATCGTCACGTCGAACTGCGACTGATCGTCTTCCGGCGTGAAGTTGACGGCGGTGATGCGGAACAGCGGAATGCTGGAGAGCAGCACGAGCACGGCGCCCACCGCCACCAGCCCGCGATGCGCCATCGCCCAATCGAGCATCCGCGTGTAGCCGCGATCGAGCGGCTCGAAGAACTTGTTGTGCTTCGAATCGCGATGCGCGCCTTTCGGCGGCGGCTTCAGCCAGTGCGCCGACATCATCGGTGTGAGCGTGAAGCTCACAAACAACGACACCATCACGGCAAACGCCATCGTCAGGCCGAAACTCTGCATGAAGCGGCCGACCATGCCGCTCATGAATCCGACCGGCGCGAAGATGGCGACCAGCGAGAGCGTGGTGGCCATGACCGCGAGGCCAATTTCCTGGGTTGCCTCGACGGCCGCCTGCATCGGCGGCATGCCCTTCTCTTCGATGAAACGGTAAATGTTCTCCAGCACGACGATCGCGTCGTCGATGACGATGCCCACCGAGAGTGTGAGGGCCAGCATCGTCAGCATGTTCAGCGTGAAGCCCATGTACCAGACCAGCGCGAAGGTGGCGACGATCGAGGTCGGGATCGACACGGCGGCGATCACCGTCGAGCGGAAGTTGCCGAGGAACAGCAACACGACGATGGCGGCGAGAATCGATCCGACCACGAGGTGCTCCTGCACGCTCGCGATCGACGCTTCGATGAACTGCGCCTCGTCACGGACGATGCGAAGCTGATAGCCGGCCGGCAGGATTCCCTGCAGCTCGGCGAGCCGCTGCTTGACGTTGTTGGCGACCTCGACGGTGTTGGTGCCTGACTGTTTGCGAATCTGCAGCAGCACGGTGGGCGCGCCGTTGACGATCGCCTCGGTGCGCGGTTCGGCCATGCCGTCCTCGACCCGGGCCACGTCGCGAAGCTTGATCGCGTGACCCGCCACCTCACGCAGGACCACGTCGCCGAAGGCATCAATGGACTCGAGGCGGCCGCGCGTCCGCAGCGTCACCGACTGTGCGCCCTGATCCATGCGGCCGCCCGGCACGTCGGCGTTCTGCGCTTGCAGCGCGCGCGCGACGTCGTTGACCGACAGTTTCTGCGCGCGCAGCAACGCGGTGTCGAGCCAGATGTTGACCTGCCGGCTGCGGCCGCCGATCACCACGACCTGGCCGACGCCGTCGGAGCTCTCGAGCCGGCGCCTCAGAATCTTGTCGGCAAACTCGGTGATATCGCGGACCGGTTTGTCGGCGGTGACAGCCACCGTAATGACCGGCGACGCCGTGAAATCCAGCTTCTCCACGGTGGGTTGCAGCACGGTCCTCGGCAACTGCGGCAGCACGCGATTGAGACGATCGCGAACCTCCTGGGCGGCGATGTCCGCGTTCTTTTCAAGCTTGAACGAGACGACGACTTGCGAGATGCCTTCGGAGGAGTTCGAGGTCAGCGTGTCGATGCCGCTGATGGTGTTGACGGATTCCTCGATCTTGTCGGTAACCTCGGTCTCGATCTGTTCCGGCGCCGCGCCGGGCAGGCGCGTCGTGACGGAGATCGTCGGGATGTCGACATTCGGAAAGCGATCGACGCCAAGGCGGCCGAACGCAAACAGGCCCACCACGGTCAGGGAGAGGACCAGCACCCACGCGAAGACGGGCCGCCGAACGCACAGCGATGCCAGCCACTGCATGGCTTACCTCGCGACGACGCGCACGCCGTCGACGAGCCGCTCAACACCGGTCGAGACGACCGTTTCGCCGGCCTTCAATCCGCTCGTGATCTCGACGCGTTCGCCGATCGCCTGGCCGGCGGTGACGATGCGCTCTTCGACGCGATCGCCGTTCACGACGAACACGCGGGCGGTACCCGAGACGGTGCGAACCGCCGTCGCCGGCACCAGAACGCCCGGAGCCATCGTGGCCTGTTCGATCTGCGCGGTCGCGAAAAATCCCGGCTTCAACCGGCTCTCCGGGTTGGGAACGACGGCTTCGATCATCAGCGCGCGCGTTTCCGCCGCGAGCGATGGCGAAACAAAGCGCACCTGGCCAGTGAAGGTTTCACCCGGATACGCATCAACCTCGAACGTCACCGGGCGGCCGGTGGCGACGGCCGACACATATTGTTCCGGCACGGTGAGCTCGACACGCAGCGGGTCGACGCGCATCACCGATGCGATCTTGGTCCCACGCGTGACGTAGTCACCGACCGAAACAAATCGTTCGCCGACGACGCCGGCAAACGGTGATCGCACCGTCGTGTCCGCGAGCGCCTTTTGAGCCATGGTGACGCGGGCGCGAGCGGCCAGCAGCGCCTGATACTGTTGCGCGGCGCCGTTCCTCGCGACGTCGTATTGCCGTTCAGCCGATTCGGTTTGCGCCTTCTTCTGATCGAACTCCGACTGCGAGAGCAACTGCTGTTGGTGCAGCCGCTCCGCACGTTCGAGCTCGGTGCGCGCCAGTTGCACCGTCGCGAGGGCGTTCGCCACTTCGGGGACGCGCTCGACCGCAAATGGCTGGCCGGCGGTCACGCCAAGCCGCGCCTCAATCTGCGCCGCATTCGCCTGCGCTTCAGCGGCCTGCGCTTCGCCCTCGGCGGCGGCGATTCGAATCAACTCGCTGTTGGCGTCGACGCGGCTGCCGCGCTCCACCGGCGTCGCCACGATGCGGCCCGCGACTTCGGCGGCGACCTGCGCGTCTTCCTGCGCAGTCAGCGTGCCGCTCACCCGGATAAAGCGCTTGATCGGCTGCTCGACGGCGGCAATGGTCGTCACGTTCACCGCCGCGGCGTCGGCCGGGCCGCGCTCGGCGCCGGCACCGGTGCCGCCGCAACCCGCAGCCCCGAGGGCGGCGCTGAACACGAGGATAAGAAGACGAGACAACGGCGGCACTCCTTGAAGATTCACGACGATTGACGCTTCGCGGTGACGCGGCGTCGAGAGGGTTTTGCAACGCGCGTGCGGGCGGAGCGCGACGCAGCAGTGCGGGGCGACGGCAGCGCGCCGGCACCCATGAAGAACTGTGCGACGTGCTGACGCGCGAAGGCGCCAGGATCTTTCAGCAGGCCCGGATCGCCACCAGCCGCCTGGATGTGCCGCACCAGCAACAGCGGTCCGACGAAGGCCATCCAGAGCAGCTTGGGATCGCCCTTACGCAGCCAGCCTTCGCGCATCAATCGGCGCATCAGCTCCTGCATGCGCTCGGGTCCGCTGCCGAGTCGTTCGTGCAGATTGAAGCGGCCGGTACGCGCCAGCCGGATGCCGTCGGACATCAGCAGGCGAAACAACATCTGCTCGCGCGGATCGAGACAGCTCTCGATGCTGCTGAGGGCGAGGCGTTCGAGCAACGCGTGGGCATCGGCGATCGGCCCGTCGCCGGCGAGCGACGCCAGCCGCTGGCTCTTGCTGTGCTCATGGGCGAGGATCAGCGCATCGAACAGCGCTTCCTTGCTCTTGAAGTAGTTGTAGAGCGCGCTCTCCCGCACGCCCACCGCCGTGGCGACGTCCCGAAGGCTCGTGCCGAAATAGCCCTTGTCGGCGAACAGTTCCAACGCCGCGTCGAGGATGGCCTGGCGGGTGCGCTGGCCGTCGGCGTTCTTGGGGCGTGCCATAAATTAATGGTCGTTCATTTAATTACAGGCTGTCAAATCGAGACGGGTTCGGAGTTGTATCTAAATGCCTCTAGCGTTTGATCGGGCCAGTGGCCGCGGCGCGCTCCACTGCTGTGTCGCGCGCGACACCAGCGGCAACAGGATCATTCCAGCGCCGGCCGCAATCGTCTTGAACGGCCACCAGTCCGGATACGGAATCAGCGCGGGAATGCCAAACAGCGGCTCTCCCCCGCCTAATCGCAACACCAGCGACACGCTGAACGCGGCGATCGATCCGACCAGGTTCGCCTTGCTGTCGAAGAGCGCCGCGACCAGCTGCGGGAACAGCAGCACGAACACGAGATCGCTGGTGAAGAACCACAGCGCCTGCACGCTCTGCACCTCGAGCGCCATCCAGACCGCGCCGGCGCCGAGCAGCGCGATCGCGATCCGCATCACGATCGTCAGCCCGCCGACCGACATATCAGGGCGTAGCAGCCGCCGGTAGACATTCCACGCGAACATCGATCCGGCCGAGAGGATCGAGGATGAGAAGCTCGACGTGACGGCGCCGACAATCGCGGCGAGGCCGAGCAGGCCGATGACCGGCGGCACGACGTAACGGAAGATCAGCGGCAGCGCGTCCGCCGGCTGCGCGGCCAGTCGTTCGGCGAGCGCGGGCGGCCACGCGTAGGAGAACGCGACGAGCCCCATCAACAACGGCGGGATGGTCAGCGCGATCGTCATCAGGCCGGAGAGGATCGAATGCGCCTGCGCCGCGCGCGGCGAGCGGCACGACAGCACGCGCTGGAAGTAGCAGTTCCACGGCACGCCGCCGAGCATCAGCATGATGCTGACGTCCCACCACGACACGCTCGTCAGCGCGGCGTCGTGCGGCGCCGCCTGATACACCGACCACGCATGGCTGACGCCGCCGGCCGCCGACAATGCGAACGGCAGCGACGCGGCGAGACCGACGCCGACCAGCAGCAACTGGAACGCGTCGGTGTAGGCCACCGCCCACATCCCGCCGGCCATCGTGTAGAGCGTCACCACCGCCGCGGAGATCACGATGCCGGTCGCCAGGTTCAGGTCGAGGACAACGCCGAAGGTGGCGCCGAGGGCGACGAGCAGCTCGGCGCTCCAGAACATTTCGGCGAGCACCGCCGGCAGCGCCAGCACGACCGCCCACCTGGCGCCGAAGCGCGCCTCGAACGGATCGATCAGCGTGTGGAACTCGAGCGCGCGCATGCGGCGCGCGAAGAACAGGCCGCCGATGATCAGGCTGATGCCGAAGCAGACGCCGCCCTGCAGGCCGCTGGCGAGGCTGGTCCGGTAAACGCCCTCGGCGGTGCCGAGCAGGTAGCCGCCGTCCACCCAGGTCGCCGTCATGGTGAACGTGGCGAGCCACAGCGGCATCGCCCGCCCGGCGACCATGAAGTCGTCGGTGAGCGAGCCGGGGTCCGCGTGCGGGCCCTGGCGAGTCGAACGGCGCGAGGCCAGCCAGCCGATCCCGATAAACGACGCGTACATCAGGCCGATGGTGAGCAGGGCCACGTCGTCAGGAATATTACGTTGATCGGCGTAACCATTACGTATAATCACGTAATGATTACGTCAACTAACGTAACCGGCGACAACCCGTTCGTCTACGGCGAAATCGTCACCGCCGCGGCGTTCGCCGACCGCGAGGAAGAGCGCGAGCGGCTCGGCCGCGACCTCGCCTCCGGCCAGAAGGTGTTCCTGATCTCGCCGCGCCGCTACGGCAAGTCGTCGCTGGTCCGCGACGTGATGCGCGGCCTGGCCCGCCAGAAGGTCCTGACCGTCGAGGTGACGGTCGCCGCCTCCAGCTCGTATGTCGGCTTCCTCGAATCCTACGCCCAGGCGCTGGTCAGCGCGGACACCCCGGTCTCACGGCTGACGCGATGGGTGTCGGAGCTGATGCGGACCGTGAAGCCCGAGGTCCGCTTCGACGCCGATCCGTCGGGCAGCGCCAGGTTCGCGCTCGCGTTTCCCGCGGTCCGTACCGCGCGCGACACGGCCCGCCTGGCCGCCGAGGTGTTCGCGCTGCCGGCGCGCATTGCCGAGGCACGCAAGCAGCGCCTGGCGATCGCGCTCGATGAATTCCAGGCGATTACCTCCTTCGACGGCGGCACGGTCGAGAACGCGCTGCGCGCCGCGGTCCAGGATCAGCGGCAGGTCGGCTACGTGTTCTCAGGTTCCGAACCGTCGCTGATGGAGCGCATGCTCGGACCCCGGCGGCCGTTTTACAAGGCCGGACCGGTGATGCGGCTCGCGAAGATCAACGCGGACGACTTTGCGGCGTTCGTCGACGAGCGATTCCGCGGCAGCGGGGTGCGTCCCGAGGATGGACTCGGCGATGCGATCGTCGACCTCGCCGCCAACGTGCCGTACGACGTCCAGCGCCTCGCGCACGAGATGTGGGACGACATCAAAGAGGCCGGCACGAAGACGGCGGGGCTCGACGATCTGCACGTCACCTTGACCCGGCTCCTCGGCGAGCAGCACACGATGTTCGAGGAATCCTGGCAGCGATTGACGCTGCCGCAGCGGGCGGTGCTGCGCGCGCTCGTGATCGAGGAAGGACGGGAACTGATGTCCGCCGACGTGCGTGCCCGGCATCGCCTGCCGGGCACCTCGACCGTGCAAGCCGCCCTCGCTGCGTTGCTGCGGCAGGACATCATCACGAAAGACAGCGGACGGTATGTGACCGTCGACTCTCTCTATCGCGAATGGGTCGCCAGGAAGACCTATTGATCGCGTACTATTTGTCGAAAGTTTCTAGTGAGCCTGGGGGGGTTGATGGCGGACGAACGGCGCAAGGCAGCGTGGATCAGCGGAGCAATCGTCGTAAGGGGTGACGTGGTGTCTACCGAAGATCTGGTGATCGACGGCCAGATCCATGGCTCAATCGGGATCGGCGATCACAGCCTGACGATCGGCTCGGACGCGAAAGTGGTTGCGGATCTCGCCGCCAAGAACGTCACGATCAGCGGCACCGTCAAGGGCAACGTGATAGGCAACTCGAAGGTCGAGCTGAAGTCGACCGCGAAAGTCGAGGGCGACGTCACCGCGCCGAAGTTCCTGATGGAGGACGGAGCAACGCTGGTTGGGAAAGTGGATACGGGGACGAAGACGAAATAAGAGGTCTTAAGGTCCTAGGGTCCTAGGGTCTTAAGGCCCTGAGACCTCCCTAAGACCCTAAGACCCTAAGTCCTACTTCTGTTCGGCCAACATCTTCTTGATCTGCGCGACCGTGGCGTCGACGCCGATCTTCTGAATGTCCTTGCCGATCTCTTTCGTCGATTCATGCGGACTGCCTGACAGGCCGTTGTTGACGCGCGGCGGCGCATTCGGATCCTGCTGACGGCCGCCGCCACCGCCGCCGCCACGCTGCGGGGCTGGAGGATTTTCGCCGCGGGCGATCGCCGCTTCACGCGCGAGACGCGCATCGCGCGCCGCCTTCCACTGCTCCGGCGTCTGCCCCGTCGGATCGAACGGCACCGTCTTGTAGATCGGCCGCACGTAGGCGCCGGGCGCCGGCTCCAGGAACAGCATCTTCGACGTTTCCATCATCGCGCCGTGGCCGCCGATCGGCAGCTTGTGCTCGTAGAAATACAGCTGCACCTCGTCCTGATACTTCGAATAGAAGTCAGGGACGTAGTACACGTGCACGCCGCGCGAGGCGTACTTCGTGTTCATCTCTTCGGAGGCTTCCTTCATCATCTGCTGCCCGCCGCCGTGATCGCCCATCACGAAGATGTTCTTGAAGCCGTTCCACACCTGGCTTTCGATCTCGGCGAGCTTCAGCCCCTTGAAGATCTCGCGCGACACCGTGATGCCGCCCGGGATGTTCGAGCCGTCGCTGACGCCCGTGGCGCCGACGTCGATCGGCATCACCGGCGCGACCAGCGTGTTGCCGATGATCTTCGCGGCGTCGATCGCGGTGTGCTTCGACATGATCGTGTGACCCGCGAGGATGTTCTGCGGCCCGCGCGCCTCGGTGCCGCCGTTGGCGATGATCACGTTGACGAAGCCGGCCTTCTGCTTGGCGACCAGCTCGCTCGACGTCAGCAGTTCCATCTCGATAATCTCGCCGACCGGGCGTCCCGTCTGCACTAACTGAGCGAACGCCGGCGCGCTGATCGCCAGCGCGGCCATAAATACGGTAAATCTCTTCATAAAAGAAAATCCCCCAAACCCGCGTCAGGTGCGGGCTGGGGGATTTTACTTCTTCTGGCTACCGGCCAATGCAACCGACTTGTCGCGCCGTAGCCTTGGCGAAGGCGGACTACTTTTTCGGCACCAGTTTGAGCAGGCGGCCAGTCGGGCTGTCGGTCAGCAGATACAGCGCGCCGTCGGGGCCCGTTCGCACATCGCGAATCGCTTCCGGCTTCGGCTGCAGGTCCTTGAGCAGGCGCTCCTCGCCGGTAATCTTCTCGCCGTTGAGCGTCAGGCGCACGAGATCCCGCGTGCCGTGACCGCCGACAAACAGGTTGCCCTTCCACTGCGGGAAGAGGCTCCCGGTGTAGAACGTCATGCCGCTCGGCCCGATGATCGGATCCCAGTAGTAGATCGGTTGCTCCATGCCGGCCTGCTGCTGGATGCCGCCGGTGATCTGACCGCCCTGGTATTCGATGCCGTAGGCGATCGTCGGCCAGCCGTAGTCCTTGCCCTTGCGAGCGATGTTGATCTCATCACCGCCGCGCGTGCCGTGCTCGATTTCCCACAGCTCGCCGGTCGTGGGATTGAGCACGGCCGCCTGGATGTTGCGGTGGCCGAAGGACCAGATTTCGGGACGCGCGGTTGGTATGCCGAAGAATGGGTTGTCTTTCGGGATCGTTCCGTCAGTGTTGATGCGGACGATTTTGCCGAGGCCGCTGTCCATTTTCTGCGCCTGCATGCGGCCCGGAGTGATCGAGCGATCGCCCTGCGTCACGAACAACGTGCCGTCACGCGCGAACACGAGGCGGCTGCCGAAATGCAATGGCGAATTCATCGACGGCGTCTGGTGATAAATCACCTGCACGTCCTCGACCCGCGGCGCCGTCGCATCATCGACGAACTTGCCGCGCGCCACCGCGGTGTTGTTCTCGTTGTTCTCGCGCGGCTCGGAGAAGCTCCAGTAGATCAGGTTGTTCTTCGCGAACGCCGGATCGAGTGCGACGTCGAGCAGTCCGCCCTGCCCTCGCGCGAACACCGCGGGAAGGCCCGCGACGGGCTCCGACAGCTTGCCGTCCGCACTGACGACGCGCAGGCGGCCCGGACGCTCGGTGACCAGCATCTTGCCGTTCGGCAGGAACGCCATGCCCCACGGATTCTGCAAGCCCTCGGCGACGGTCACGACGTCGAAGGCGACGCCGAGCTTCTCGTCGGGCGCATCGGTCTGCCCGGCAAACGCGGGCTCTTGTTTGGGATTATTTGCCGGGCGCGGATCGCTTGGCGCCTGTGCGGCGGCAGCGGTCGCAAACACAGCCGTGCTCGCGAGCGCGATGATGGTCACGAAGAACCTGGGTCTCATAGACCCTAAATTCTATACGACCGATAATGTGGCGGGCAGGCCGAAGAATTCGCCGTAGGATTCGACGGCGTTGGCGACGGCTCTCGACTGGGCGGGCGTGAGCTTCTTGTACGGTGCAACCTCGACCAGCACCGAGTGCGCGTTGAGCGTCCGCGACCAGCTGCCGGCCAGGCAGCCGTCGATCACCAGGTGATTCGCGAACGCGCCGTTGCTGCGCGCCACGACGTTGGCGGCGCGCGTCGCATCAATGAACGGCGCGCGATCTTTGTACGCGATCAAATATTCATCGTAGTTCGGCAACAACCAGGCGCCGGCGTTCTTGAACGGCGTCGCGTTGCCATGCTTCGCGCCCCAATGCACGGTGCCGCCGACCGTTGTCGACTCCAGCGCGTCAGCAGACTCCGCGGCCGTCTGCGCGTCCCTGGCCGGCAGTCCCGACCACCACGCGAAATCACGGATCGTGGCCGGGCCGTGGCTCGAGAAGTATC
>Ga0310901_10000176_pt1 | contig 9893 bp, 7 predicted proteins | sample C24D2metaG_FD_203911 | JGI IMG/M metagenome (GOLD analysis project Ga0310901, IMG submission 203911) | Lab incubated soil microbial communities from West Virginia University Organic Research Farm, Morgantown, WV, United States - C24D2 | ecosystem: Environmental > Terrestrial > Soil > Agricultural...
GCACAATACACAGCACAATTTCCGCAGGAACGCTGTCGAACAATCGCATCAACACGGCGGCAACGAGGGTGAAGACGGCAATGCTGGCGAGATACTGAAAATGGTCCGCCACGAACGAGTAGCGGAATGGATATACGTCGATGAATCCGAGCGCCGGAAACAGCGTGCCGCAGAAGAGCAACGTCACGGCGAGTGGCGCGCGCGACCAGCGGCGCATCGACCAACAGAGGGCAACGACAACAACGACGAGGAGCGGGTAGACGTAGAGTTGCCAGTTGCGGGCGTCGATCGTCCAGCGCGGATAGATGAACGCCAGTGAAGACGGCCAGATCAGTTTCGCGAGATAGAACCAGATGGCGTGCCCTGCGACGAGAACGCGATCGAGAGCCGCAAGCTGGAACTCGAATCCTCGTGCTCCATTGAGCGTGCGCTCGAACCAGGCGGTCACCATACCGATCGCACCGCCAATCACGAAGAAGGGCACCAGCGGACGCGCGTCGCGGCGCCAGTCGATCCTTCCACGCTTCCACCAGAACACGACGAGCAGCGCCGCGGGCAGAACTGCCGTCACCGTCTTCGCCAGTAATCCCAGGACAAAGAACACACACGACGCGGCGTAGGCACGACGTTCGCCACGCGCATCGAAGTGAAGGTAGGCCAATGCCGCGGCCAGGTAACACACTCCCGAAAGGGTGTTCTTCAGTTCGGTCATCCACGCGACCGATTCGACCGCGACCGGGTGCAGCGCGAAGATGACTGCCGCGAGGAACGCGCCGGGAATCGCCAGCCGTCGAAGAATGATCGTCAGCAGCCACGCGGATGTCGCGTGGAGCACGATGTTGGCAAGGTGATACCCGATCGTGGCATCACCCCACACACGGTGCATAAACCAGAACGCGGAATGGGTCAGCGGATAGTACTGCTGTGTCGCGCCGACGTCGAACCAGATGCGCCAGAGGCCGAGCGTTGATTGGAGCTCGGGTCTCGTCAGATGGGCGTTATCGTCCCACAGGACGCCACCGTGCCACGCAGGGTAGTAGGCGGCGAGCGTCGCGACGAGCAGCGCGACCGGCTCTAATTTTCTCAGAACAACTGCGGTGCGAATTCGATCAGGTAGCTCCGCCAATTCAACCAGGTGTGGCCTCCAGGACTCTCTTTCATCACCGGAGAGAAGCCATGCTTCTTGAACAGTTCCACGGTGTTCTTGGTCGTCGGCATCAGGCCGTCATCAACCCCAGTGGCAAACCAGAAAAGCTTGAGACCTTTCTTTGCTGCGGCGTTATCCAGTGTCGCGGCGTGCTGTTGTTCGAATGCGGCGCCGAACGGCGGAGCAGGAGTGCCCGACGCCGCCGCGGCACCACGGCCGCCACCCAGCAGACCCGAGCTGTAGACGCCGACGTAGCCGAACTTTTCGAGATTCGGCACGCTGATGTTCAGCGTCTGACTCCCACCCATCGACAGGCCTGCGATGGCCCGATGTGCGCGATCGGCAATCACCCGGTAATGCTTTTCGACGTAGGGCATCACGTCTTTCGTGAAGTCCTCGAGGAACTCGTCGCGCGGCGGTGGGCCACCGGCGGCCGCGGCGCCACGGCCGCCTCCACCGGCGTTGGTATGACCGGCAGGCATCACGACGATCATCGGCTTGGCCTTGTTTGACGCGATCAGGTTGTCGAGAATGAAATTCGCACGTCCCACCGACGTCCACGAGTCATCGCAGTCTCCGGCGCCGTGCAGCAGATAGAACACGGGATAACTGCCCTTGCCTGATTCGTATCCCGGCGGCGTGTAGATGTGCATCCGTCGCGTGCGTCCGAGCGCCGTCGAATCGTAGTAGACCGTTGAGACGGCTCCATGCGGCACGCCCTTCGTGTCCATCAAATCGGAGCCCGGGACAGTGGCGACGCTCCACGTTGTCGTGTTCGATTCACTGATCGCCGTGTTCCGCGGATCGATCACGCCGACCCCATTGATGACGTACACATAGCGGTAGGCGCCAGGCTCGACCGCGCCGGTCGTGAGTTCCCATACGCCATTGGCGGCTTTCGTGAACTCGGTGTTGGCGCGCGCCGGTGCTGGAATATCGCCGCCGCGAAGCGCCACTGTCGCGGCGTCTGGCGCGTACACGCGGAACGTAATCCGCTTGTCCGCCGACACTTCGGGCGACGTGAATTGCGGCGCCGCCGGCTGGCCGCCACGTCCTCCTGGAGCAGGCGTGGCCGGTGCGGGGGATGGGGCAGGCGCCTGTTGCATCGTCGCGGCAACGAGCAGGGGCAGAAAACGCAGTGTCAGGTTCATAGTGCGCAGAGTGTACCCGAAACCCAAAACGGCCGCCAAGTAAGCACCCTTGACATTCCTCTCGTATAAGCGACGATAGACGGTCTCCGGAGTCTCTGAAGGAGGAGCAGAATGCTTTTGACGTATCGAAACGGCTTGCTTGCGGTGGCATTGGTGGCCGCGGTGGCCTCGACGCCGGCACGGCCTGTCGCTGCGCCGCCGCCCGATGTCGGTCCCGCGCCAGAATCAGTGGGCGCGCTGACGTTTGGGCCCAACGGTGTGTTGTTTGCGGCCGACACCCAGGCCGCGACGATCTACGCCTTCGAACTGGGCGATCAGGCTACGGGGGCCAAAGCGGGTGCCGCTGATGTCGCCGGTATCGATCAGAAGATTGCCTCCGTTCTAGGCACGGCGGCTGATGCGGTCTCGGTCAAGGATCTGGTGATCCATCCGGTCACGCATAACGCGTATCTCTCGGTGATGCGCGGCGTGGGCGCCGATGCGAAGCCCGCGCTCCTTCGTGTCGATGGCGACGGCAAGATCGCGCTCGTTGCCCTCGACCGTGTCAAGTATTCGAAGGTGACGCTCCCGAATCCACCGACTGCTGACGGTGCCCGCAATCAGCGCGCTGACGTGATTACCGACATGGCGTTCGCCGACGGCAAGCTCATGGTTGCCGGGTTATCGAACGAGGAATTCGCGTCGAAGCTTCGCGCCATCCCGTATCCATTCACGAATGCCGATCCGGGAACGAGCGTCGAAATCTTCCACGGCAACCACGGCCGGCTCGAGACGCGATCGCCGGTGTACACGTTCATCCCCTACACCATCGACAACAAGCCGCACATCATCGCGAGCTACCTGTGCACGCCGCTGGTCCGGTTCTCGCTCGACAGCCTGAAGGGCCCGAAGGTCGTGGGGACGACGATTGCGGAACTCGGCAACAGAAACCGTCCGCTCGACATGATTCTCTACAAGAAGAACGGACACGAGTTCCTGCTGATGTCGAACAACTCGCGCGGCGTGATGAAGATTCCGACCGAGAGTTTCGCCACCGCGGCGCCCATCACCGAACCGGTCAAGAGCGAGACGGCGGGTGTGCCGTACGAGAAGATCGCGTCGATGACCGGCATTGAACAGATGGACTTACTCGACGCGCAGCGCTCAATCGTGCTCGCGCGAACGACGTCCGGGCTCAATCTCGCGGCCGTGCCGCTGCCGTAGCCACTCCATGAAACGACCAGAGGGCGCCGCGCGGCGCGCCGCATGGGTGCTGCGCTGCGCCTTCTGTCTCGTGTTACTCGCGTCGACGTCCTGTAGCCGTTCCCCCTCCATTCGACTCGACACAACAAATCCGTCGCGAACATTTATTGAAGTCGTTGGCCTGCCGCGCGCGGATCTGACGGCGCTGTCCAAGGCGAACCTGAGCCCCGATGAGTGGAGCGCGCTTCTGCACGTCACGCTTCGATCCGACACGTCTCGGTCACTTTCCGAGATACCGGGAATGGCCGGCAGATATTCAGCCGAAGACTCGCTCCGATTCTGGCCGTCATTTCCGTTCGATGGCGGACGTGAATACGAGGTTCGGTTCGACCCGTCCAGAGTGTCGCGCGTCACCCTCTCAGCCACTGCACTACACGCGACCGTCTCGATTCCGGGTACGGCACGTTCGCCCTCGACGCACGTCGCCACCGTCTATCCAACCAGTGACGTCATTCCTGAGAACCTGCTGCGGATGTACGTGCGTTTTTCAGCGCCGATGGGACAGCAGGGTGGGCGGGACCACGTGACGTTCTTCGATGACAGCGGCCGCGAAGTGCCGGATGTTGTCGTGCCTCTCGATACCGACCTGTGGAACGCAGAACGTACACGGTACACCGTGATCCTGGATCCCGGCCGTGTGAAACGGGAGATTCTGCCCAATCGCGACATGGGCCGCGCGCTTCACGAAGGCGCCGGCATTACCGTCGTCGTGAAACGCGAGTGGCCCGACGCACACGGGCTACCGCTGACGAGCGAGTATCGCCGCCGGTTTGTCATCGGGCCGGCAGAAGAAGACGCGCTCAACACAATGCAGTGGCGTGTTGCGCCGCCCACTGTGGGTACTCGCGATCCAGTGACGGTGACGTTTCCGAAACCGCTCGACTTCGGACTGCTGCAGCGTTCGTTGTCGGTCGAGCGTGGCGCGTCCAACATCGCCGGTCGGGGGGGCGTCGGTCCAGCAGAGATCTGGTGGCAGTTTGTGCCGGATTCCGAGTGGCAACGGGGACCTTACATGTTGAGGGTCGAACCGGTTCTCGAGGACTTGGCCGGGAATCGGATCGGTCGCGCCTTCGAAGTGTTGTCGCGCGGCGATGCGGTTCCTGCCGAGAATGCGGTGCCGGTGCTGGTTCCGTTCATCGTGAGGTAATCATGAGGGCCCGAGCCGATACTCGCTCGGTGGTTCGACACCCAGGAGATTGCGAACGAAATAATCCCACCGGCGGCGAGTCATGTAATTTGCGGCGTCCCCGTAACCGTGTCCTGCGTTCGGGATCATGAGCAGGTCAAAATCCTTGTTGGCCTTGATCAGCGCGTCGACGACGAGCAGGGTGTTGTTTGGTGGCACGTTGGCATCCATGGTCCCGTGCGCCAACAGGAGCTTGCCTTTCAACCCCTGAACGAAGTTCTGATTGGCCTGGCTGTCGTAATTGGTAAAGTCGTCGCCGCGGTTCTCGAGCAGACCCATCCACTTCTCGGCCCAATCGTCCTCGTAGACGCGATTGTCGTGGTTGCCTGATTCCGAGATGCCAACCTTGAAGAACTCGGGATGATGAAACATCGCGGCCGCCGCCGCATAGCCGCCGCCGGAATGTCCGTAGATACCGACGCGGTTGATGTCGATCCAGGGGAACCGCCGCGCCAATTCTTTCATTCCGGCGATCTGGTCTGGCAGCGTGTTATCCGCCATCTCGCCGTAGTAGGCCTCGTGAAACTTCTTCGAACGCCATGGAGTGCCCATGCCGTCGATCTCGACGACGACAAACCCGAGTTCGGCGAGCGCCTGGGCGTCGCCGCGGGCGACGGAGAACGAGCGGCTTCCGACGCTGCCGGTCTGTGGGCCGGGGTAGACGTGATTGACGATCGGATACTTTCGTCCCGGCACCGAATGTGTCGGACGGTACATCAGCCCGTAAAGATCGGTGACCCCGTCGCGTGCTTTGACGGTAATCGGCTGCGGCGGCTTCCAACCGGTGGCGAGCAGCTTGGCGATGTCCGCCCGTTCGAGTTCGACAATGAGTTTGCCGTCGGCGTCTCGCAGGACGGCGACCGGTGGAACGTCGGGCTTCGAGTAGCTGTCGACGAAGTAGCGGCCCGATGGGGATAAGGTGATGTCGTGATTCGCCTCTTCGGGTGTCAGCAGCTTCGCCGCGCCGCCGTCCATGTTCATGCGATACAAATGTGTGAAGTACGGATCGCGTCCCGACTCCTTGCCAACGGCCTGGAAGAGAAGAGCGCGAGTGGTGGGATCGACATGGAGCAATTGCGTGACGTTGCCATCGCCAGTCGTCATCTGCCGCTTGAGTTTGCCGGTCTGCAGGTCGTAGAGATAGAGCTGACCCCAGTTGTCGCGCTCCGAAAACCAGATCACTTCATTCGAGGCAGGCAGGTATCTCCAGTTGATGCGTCCATTGCCTGACTCAAAGAATGTCTTGACCGTTTCCTCGAGCACGTCCCGCACCTCGCCCGACGAAGCGTCGGCGACGCGAAGGACGGTCCGCCGATGATCGCGAGAGGTGGACACGAACGCGACAGAGGAAGCATCCGGCGCCCATTGCACGTCGTTCCAATCGCCTCCTCGACACGCCAGGTTGTCGCACAACGACGAACGATGCTGGTCGGGCGGCATCTTGAGGTGAACGACCTGTTTCGACTCGACATCAATGACGACGCGATCGATCATCGACACGGTGGTGTCGCCGGGTAGAGGATATTTCCAGGCCTGCAGCTGCGGGTGACCGACCACGGTACTCACGAGGTACATCTCGCCGACGTTGCGCTGATCCTGCAGAAACGTCGCAATCTTTCGCGAGTCCGGCGACCAGACGACGATTGGTCGCTCGCTCTTCGACCACCCCGCGTTGTCGGTGGCATATCCGAAGTCCTTGACCCCGTCGGTCGTGAGCGGGGTTTCCTGGCCGGTGGCGTTATCCCGCAGTACCAGGTTCCCGTCTCGAATGAAGACCGCGCGTTTGCCGTCCGGTGACGTTGAGGTGATAGCGGCCGCCGCGCCGCGCCCCCCGCGGCCGCGGCCGCGTCCGCCGGTCGCCGAACTGGCGGTTGCGGCGCAGGCCGGAAGCGTACAGGGCGCTTTTGTTCCTGTAGCCGGGTCGACGAGGACGGCTTCGTTACCGGTCGACGTCGTCACGCGATACCAGAATCGATCCCCGGCCATCCAGTTCGGACTGACCGCGTTACGAAATACCAGCGGCGTCGTATTCCAACTCATGAACCGCTCGGCTCGTGCGTAGTCAGCGTTCGTGAGGTTGCTCGTGGCACCAGACCGCTGCTGAGCCGTTAATGCGATAGCACTAACAGTGGCGACCACGAGACTGACGATCGTAGCCCTGACAATTCTGGGAGACGCCACGAGTAACACACCTCCGAAGATAGGAATCACGATATTACCGTGCCCGTGGTCGAGCTTCAGTCACGTGTGCAACCGGACTTGCCAGGGCCGATGGCTGGTAGTCGACGCTTGATCGCGTAACATTGAGAGACCCCGAGGAGCCATGCGTATCGGAGCGATCGCGGTTGTCTTCAGCTGTGTCACGTTGCTTGTCGGCCCGCAGGAAGGCCAAGAGAACCAGCAAGTGTTCCGTGCCGGCCTCAAGGCCGTTGCTGTGTACGTCACCGTCTCGGACGCGCAGGGTCGCCTCGTTCCGGATCTCACGAAAGAGGATTTCGAAGTCTACGACAACGGCAAGAAGCAGGAGATCACGCTCTTCGACAACGGTGTGCAGCCGATTACCGTCGTGCTGATGCTCGACCGCAGCGGCAGCATGGTTGGCAACTTCTCGCTCGTCCGCTCGGCGGCTGAACAGTTCGTCGCGCAGCTGCTCCCCGCCGATAAGGCGCGCATTGGCAGCTTTGCCAATCGCGTTCAGGTCGATCCTCGTGAATTCACCGGCAGTCAGCACGATCTACTGGAGATTCTGCGGACCGAGTTGCAGGAACCTGGTCCGACGCCGCTCTGGAACGCGGTCAACGTCGGCATCACGGCCTTGCTTCACCAGGAAGGACGTCGCGTCGTGCTGGTGTTTACCGACGGTGTGGACCGGCCGATGGGCAGCAACAACATTAGTTATCACGATGTCCAGAGGAACGCGGAGCAGGAAGACGTCATGATCTTCGCCGTCGGTCTCGCCAGCCGGCAGTTTGGTGGTGGCGGACGCGGCCGCGGAACCGGCATGGGTGGCATCGGCTCGGGAAGTTTCCGGCTGCCGCCGGAGGAACCAAAAGTTGACGCGGGGTTGCCAAAGATTGCCACGGCCACCGGCGGCGGGTATTTCGAGCTGAACTCGGCGAACAATCTCGGATCGACGTTCCGGCGGATCGCCGACGAACTGCATCGACAATACGCACTGGCGTTCACGCCGCAGAATCTCGATGGCAAGACCCACAAGCTTGAAGTGAAACTGAAGCAGCCCGATCTCGTCGCCCGCGCCCGCAAGACGTATGTGGCGAAGAAATAAGCCTGCGCCCGAGCGAGGCGCGACGCCGCCGAACGAGAGCGCGTGGGGGTGGGCCCGACGCGCAATGAGTAATGCGGACCGATCTTGAACCTGAAAAACTAAGAGTATGTGCCGAAACATCAAACCGCTATTCAACTTTGAACCACCGGCAACCGACGATGAAGTGCGCGCGTCAGCGCTGCAGTTCGTGCGGAAGGTCAGTGGATACACCAAGCCGTCGAAAATGAACGAGGATGCATTCACTGAGGCGGTCGAGGAAGTGACGGCGGCCGCGCGCAAGCTGATCGCCTCATTGGTGACGACTGCGCCGCCGCGGGATCGAGAGGAAGTCGCCGCTCGCGCTCGCGAGCGTGCGGCGATTCGTTACGGTCGCTGAGACCATGCCGCAACGCTCCGACCGCTCCCTTCCCACTCGTATAATTGGCACCGAGGCGGCGTTGAAACCGATCTGCGACACGATTCTCGATGCCATCGGCGCCACGCCGATGGTCCGAATCAATCGAATCACGCACGGTGTCGTACCGGCCACGGTGCTGGTGAAGCTGGAAACCTTTAATCCGGGAAACTCGATCAAAGACCGGATGGCCGTGCGCATGATTGAGGACGCTGAGAAGCGCGGGCTCCTCACGCCTGGCGGCACCATCATCGAAGGCACCTCCGGTAATACCGGGATGGGACTCGCGATTGCTGCGGTGGTCAAGGGCTACAAGTGCATCTTCACCACCACGGACAAGCAATCGAAAGAGAAAGTCGACGCACTCAAGGCCTTCGGCGCCGATGTCATCGTCTGTCCGACGAACGTCGATCCCGAGGACCCGCGGTCGTATTACTCGGTATCGTCGCGGCTCGAGAAAGAAGTTCCGAACTCGTGGAAGGCCAATCAGTACGACAACCTGTCGAACACCGCGGCACACTACGAGGAGACCGGTCCGGAGATCTGGGAGCAGACCAATGGCCGCGTGACCCATCTGGTCTGCGGGGTTGGCACGGGTGGCACCATCAGCGGTGTCGGCCGCTTTCTGAAAGAGCGCAATCCGAACATCAAAGTATGGGGTATCGACACTTACGGGTCGGTCTTCAAGAAATATAAAGAGACGGGCATCTTCGATAAGAACGAAATCTATCCCTACATTACTGAAGGCATTGGCGAGGACTTTCTGCCGGCCAACGTCGATTTCTCAGTCATTGATCACTTCGAGAAAGTGACCGACAAGGATGCGGCGATCATGACGCGGAGGATTGCGCGCGAAGAGGGGATTTTCGCCGGCAACTCCGCCGGTTCGGCGATGGCTGGATTGCTGCAGCTCAAAGAGCACTTCACCCGAGACGATGTGGTCGTCGTTGTCTTCCACGATCACGGGTCGCGCTATCTCGGAAAGATGTACAACGACGAATGGATGCGCGAGAAAGGCTTTCTCGAGAAGTCCGGGATGACCGCGCGCGACCTCGTGGCCGCCGGCGTGCCCGGTGAGTTGCTGGCGATCGAAGGAACGGAGCCGGTGGAGATTGCCGTCAAGCTGATGAGCGAGCACGATTTCTCGCAAATCTCGATCACCCTGGACAAGCGCCTGGTTGGTTCCCTCAACGAGACGCACCTGTATTCCCAGCTTCTTGCTGAACCGTCGGTCAAGTCACAGCCGGTTGAAACGATCATGCAACCGGCATTTCCATTCGTCGATGTTTCGACACCGGTGGAGCTGCTGGCCACGATGATCACGCCGGAGAATCCCGCCGTCCTGGTTCGCGATTTCAAGACGGATAAGACCTTCATCATCACTCGTTCCGCCATCATTCGTGTGTTGCGCTGACATGAAACTGCAGGAACTGACGCCGCTGCTTCGGACCAACGATCTGAAAGGCTCGATCGAGTTCTACACAACG
>Ga0310901_10000179_pt1 | contig 9853 bp, 5 predicted proteins | sample C24D2metaG_FD_203911 | JGI IMG/M metagenome (GOLD analysis project Ga0310901, IMG submission 203911) | Lab incubated soil microbial communities from West Virginia University Organic Research Farm, Morgantown, WV, United States - C24D2 | ecosystem: Environmental > Terrestrial > Soil > Agricultural...
TGTCATCCGTGTCGGCGATCAATACTTCGTCTACTACTCTGCTCCCGGCACGCAACCCAAATCAGCCATTGGCCTGCTTGTCGGCAAGACGCTCGATCCGAATTCACCCGACTACGGGTGGGACGATGGCGGACCTGTCGTCTGGTCTGACGGCGTCGAAGACAGCAACGCGATCGACCCTGGCGTGATGCACGATCCGACCAATGGCTCCCTCTGGCTTACCTACGGTTCCTACTTTGGTTACATCCGGCTCGTCGAGTTGGATCCGAAAACGGGCAAACGACTTCATCCGGGCACGAAGCCAATCAACCTCGCCATCAACGGCGAAGCGTCGATCATGGTCTATCGCGATGGTTGGTACTACCTGCTGCTCACACACGGATCGTGCTGCGCGAGCGCGAACTCCAGCTACAACATCCGAATGGGCCGATCGAAAAAAGTGACGGGGCCGTTTGTCGACAATATGGGCGTCGACATGCTGCAGGGTGGCGGGAAGTTGTTCCTCGGTTCGAGCGGCCGCCACATCGGTCCGGGTCATTTCGGCCTGCTCGATGTCGGCGACGGCGTGCAGAAATTCTCCTGTCACTACGAGGCGGATCTCGATCGCGGCGGCATCAGCGTGCTGGACATTCGCCCGCTTCTCTGGCGCGATGGCTGGCCCGTGGCCGGCGACAACTTCACCGAGGGCACCTACGAAATCGAATCGGCGCGCACGGGAACGGCGCTCGAATTGGCGGTGGAAGGCGTGCCGGTCGGCGGGCTGAGAGGAAGAGGCGGGCGTGGCGCAGGCGGAGCCGGCCGCGGTGGCGGGGGACGCGGCGACAACGCGGGCGGCGATCCGATTCCGGCGCAGGATGTTGCACAAGTGGCGACCAATTGGCCGAGCGGCCCAATCGATGTCCGCATGTCGCCGTACATGGTGCAGGCGCAGCAGAAGTGGAAGGTCACGCCGGTCGTCAACGGCGGCGGCTATCCGGGATCACCCTATTTCAAGATCACGATCGCAGGAACGGATCGCGCGCTCGCGGCGACTGAAGGCGGCGAGTTGATGACGGTCCCGACGTTCACTGGTACGCCCGAACAACTGTGGCGCATCGACCAACTCGCCGACGGCACACATCGCGTGATGCCGAAAACGGTCCCGAGTTCGAAGCAACCGTTGGCGCTCTCGGCCATTGGCAGCAGCACGCCAACGCTCGCCCAATTCGAGCCTGCCAGCGATCGACAACGCTGGTTGTTCAAGACGCCATGAGCACGCTGAGGCGAACGCTGTTGCTGGCCGCGCTCCTCGGCGCGACGTGCCTTGCACGTGTCGCTGCGCAAAAGGATCCGGCTCGGCCGACGGCGCCGTCGCTCGTGCGCCCCATGTCGCCGACGAAGACACCGGGCGCAGACGGCTTCATCCAACGATGGCTGATTCTCGAACCAATCCCCCGCAACGGTCAGCTGACAGACAGCGCCGTTCAGGCGGCGATCAAGAACCAGTACTTCCTCGATCAGCTCGCGGTGATCCCGCACGACGGCGACAAGGTGACGGTCGCGGGCACGGAACTCACCTGGCACGCCGTCGACACGCTCAATTACAACGTCAACCTCTATCACTTCGCGTATGCGCTGGGGAAACCGACGTCCAACGTTCTCTTCTGGGCAGTGACGATTGTGAATAGCCCTCGAGAGGTGCCGGATGTGCGCCTCGCAATCGGGTCGAACGCCGCTTCGGTCTGGTGGGTCAACGGCAAGGAAGTCGTCGGCATCTACAACGATCGTCAGGCGGTGATCGACGATGGTGTGTCAAGACGCCTCTCACTGCAGAAGGGATCAAACGTCGTGCGTGCGGCAGTGTTCAATGCGGGCGGCGCGACCGATTTCTGCGCGCGGTTTCTGGATGCGGAGAACAACCCGGTCAAGGGGATTACGGTAGGACTCAACCAAAAGTGAGCGTGAGCGGGCTGCTCGACGTCAGATTGATTAGTCGGCGAGAGCGACGCCAATCGCTTTCGCGACCGCTGATACCTGCCGCCCCGCCGTGATGAATCGTTTTCTTGGAAACCGCGTGAGCGGTGCCGAGATGCCGACCGACGCGATGATGCGGCCCTCCGGGTCGCGGATCGGTGCGGCGACACAACGGATTTCATCCAGAGTTTCCCGATCGTCGACAGCGATCCCCTGGTCACGGATTTTGGTGCACTCCGCGGCCAATCGATCGAGCGTCACAATCGTACGGCGAGTCGCGGCGCGCAGCGCGACCTTCGCGAAGATCGTCTTCAGATCGTTAAGCTGGCAATCTGCGAGCAGGGCCTTTCCGTGTGCGGAGTTGTAGAGCGGCAGATACTGACCAGTCTGACCGGCCACGGTCACCATCTGTCCTTCCGCGACATGATGATCCAGAAAGAGCACCTGGCTGCCTTCGCGGACTCCCAGATGCGCTGTCTCGCCGGTGTTCTCAGCCAGCGCGCGGATGTGATCGTGACACAGCACGATTAACCGGCTTCGACCGTATCTCCGAGCGAGTCGCCAGGCCGCCGGGCCGAGTACGTACTCTTTGCGGCCATCCGGATGGGCAAGGAAGCGCCGCTCTCGCAGCGTGTTTGCCAGCCGGAACACGTTGCTGCGGTCGATACCGAGCAGCGACGTGAGATCCTTGAGCGGCACCGGTTCCTGTGACTGTCCGACCGCTTCGAGGATCGACAAGCCTCGATCGAGACTTTGAACTGAAGGAGTGGCGCGATGGGCTCGTCTACTCATTTGCGGATGGCGCCGGCGTGAGCCACCTGACAGCGTCAACCGCGCCGCATCGGCAGCATAGCACTCACCCGTCAGAAATTCACCTTCAACGCGAATTGCATGCTGCGATTGTCGACAATCGTCGTCGTAATTCGACCCGCACTCGGATTGCCGATGTTCGCGTTCGGGAATCCGAATCCTGGATGGTTGAACAAGTTGAACGCGTCCCATCTGAACTCGACATTCGATTGACCACCGAGACTGAACCGCTTCGACAACGACGTGTCGAAGTTGATGTGTCCGGGCGCGTAGAGGATGCCGCGGCCCGAGTTGCCGTAGGTGTTGGCGGAAGGCGCCTTGAAATCCGCCGGGTTGAACCACAGATCCACACTTGGCTCATCGAGTTTGCCTGAACCAATGCGATCCGGCCAGCTCGGCGCACCATTGTTGACACCGGTCTGAAGAAAAACGGTAAACGGCCGGCCGGTGGTCATCGTCGCGATCGTCGCGAGCTGCCATCCGCCGGCAACGCTCTGCATGATGCCGCCCGCGTCGTTCATCCAGTGCCGTCCGGCACCGAACGGAAGCTCATAGACCGAACTGATCACCGCGCGATGGCGCGTGTCGTAGCCCGCGGGTCCGTGCCATGCGTCCATGTTCGTGACGGTCTGCCCGTTACCGACCGCCCCGCCGCCGCTCGCGGCCGAGCTGCCGTAGTCGAGCGCCTTACCGAACGTATAACTGCCGAGGAACTGGAGGCCGTCTTTGAACCGCTGTTGGATCTTGAGGGTGGCGCCGTTGAACGTCGATCGGTTACGGGGATCGCACTGCAGCATGTTGTTCAGGTTGTTCACCGGCTGCAGCAGGCGCCGAGATTCCAGAGAGCCCGCTCCAGGCTGGACCTCGTTGGGGTTGTAACAGACCGTCAGGTGTTTGCCGGCGCTGCCGACATACTCGAGTTCTACCAGCATCGCCGAGAACAGCTGTCGCTCGATTCCGAGGTGCCATTGCTCGGCGTACGCGGTTTCGTTCTCGTATCCATGGCCGATCACCCGCGGATTGGCGGCACGCAGTTGTTCGGTTGTGATCGGCTTGACCGGCACGATTGGCGGAAACGGATTGTCAATCGATCGCACGACGCTGAAGTCGAGCGGGTTGGGCTGGTGCTGGACGTTCTGCGAGATCGTGAACGGCACGTTGAGATGATTGAGGTTGCCGGCCGCGTACGGGCTCGGGAAGTAGGTGATGCCGAAACCGGTCCGAAGGATCGTGCGCCGGTCGCCGGTCAGCGCGTAGGTGAGGCCAAGACGCGGCGCGAAGTTGTTGTAGTGGGTCTTTTTGTTCGCGCTGCGGCTCGTGCCATCCTCGCCGGCATACACGAGGCGATAGTCCGTGAAGTCGAAGTTCGCGAGACGGTCTTCCCTCTCGGTCGGCGCGTGGAAGATCTCGTAGCGCACGCCGGCGTTCACCGTGAATCGTTGATTGACCTTGAAATCGTCCTGGACGAATGCGGCCTGCTCGACGACTCTGAACGTCGGAACTTCGAGCAGAAAGCCGCGCGACGCGCTGTTGAAATAGCCGAGAAGTACTTCAGCCAGACCGGTTCCGCCGCTATTAGTCAGCGGGTTGTTCACGAAGCTGGTCCCGAACGTGATGTTGCTGCGCGTGTTGTCGTGGATCATCGGTGACGGCCGCCGATCGACCAGGCGATACCCCCACTTCACCTGATGACGGGCGCGGAGCCACACCAGCGCGTCCTCGATTTGGTAGTGGAACTGGCTGGGGTTGACCGGCAGGAATGCCGGTCCGCCGGAAATGCCGGTGAAATTCGTGATGTCGATGTTGGGCAACCCCGTCGTAATGTCGCTGACGTTGATCCCGTTGATGCCGAGCGACTGAGCCGCGCGGTGACCATAGTCGGACTGCGTGGTGAACGGCTCGGTCGTGGCATAACCGACGCGAAGCTCGTTGACAAATGTCTGGCTGAGAATCTTCGAGTAGTTGAACGCGGCGCCGTGGGTCGTCAGCTTCGTGTTCTGGATTCCTGCGACGAACGGGCCGAGATCGAAGCGGCTGGCGGCGTCCGCCGGCGTCGGCAAACAGCAATTCGCCTGCCCCTGTGGCGCATCCAACCTGAAGCGGCCGTAATTGAACCGCACGAAAAAGGAGTCTCTGTCGTTCAGCCGGTGATCGATGCGGCCCGAGAACGCGTTATCAGTGATCTCGCGATTCGGTGTGGAGATGTAGTTATCGAAGTTGCCGGAACCGTTGTTCGGGAGAGGATAGATGCTCGCGACGTTCAGCCCGACGGAATTGATCCGATTTGTCGGGATGACGTTATTGGGGAAAGGTTCGCGGACGGTCCGTCCCTGATCGTCGACGCGGGTGGTCAGCGGATCGTAAATGACGATCACATTTCCGTTGCGGTCGCGATAGTTGCTGAAGTCGCCGGTGCGAGTCGCCGCCGTCGGCACCGTGTTCACGGTCGTCACGCCGCGCGTTTCCCTGATACCGGCATAGTCGGTAAAGAAGAATGTGCGATTGTGCCCATCGTAGACTCCAGGAATCACCAGCGCGCCGCCAAGCGCGCCGCCAAACTGGTGGCGATCCAGCGGCGGCACGGGATCCTTGATGAGTGATCCGTTCGGGCCCTGGGTCTTGCGCACAAAGAAGTTGCGCGCGTCGAACGCATCGTTGCGCAAATACTCGAAGGCGGTGCCATGCAGCTGATTGGTCCCGGACTTTGTGGACACGGACACGACGCCGGCTCCGCGGCCGAACTCCGCGGAAAACACCCCGGAGAGCACCTTGAACTCGCGGACCTGTTCAATCGAGGGCTGGACGATGACGGTGTTGAACGTGAACTCGTTGTTGTCGATCCCGTCGACGAGCCAGCCATTCGAGTTCGCCTGGTGGCCCAGTGCGTTGAAGTTCGAAGCCCCGCGCGGGTTGAACGTGCTGGCGCCCGAGAGGTTTTCTCCGGCCTGCCCCGGTGTAATGCCCGGCACGAGATAGACGAGCGCCGCGAAGTTGCGGCCGTTGAGCGGCAGCTCCTTTACGGCTTTCTCCTCGATCACGGTGCCCACCTCGGAGGAATCCATCCGGACGACGGGCGACTCGGCGACGACTGTGGTGGTCTCCTCCAGGCCTCCGACTTCGAGTGAGGCGTCGATGCGCAGTCGATCGTTTACCTGCAGGACGATACCGGCGCGAACCCATGCCTTGAATCCCTGCAGCGCGACGTGGACCTCGTACGTGCCCGGCACAAGAAATGGGGCGGTATAGGCCCCGCTCTGATCGGTAACCACGGAGGTGCTCGTGTTCCTGTTGACATTGCGGATCGTGACCTGCGCGCCCGGTACGACCTGACCGCTGGTATCGAGCACGGTCCCGACGATGCTGCCGGTCGCGACCTGGGCGAGGACTGACGTCGACGGCAACCCGAGGGCAGCCAGAGTGAGTACCGCGACCACCGCGTACGCGCGTGCTGATACTGTTCTCGTCATCACTCCTCCACTCGAGCACGCGGCTGGCGAAATCGCGACTGGCGGACCCTGCCTGTTGTTGCGTATAGTGAGACGCCGTGTGCGCGCCGGATCCTAACAGCGTCGTCTGAAGGCGTCAACTGAGGTTCGCGACGTCCGCCAACGGCGCGTGCCGACGCGACCCGAGTTGAGGCAGAATGTCGTGCGTTTGATTCTTTTCTCCGATGGAGAGCGCTTGTGAAAAAGAGATTCCTCGTCGCGTGCGTTGCCTGGACATCCGTTTGCATCGCCAGCAATGCGCTGGCACAACCTCCAGCCGACTGCAAGCCGAGCGCGCTGAACATCCCGGGCGCGCCGTATCCCTGTGTCCATCCCGACAACCGGGTCATGTTCCGCGTCGTCGCGCCGGATGCGCAGAAGGTGCGAGTGCGGTTAGGTCAGGGGTTCGACATGACCAAGGGACCTGACGGTCTGTGGTATGTGACGACGACTCCGCAAGTGGTCGGGTTCCATTACTACACCCTCTCGATCGACGGCGCCGTCGTCGCCGATCCGGCGACGCGGACGTTCTTCGGATCGGGCTTCTACAACAGCGGCATTGAAATACCCGAAGCCGACGCTGACTACTACACGTTGAAACCCGTGCCCCATGGCGAGGTGCTCCAGCGGTTTTACTTCTCGCATGTGACAAACACCTGGCGCCGTGCCTACGTCTACACTCCACCGGACTACGACACCAACACCAAAGCCAGGTATCCCGTTCTCTATCTGCTGCACGGCTGGGGAGAAGACGAACAGGGCTGGCACGTGCAGGGCCACGTCGACGTGATCATGGACAACCTGATCGCGGAGAAGAAAGCCAAGCCGATGATCATCGTCATGGACAACCTGAACGCGGTGAAGCCTGGCGAGAGCGCGGCGCTGTATTTCGCCCGCGGGGCGATCACGCAGGCGGTGCCACAACCTCCGCCACCGCCACAAACGCCTCCGGCGTCCGCTCCCGCACGCGCGGCAGGTCCCGGCCGCGGCGGCGGGCCGCTGGCCAGCCCGGTGTTCACCGACATGATGCTCAGCGATCTGATTCCGATGGTGGAACGAACCTATAGAGTGGCTTCGGGTCGCGAGAATCGCGCGATGGCCGGCTTGTCCATGGGTGGTTTTCAGACCTTCGGGACGGCACTCGCGAATCTCGACAAGTTCGCGTACCTCGGCGGATTCAGCGGCAGCAGTGGCGGGCGCGGCGGATTCGATCCGAAAACATCTAATAATGGCGTCTTCGCCGACGCCGCGGCCTTCAATAAGAGAGTAAAGGTGTTGTTTCTCGGAATCGGATCGATGGAGGGACCGGGCACGAAGACGTTCAGCGAGCAACTCACGCAGGCAGGTATAAAGAACGTGTACTACGAGTCGCCGGGCACGGCGCACGAATGGCTGACGTGGCGCCGCTGCTTCAAGGAGTTTGCGCCGCTCTTGTTTCGTTGATGGTGATCGACCGTTGAGAGCGCCGAGAAGTCGAGGAGCCGTTCATGACGCTTAGTCGCAGAGCCTTTACGAAATCATTGTCGACGGCGGCGGGCGCCCTCTTGCCCGCCGGTTGGGTCGCGTCGAGTGCGGCGTCGCGATCGCGGACACCGCAGGCGCTGGCGCGCTCCGAATCGCGGCTGTCGCCGACGAAGATCACGAAGATACGGGTCTTCTATCCTCCCAACTACAACCCCAACGGTCCGCAGGCGTTTCCTCAGAGCAACATGGTCGTCCTCGTCGACACCGAGGCAGGGATCACCGGCATCGGGCAGGGCGGCTCGCCGGACACGGTGCGCAACGTCGCGCGAAGCGTCATCGGCAAGAACGCGTTCGATACCGAGATGATCTGGCAGGCGGTGTTCATGGACGGGTTCTACTCCCCCGGCAAGGAACGGCTGCACGCGCTCGGCGCGATCGATCTCGCGCTGTGGGACATCAAGGGCAAGGCGCTGAACGTGCCGCTCTATCAGCTATTCGGCGGAAAAGCGCGCGAGCACATCGAGCTTTATGCGACGTCCGGGCTGCCTCAGGGCCTGGTGCCGCCGGCAGACGCGGCAGCGATGGGTCTGAAAGATCGTGCGGCGGCGACGATGGCTGCCGGCTATCGCGTCTACCGCGTGGACGGTGGCATTCTGCCGAGCACAGGGCGCGCGGGAGGCGCCGGACGAGGACGCGGCGCGGGTGCGGCGGCGGATGCTCCTCAAGGCGGGCGAGGGTTTCCCGGTGGCGGCGCGATGTTCGATTCACGATCGCGCATCCGGCTGATCATTCAGGCGGTCGAGCAGATCCGCGACGGCGTCGGCCCGGAGGGCAACTGGATGATCGATCTGCATCAGAAGTTCGACTTCCACGAAGCGGTGGAAGTCTGCAGGCTGATGGAGCCGCATCGGCCGTTCTGCGTCGAGGATCCGGTGCGGGAGGAGCAGTTCCGAACGCAGATCCCGAAGCTACGGCTGCTCACGACCGTGCCACTCGCGCCCGGCGAGGAGTGGGGAACACGGGCCGAATTCAGTCCGCTCGTCGAGCAACGCGACATCGACTTCGCCCGCGCATCGCTGCCCAACGTCGGCGGCATCACCGAGATGCTGAAGATCATGGCGGTCTGCGACACCCACAAGGTCGGCATCGTCCCGCATTTCACCGGACCGATCGCAACCGCTGGACACATGCACACGATGATGGCGTTCCCCGGCCAGGTGCTGATGGAATACAACCAGGGCGAACGACCGGTGCCATACATGCCGGAGTTCCTCGAGTGTCGTAATGGCAAGGTGTGGCCGAACGATCGGCCTGGACTCGGCATCAGTGTCGACGAGAAACAACTCACGTTCGTCGAAGCGATGACGGAGGCTGCGCCAGGACCGACGCAACGGCGACCCGACGGATCGCTCACGCACTGGTAAGGGATCGAAGACGGTGACCCGATGAGATCGATCCGCATTAAAGCGCTTCTCGTCGCCTGCGTCCTCGCGTCGAGCGCCACCACGGCGCGTGCACAGGTCGTCCGCCTCGAGATCACGTCACGTGAGCCCATGAACAACCGGCAGCCAGTCGGAGCCGCCGGACCGTTCGAATTGATCCGGGGCAAAGTCCATGGCGAGATCGATCCGAAAGATCCGCACAACACGATCATTCAGGATCTCGAACTCGCGCCGACGAACGCGCGCGGGAAGGTGGCATACGTCGCGACGTTCGCGCTGGCGAAGCCCGTGGACATGTCGAAGGCCGCGCGCATGCTCCTCTATCAGGTCGTCAACCGCGGCAACGGCCAGGCGGTCGCCAGCGCTGAAGGCTACGTGTCGCTCGTCAGTGGCTGGCAGGGGGACGTGATCGCGACGGCGAACAACCAGACGATCGTCGTGCCGATCGCGCGCAATCGGGATGGCTCGGCGATCACGGGCCCTGTTATCGCGCGCTTCTACAACGTGCCCGAGGGCACTAAAACGGCGGCAATCCGTCTGGCCTCGCTGGGCACGCCGCAGCCGTATCCCCCGGTCAATCTCGAACAGCCCGACGCACGACTGTCGTGGCATACGCGGGAGAACTATTCCGGCGAGCAGGATGCTGCGCATTCCGTCGCACGCGCCGACTGGGCGTTCGCCAACTGCGATTCCACGCCG
>Ga0310901_10000180_pt1 | contig 9827 bp, 7 predicted proteins | sample C24D2metaG_FD_203911 | JGI IMG/M metagenome (GOLD analysis project Ga0310901, IMG submission 203911) | Lab incubated soil microbial communities from West Virginia University Organic Research Farm, Morgantown, WV, United States - C24D2 | ecosystem: Environmental > Terrestrial > Soil > Agricultural...
GGATATTATCCGCTTCTTCCAAAGCAGCATGCTGGATCTTAAACGGCTTGACCGGCCTGTCGTTGCGGCTCCGCACCGGATGACGCTGGGCGGCGGGGTAGAAGCCTGCCTGCCTGCCGACCGCATTATTTATTCCCCGGAGACATACTTTGGATTGGTGGAAACGGGAGTTGGTCTCATTCCGGCAGGCGGGGGCTGCAAGGAAGCGGCCGCGATGGCAGCAGAACGTGCGCTTATCGCAAGCGGCGGCAAGCCGGGCGGAGACTTGCAGCCGCATCTGAATGCGTTGTTTGAGACGATTGCGCTGGCCAAAGCATCCTCCAGCGGCTATGAGGTTGGCCAGCTCGGGCTGATGCGTCCGCAGGATCGTGTCATTATGCGGCAGGAGGCTCGTATGGCCGAAGCGAAGCGGGCGGTGCTCGAGCTGGACCGGGCGGGCTACTCGCCGAAAGCGGAGGGCCGCATCCGCGTTGCCGGACGCGAAGGCAATGCGGTGCTGAAGGTAGCGGTGCAAGCGATGCGGCTAAGCGGACATATTAGCGAGCATGACGCGCTCATCGCCGGCAAGCTCGGCTCTGTGCTCGCCGGCGGTGACATTCAACCGGGCGCGGAGGTGAGCGAGCAATATTTGCTCGATTTGGAATGCGAAGCGTTCCTCAGCCTGTGCGGCGAGCGCAAGACGCAGGAGCGCATGAGCCATATGCTCGCGACCGGCAAGCCGCTGCGCAACTAACGGCTACTATATTTCAAAGGAGGAGAGCGGGATGTCAGCTTCATCACCGTTTGAAGTTCACGATCGCGATGCCGTTATCGTTGCTGCGGTGAGGACGGCGGTCGGCAAAGCATCGAAGGGAAGCCTGGCCGAGACGAGGGCGGAGGATCTTGGGCGAGCGGTGCTGCAAGGCGCGCTTGAGAAGCTCCCCGGCCTGTCGCCAGAGCTCATTGAGGATGTCATTATCGGATGCGCAATGCCCGAGGGCGAGCAGGGACTAAACATGGCCCGGACCATCTCGCTTTATGCGGGGCTGCCGGTGACTACGCCTGCTGTTACGATTAACCGCTTCTGCGCATCGGGTTTGCAAGCGATCGCCTATGCGGCGGAACGCATCCGGCTCGGCGACGCGGACATTGTCGCGGCCGGCGGAGTCGAGAGCATGAGCCATGTCCCGATGACCGGCTTCAAGCTTTCGCCGCATCCGGTCATCGTCGATACGAGGCCTGAAGTTTATATGGGCATGGGGCACACGGCGGAAGAGGTTGCACGCCGCTATGGCGTGACGCGCGAAGCGCAGGATGCCTTCGCATCGTCCAGCCACAGCAAGGCGGCAGCGGCTATTAAAGCAGGGAAGTTCCAAGCGGAGATCGTGCCGATAACGGTAAGCCGTTCGGGCGTGAACGACGCTGGGCGGCCTTGGTCGAAGGTGTTCCAATTCGATACCGATGAAGGGGTGCGGCCGGAGACAACGGTTCAAACGTTAGCGCCGCTTAAGCCCTCGTTCGCACGAGAGGGAACGGTGACAGCGGGCAATACGTCCCAAATGAGCGATGGCGCAGCCGCCGTTATCGTGATGAGCCGGGCGCGTGCTGCGGAGCTTGGCTTACGTCCGCTCGCCGTATTCCGCAGCTATAGCGTAGCTGGCGTCGCACCCGAGGTGATGGGCATCGGACCGATCGAAGCGGTGCCGGGGGCGCTGCGGAAAGCGGGCATTACGCTTGCGCAGGTCGATCTCTTCGAGCTTAACGAAGCCTTTGCGGCGCAATGCGTACCGATTATCAACGAGCTGGGCATCGACCCCGAGCGGGTGAATGTGAACGGCGGGGCGATTGCGCTCGGGCATCCGCTTGGCTGTACGGGAACGAAGCTTACCGTATCGCTTATTCATGAGCTTGGCCGGAGAGGCGGAGGTATCGGCGTCGTTACGATGTGCGTAGGGGGCGGTATGGGAGCAGCCGGAGTAATCGAAGTGTATGGCACCTAATAATCGATTTGACTGAAGGGAGACCTGCGGCATGACGGAAACGATACGTTTTGGCGGTCGATTTGTCGTGGAGGACAGTGTGCCGGAATCGGTCGTGACGCCTGAGGATTTTACGGAAGAGCAGCGGATGATGGGGGAAGCGGCGCTGCAGTTCTTAGAGGCGGAAATTACGCCGCGCGATGCCGAGCTGGAGGCGCTGAACTATGATCTGACGGTAGAGCTGATGCGCAAGGCTGGCGAGCTGGGTTTGCTGGGAGCCGATGTGCCTGAGGCTTACGGCGGGCTCGGGCTTGATAAGGTGAGCACGACGCTGCTCGCGGAAACATTAGCGCGCGCTTCGTCGTTCGCGCTTTCGGTAGGCGCTCATACGGGCATCGGTACGCTTCCCATCGTGTTTTTTGGTACGCCCGCCCAAAAGAAAGCCTACCTTCCCGCGCTTGCATCAGGAGAGCGTATAGCCGCTTATTGCTTGACTGAACCGGCCTCCGGCTCGGATGCCTTAGGGGCCAAGACGACAGCCAGGCTTTCGCCTGACGGCAAGCATTATGTGCTGAACGGCTCTAAGCTGTTTATTACGAATGCAGGTTTTGCCGACCTGTTTATCGTTTACGCGAAGGTCGACGGCGAGTATTTTACCGCTTTTATCGTTGAGAAGGGAATGCCGGGGTTCAGCATCGGTCCGGAGGAGCATAAGATGGGCATCAAGGGTTCCTCAACACGCCCTCTATTTTTTGAAGATGTGGCGGTACCGGCCCAAAACGTGCTTGGAGAAGTTGGAAAGGGACATCACATCGCCTTTAACATTTTGAATATCGGGAGGTTCAAGCTTGGGGCAGCTTGTCTCGGCTCATCCAAGGAGACGATCGAGCTGGCGTCGGCCTATGCCAATGCACGGAAGCAGTTCGGGCGGGCGATCTCCTCGTATCCGCTCATAGGCGCCAAGCTGGCTGACATGAACATTCGCACGTACGTGCTGGAGAGTATGGTCTATCGGACCGCCGGCTTTATCGATGCAATGCTGCGGACAACGGAAGCGGGGAGCGGAACGGCGGAAGACGGCATGAAGGTGGCGAAGGCGATCGGGGAGTATGCGATAGAATGCTCGATCGTAAAAGTATTTGCATCCGAAACGCTCGATTTTGTAGCGGATGAAGGGGTACAGATTCACGGCGGCTATGGCTACATCCGCGAGTATAAGGTGGAGAGAATTTATCGGGATTCGCGGATAAACCGGATTTTTGAAGGGACAAATGAAATTAACCGGATGCTCATTCCCGGTACGCTGATGAAAAAAGCTTTAAAGGGGGAGCTGCCGCTGCTGCGCAAGGTGCGCTCGCTTCAAACTGAGCTGGTTCAGCCGATGCCGATTCCGCCGCTCGAAAAGCCGCTTAGCAAGGAGGCGTACCGTGTCGCGCAAGCGAAAAAAACGTTTCTCGCCGTCGGAGGGCTTGCCGTTCAGAAGCTGGGGCTGCGGCTCGAGCAGGAGCAGGAGGTGTTATGTTCGCTTGCCGATCTGATGATCGAAATATTTGCAATGGAAAGCGTACTGCTGCGTTCGCAAAAAATATGCAAAGCCAGCGGCGGGGTCACTTCGGAAAAGACGGAGAATGCCATCGCGATGACGACGGTTTTCGTGCAGGAGGCGATGGAGCGGGTCGAGTCGCTAGCCAAACGTGCGCTTACTGCGCTGGAGCAGGGAGACGGGCTGCAAATGCAGCTTTCGATTTTGAAAAAGCTAATGCGCGCACCGCTATCCGACACGGTAGCTTTGAAGCGGACGATTGCCGCCCGTGTCATTCGGAGTATGCATTATGTCGTGTGAAGGGGGAGAGCATGAATGGATCCGCTCAGTCCGCAAGACCCGTTTTTGCCCGAGCAGCCGCCTGCCGAAGCTCGCACGTCCATGGCTTCGTCATTACCCGAAGGAGGTTTCTCCTTCGCAGAGCTATCCCGACCAGAGCATCGTCCAATTTTTGTTAAATGCGGTTAATAACCATCCGAACCATACAGCTGTCCATTTTCTTGGCAAAAATTTGACCTACCGCGAGCTGCATGGAGAAGCTGTCCGCCTTGCCACCGGCCTTCTTTCCCTGGGCATTGCCAAGGGAGACCGCGTGGCGATTATGCTCCCGAATTGCCCGCAGGCTGTCGCAGCGTTTTACGGCGTGCTGCTCGCAGGGGGCGTTGTCGTGCAGACGAACCCGCTGTACGTGGAACGCGAGCTGGAGCATCAGCTTGCGGATAGCGGGGCCGTCGCCATAATTACGGTTGATCTGCTGTATGCGCGCTTGTCCCGGGTGCGGGGCGAGCTGCCGGAAGCAGGCCCGCTGCCGAAGCTTCGGCATGCGATTATCACATCGATTAAGGACGGACTGCCGTTTCCGAAGAGCCTGCTCTATCCCCTTAAGCAGCGAAAAGAAGGTTTTCGAGCAAATATACCTTACGGCAGCTTTGGCGTCATTGCCTATAAGAAGCTGCTGGCTGCGCAGCATCCATTTACGGAGCTGCCCGAGCTCGCCAAGGGCGCTGAGCTTGCGGCGCTGCAATATACGGGAGGGACAACCGGGACGCCCAAGGGCGTGATGCTGACGCATCGGAATCTCGTTTCGAATACGATGCAAATCGCGGCATGGTGCTATAAGGCGGAGGATGCCAAGGAACGCTTTCTTGCGGCGATGCCTTTGTTTCATGTGTTTGGATTAACGGTGTTAATGAATATGTCGGTGCTGCGGGCAGGTACGCTTATTCTTCTGCCGCGGTTCGAGGTGGATAAGGTTCTGCAGACGATCAATCAGCAGAAGCCCACCATTTTTCCGGGGGCGCCTACGATGTATGTCGCGATCATTCATCATAAGGACGCTGCGAAAACGGATCTTTCATCTATTAATGTATGTGTAAGCGGATCGGCTGCCTTGCCGCTTGAGGTGCAGGAACAGTTCGAAGCTTTAACCGGCGGCAGGCTCATTGAAGGCTACGGCTTATCGGAGGCTTCACCCGTAACGCATGCCAATCCGATATGGGGGCGGCGAAAAATCGGCACGATCGGCGTACCCTTCCCCGATACCGATGCTGTTGTCATTGATCCGGAAACAGGTGAGCGGCTGGGTGTAGGCGAGCTTGGAGAGCTGGTCGTACGCGGGCCGCAGGTCATGCAGGGATACTGGAACAAGCCTGCGGAAACCGAACAAGTATTACGGGGCGGGTGGCTGTACACGGGCGATCTCGCGACAATGGACGAGGACGGCTATTTTACGATTATGGATCGGATTAAGGATGTTATCATCGCCGGCGGGTTTAACATTTATCCGCGCGAGGTGGAGGAGGTGCTGTTCGAGCATCCGGCCGTGCGGGAAGCGGCGGTTGTCGGTGTGAAGGATGAATATCGGGGCGAATCGGTGAAAGCATATATCGTATTTAAGGAGGGCTGGGAGGTATCGCCCAGTCAGATGGACCGCTGGTGCAGAGAACGGCTGGCGGCCTACAAGGTACCGCATCACTATTCCTTCAGGGAAACGCTTCCAAAAACAATGATAGGCAAGGTGCTTCGCCGCAAGCTGCAGGAGGAGGAAGCGGAGACGAAGCAGGCCGCTGAGGATAAGGGAGAGTGAACGGGATGGATGAGGAACGGTTTGTTCAGCAGGCAGATCAGGCCGGACACCTGACAAGACTCGCGGAGCGTGCGCAAGCGACGTTCTGGGGTTCTCTCGGCTGCGAGGTTGTGCAGGCAAATGCCAGAAAAGCGACTATTTGCCTGGATGCCTCGGATCGGCATTTAAACCTGATCGGCATCGTTCACGGCGGCGTACTAATGTCGCTGCTCGATAACGCGATGGGACTTGTTGTCATGCTTGCGGTACCGGATGAGCGGGCTGTAACGGCGAATTTAGACACGCAATTTCTCGCCAGCAGCAAGGGCGGCGTGCTCCTATGCGAGGCAGAGCTGATACATCGAACGGATCGCACGCTCACGCTGCAAGCGCAGGTCAAGGATGAAGGGGGCAAGCTGCTAAGTATCGGAATCGGCGCTTATCGGGTCATATAGGTAGAGGGAATTTGCTTGCCTGCTTCTGATTCGTTATAATGATACCTAATAAATGGAAGGTATTAAGGTGTTGAAAAGGACTAATAATTGACGGCGATATACCGATAAATGTAGTAGGGGAAAGGAGGCGAGGACATGGTTCAGGGCTGGGTAACGACATTGGTTTTAGCGTTTGGAATGCTGGTTGCCATAATTGGAGTAATTGCGTATTTAAGAATGTTTCGTAAAGACAGGCTCTCTTCAACGTCTGACCAGGCAGCCGATGTCTCGCCTCCAAATATCATCATTGCAGCGAAATCAATGGAAAGCGGGCACAATATGGAAGCGAAACCCGAACAACCCGCTCCAAGAGATTAACAAATGTTAACTTTCATAATCGAAATCAAAATGTTATAATAGTAAGAAAAATGCAAACATTGCGACTCATTGGCCATGGAGATATCTGCACCGATGGGGGGTCTTGCGGTGAAACTGCCGCACGAGGTCTCGTATTATGCTGTTTAGGACGACCATCCAACGTAAAGGGGAGGAGATTTCATGGCGAAACATAGCCAGAATGAAGTCAAGGAAAGCCTGAAGGAACTAACGAGAATTTTTCAACCCAAGGACCCGCGTAAATTTGTTAAAGAGTATATTCGAAAGTACCGGATTACCGGAGGCTACGAAGATGAATTGACGACATTGGTGGAAAATGAATTAGGCAGAATCAACTCCTCGGTCAGCTAAACTCACAATGTAATATACGGCTTTGTAAACTGTCGATCGGCAGAATGCAAAGTCTTTTTGTTTTTGTTCTCCTTTGTCAGCCTCATATTTATAAAATTTCTGAAAATCAGCATGCAATCATAATTTCGTCATACATGATCGTCATTTGTCTCCTTTTTCCCGAATAAGTTATACATAGCAGAGCCTAGGATTATGCTTATGAAGTGGATTTTGCTTCCGCAAAACCTTAAGGAGGTCAGAGCACACATGGCAGTGGATTTGAAAACGAAGGAACATATTCGAGGAATCCGTAAGGCTGGGCGTATTGTCGCTGCCTGTCACAAAGCGCTCTCGAAACGAATAGCGCCGGGAGTTACGACACAGGAAATTGATCGGTTTGTTGAACGGTTCATGCTTGACCGGGGAGCGACTCCAGCTCAGAAGGGCTATAAGGGATATCCGTTTGCCACATGTGCCTCCGTTAATGAGGTCGTCTGCCACGGCTTTCCCGGTTCAGAGCCGCTTGAAGCCGGCGATATTGTTACGATTGATATGGTGGCCGATCTTGATGGCTGGAAAGCTGACTCCGCTTGGACATATTCAATCGGCAGGACGAATGCGGCTACCGAGAAGCTGCTTCTTGCAGCGGAGCAATCTCTGCTCGATGGCATTAAGCAGGCTGTGCCTGGCAACCGGCTGGGCGATATAGGCTATGCGGTTCAATCGAGAGCGGAGAGAGCCGGATTTAAGGTCGTAACCGCTTTCGCCGGTCACGGCATAGGCAGAGAAATGCATGAATATCCTGAGGTCATGCACCGCGGCATACCCGGTCAAGGGATAGAGCTTGAAGAAGGCATGGTCATTACGATAGAGCCTATCATTACGGCAGGCAGGGCAGACGTATACATTGCGGAAGACGGCTGGACGGCACGTACGATAGACGGGGCTTGGGCGGCGCAATTTGAACATACGGTGGCGATTACAAAGGAAGGCCCGATAATTTTGACCAGGTGGGAATGATTTCTTTAACATAGCGCCGAGCGGGGTCCAGGCAGCACACCTGGATCCGCTCGGCTTTTTATTGCGGCAAAGGACCCATATTTCAAAGACTTATTTTTTAGTACGGGTCGATTGTCCTTTTTTTAATTTGAAATTTTAGGGATATCTTACTATTGATATAAAATTTCTGCCTTGCTAGAATGAGGATGCAACACGAATTACATACAGCGGGATTGTTACTGCACAGCAGGCAAGACCTAAAATGTTTGAGGATGACCGTACCGGCAGGTGCGTTATTCTTTGGACGTTTTAGGTCTTTTTTTGTTCCGCGAAAACGGAGGGAGGATCCGGAATAAACGGTTAACTGCAGCAGCAAAAAAACAATTAGCAGTCAATTTTGGGGAGGAAAAAAAATATGAATAAAATAGCTAAATACGGGAAACTGATGTTGACCGCATCGATTCTCGCAAGCAGTCTGGCGGCCACGTCCGTTTCGGCAAAAGCGCCAACTACGTCTGTGCCTAACGATTACACGGCCGCCTGGTCCCGTCAAGCAGCGGAGCAAGTCAAGCTTACGTCTACGAACACGGCACCTAAGATTGACACTAACTTTAAACTGGCCGCTCCTGATGTATGGATCTGGGATACTTGGCCGCTCCAAAACCGCGATGGCTCCCTTGCTGTCGTCAATGGATACAGAATCGCATTCGCATTGGTAGCTCCTCGTACGTTCGGATGGAACGACCGTCACACCGAAGCAAGAATCGGTATGTTCTACTCCAAAGACGGAGTCGACTGGACTTACGCAGGCATTCCTTATGACTATGATAAAGCTTACGGCCACATGCAATGGGCCGGTTCCGCAATGCTGGACAAGAAAGGCAAAATTCACTTGTTCTACACGGCTACTACCGATATGAACGCCAACGGCGGTAAAGAGTGGGATCAGAACGGCTGGGTACAGCGCGCTGAACAACGTCTGGCCACAACGACTTTCGATATTAAAGCGGATAACAGCGGCGTTAAGCTGATTAATGAAGGCAAGCACCAAATCATCGCCGAGCCGGACGGCAAGTATTACGAAACGATTGAGCAGTTCTATGATGGAGGCCACAACATTACGGCTTTCCGCGATCCGTTCTTCTTCCAGGATCCGAATTCAGGCAAAGAGTACATCATATTCGAAGGCCAAGTAGGCGGCAAATCGAGCGAACAAAAACTGAAGCCTGAGAACATCGGTGACGAAGAATACCGCAACACGCATACCGTTCCGGATAGAGCTGAGCTGTATGACGGTAACATCGGTATTGCGGAAGTACTCGACAATGATGTAACCAAACTGAAATTGCTTCCTCCTTTGCTCGAATCCATCGGTGCGAACCATCAAGTGGAACGTCCGCACATGTACATCAAAGGCAACGATTATTACCTGATGACGATCAGCCATACCTTCACGTACGCACCAGGCCTGACCGGTCCGGACGGCGTATACGGCTTCCACAACGAAGGCGGCATCCGCGGCGCTTACAAACCGCTTAACGGTTCCGGTCTTGTTGTAGCCAACCCTAGTTCAAGTCCGTACCAGGCTTACTCCTGGATGGTTCTTCCTGATGAAACGGCAATCAGCTTCATCAACGAACCGCTTGACGAGAACGGAAATGTGAAACACGGCGGTACTTTTGCTCCGACGCTGCAGCTGTCCTTCGAGGGCGACAAAACTAAAATCGTAGGTGAATTGCAGCACGGCGAAATCCGCGATTTCGGACCTTATCTCAGCGCTAAAGACGTTGAAAAAATGGAAAAAAAAAATCCGCAAACCGAAATAACAACGACTAACTGGACACGTGAGCAAGCGTCCATGATCCAGCAAAACGCAAACAACACCCTGCCATACACGGATTTCAAAAAGCTTGAAAAAATGACGCCGGACTATCACATCTGGGATACATGGCCGCTGATGGACCGCGACGGAAATGTCGCTACGTACAAAGGCTATAAAGTGCTCTTCGCGCTTTCTGCACCGAGCAACGTACTGCCGGGTAAAGTTCATGATATCGCAACGATTCGTTACTTCATCTCGAAAGACGGAAAAGAATGGAAAT
>Ga0310901_10000181_pt1 | contig 9817 bp, 8 predicted proteins | sample C24D2metaG_FD_203911 | JGI IMG/M metagenome (GOLD analysis project Ga0310901, IMG submission 203911) | Lab incubated soil microbial communities from West Virginia University Organic Research Farm, Morgantown, WV, United States - C24D2 | ecosystem: Environmental > Terrestrial > Soil > Agricultural...
CGATCTCGCTACGGGTTACAAGCAGTCCCCGGCGTTCAATCAAGAACAGTAGCAATTCCATCGACTGTCGACTAAGTCGCACAGGGCGATCGAGTCGACGAAGCTCGTACGCGCCGAGGTCGATCTCGAAGTCGCCGAACACGAGCTTTTCGGATGGACCGGGAAGGTGCATGACCAGTGGCGTCGGCTCCACAGTGGCATAACTGCCCGGTCCGGCGCTAGTTACACGTCAAGAAATATTCAAGCTTTTTGTCAGACGGTGTCCATGGTCCTGCAGCCATGTTTTTCGCACGATCGGCGCGCTGGGAATGACGCGTCATGGAGACGTGGCGGTTCCAGCGAGGAGGACCATCATGCCGAGACTGATTACTTCGAAAGTTAGCAGGCTACTGTCGACGGTCGCCGTCGCGTTGGCACTCGCGGGGGGCTCTGCCGTTGCCCAGTCCGAACAGTCACCCTCTACCAAGAGCCTTCAGGGCACGTGGTTTGTCCGGGTAACTCTCCGCAATTGCGCGACGAATGCGTCGCTTGGGTCCGTCGATTCGCTGGTGACCTTTCATCGTGGCGGGACGATCAGTGAAAGTACCAGCAGCCCGGCGTTTTCGATTGGCCAGCGCGGTCCCGGGCACGGCAATTGGGCACTTGCAGAGGGTCGCAGGTTCTCACAGCGCATGGTCGCCTTGATCAACTTCGACACCTCGCCGAACCTGCCAGGGACACCGGGCTTCGATCCGAGTCTTCCGGTTTCACCCGGGTTCTACGCCGGATGGTCAATCGTGACCCACTCGGTCGAACTGGTCGACGAGGACCACGCGATCTCGTCTGGAACAAACGAGTTCTTCAAGGCCGACGGCACGTCGTATCGAAGCGGGTGTTCGACGGCTGTCGCGATGCGGTTCGAGTAACGCCGGGAGGTTCAACCAATCACTGGGTCGTTCCCCTTGCGCTTCTACACGAATTGTGCGAGAGTTCCTGTAGAAGTGCAAGGGGTAACAATGGCCGACGATCGACTCGATCTCCCGCAAGGCACGCTCGACCTCTTGATCCTGCGGACGCTCGCGCCTGGACCTCTTCACGGCTGGGCGATCTCCGAGCGGATTCAGCAGGTGTCCCGCGATGTCGTGCAAGTGCCGCAAGGATCGTTGTATCCCGCCCTCCATCGTCTCGAGCGCCGCGGCTGGATCAGGCCTCAATGGGGCAGTTCCGACAACAACCGGCGGGCGAAGTACTACGCGCTGACTCGCAAGGGGCAGAAGCAACTCGCCGCCGAGACGCAAAGCTGGCGGAAGCTGATCGGCGCAGTCGGTCTCATCCTCGACATGGATTGACCCCGCCATGCTGACCGACCTCCGGTACCGCCTGCGCGCCTTCTTTCGGAGAAGCCACATCGAGCGGGATCTCGACGACGAACTCCGATTTCATCTCGATCGGCAGAAAGACAAGTACCTGGCGAGTGGGATGTCACCGACGGAGGCCGCCCGTCGCGTTCGGCTTGATTTCGGCACGACCGATTCCATCAAAGACCAGTGTCGTGATGCCTGGGGAGTTCGCGCGCTGGACGAAACGGCGCGCAACATCCGCTATGCGGTTCGGGCCCTGCGCAAGCGCCCCGGGTTTACCACCATCGCGGTGTTGACGCTCGGGCTGGGCATTGGCGCCAACAGCGCAGTCTTTTCGGCGTTGAACGCCGTCGTTTTGCGACCGCTGCCGTTCCCCGATGCGCATCAGTTGCTCGCGATTGACCAGTACGAGCCGCATGCGGCGCGTCCCTGGTGGGGAACATACGTTGCGCCGGCCCGACTCGAGGACTGGCAACGCATGACCAGCGCATTTCAAGGGATTACTGGTTCGTACCTGGATGATCTGACCGAGACGTCCGGTGAATTTCCGGAGCGGATTTCGCGCGCGTGGGTAGCCCCGAGATTCCTCGAGGTGTTTGCCGTCGCGCCGATGATCGGACGCATCTTCACATCTGCGGAGGAGCGATTCGGTGGTCCTCCGGCAGTGATTGTCAGCGAGCGGTTCTGGCATCGGCGCTTCGGCTCGGACGACAGCATTCGCGCTCACACTCTCCGCATTGGCCAGCGCTGGGTGCCGATTGTCGGCGTCATGCCGGCGACATTCGCCTTTCCAAACACTGGCGTGGAGGTCTGGAGCCCGAGTCCTGCCGACGCACCGTACGCGCAGAATCGGCAGGCGACCTGGTTCAGCACGATCGGGCGGCTTCGCCCGGGTGTCACGATCGCTCAAGGAATGGACGATCTCAATCAGGTGCAAGCGGCCCTCGGTCAGCAATACCCGGCAACCGACGCCAGCCTCGCTGTCCGTGTTACGCCATTGAAGACCGCCACACTGGGCGCCACGCCGAAATCGCTGTGGATGTTATTTGCAGCAGTATCGCTGCTGCTGCTCGTCGTCTGCACAAACATTGCGGCGCTACTGCTTGCCCGCAATGCCGAGCGGCGCCGGGAGATCTCGATCAGATATTCGCTCGGTGCATCACGAGCTGCTGTCGTCAGACAGCTTTTGACCGAGGCAATCGGGCTGGCCCTACTTGGCTCCGCCCTGGGTCTGGCGATTGCTGTCGCCGGATTTGAAGTGTTCCGTGCGCTCGGCGCGGAACTGCCTCGCATGATGGACGTGCGGCTCGACTGGACGCTGGTCGCCTATTCGCTCACATGCGCTGTCGCCGCATCGATTCTCTTTGGCTTGTTTCCGGCGATCCGAACCGCGCGGTCGTTCGCGACCGACGCGCATTCACACCAACGCACTCAGACCATCGCGACCAATCGGCTGCAGTGGACGCTCGTCGGTATCCAGGTGGCGCTCTCGGTCACGTTGTTGTTCGGTGCCGGGCTTTTGCTCCGTAGCTTCGATCGTCTGGTGCACGTGTCGCTCGGATTCGACCCGAGCCAGGTGATGACATTCCGGATGACGGGAAACTGGGCCGAAACGAACGACATTAGCGCGCTGAAACGCCGCGTGCTCACGACATTGGAAGCGCTGCGCGCGACACCTGGCGTCGCTGCCGCCGCGACCTCAATGGCCGTACCCGGCGCGCCGTTTCAGTTCGACACGGAACTTCGGATCGTCGAGGCCGCGGCCGATACCAACCAGAAGATCACCGCTCGAAACCGAATCGTTTCGTCGAGCTATTTTGCTGCGTTAGGCATCCCCATGAACGCCGGTACCGATTGCGCGACAGCCGCGCCCGAGCGGACAGCCCTCGTCAATCGCGCATTTGAAGCTCTCTATTTCGCAGGTCGATCAGCACTCGGATCTCACGTGCAGGAGATTACGGCTGGACCTGTCGCGGCATCGGCAACCATTATCGGCGTGGTGGGCGACGCGCGAGAGCAGGGCCCGAGCGAACCATCCAGTGCGACGATTTACTGGTGCAACAGTGCGCCCAATCCAACACCGTTGTTTCTTGTTCGCACCCACGCCGGGGCCCCGGCCGCCATCGCCGCCACCATTCGTCAACGCGTTCATGAAATCGAGCCGGGACGTGCGGTCTACGAACTCGTTTCCTTGGAAGAGCGCCTTGACGACACACTGGCCGAGAATCGGCTGCGAACGACTCTGCTCACCTCGTTCGCGGTGACAGCGGTAGCATTGGCGGCCGTCGGCCTGTACGGAACCCTGAGTTACATCGTCAGCATGCGCCGCCGTGAGATCGGGTTGCGGATCGCGATGGGCGCACTGCGTCGTACGACCGTGATGCGGTTCCTGAAACAAGGACTCGCGGTCACCGCTGTCGGCGCCGTGGTTGGTTTCTGGCTGTCGATTGCACTGGCTCGAGGACTGGTGGGGATGCTTTATGGAGTCACACCGCTTGATCCGCCGACGTTCGTTGTGGTGCTCGTCATCGTGATTGCGATCGGAGCGCTAGCATCGGTGTGGCCCGCGGTTCGTGCGGCGCGTGTGGATCCGATTCAGGTGTTGCGCGAGGAATAAAAACGTTCTGCAAGGTTCCGCTAGACTCGGCAGAACCCTGCAGAACCTGGCAAAACCTACTTATAGAAGTAGTAGTCAGCCTCGTAAGGCACGAATTTCCTCGTATTGATCGTCGCGGGTGTGCACTCGGCTGCTGGCGGTCTCATCCCTCCTACGGTGTTCACTCGCTGAATTCGGACGGCGGACACAAACTTGTCGCCACCCGTCGGTCCTGCCTGTGGGCCAGTCACCTCGAGCAGCAGCCATTCGATCGCATCCGGCGCGACGTAAGCGGAATCAACCGAACCACGAAGTCTTCGTGCCCATACCTTGCTGCTGTCTCGGGAGTGCTGCCACGTGGCTTGGAGTACGTCGTTCTGCAGGGGGTTTTTGCTGAGATAGTGCGTGGCAATCTGCTCGCCAGTCGAATCAAACAGCGTTGCCTGCGGGCCGATAAAAAACCAGTCCACACCTGACTCGGTGGGGGCCGGTGCGCACATGTAGTTTTGTGTTCCGACAGCATGTCCAAAGAAGAACAACTTGTAGACGCTCGATAATTCGATCTCGGCCGGGACTGAGGGTGGCGTGATTCGATCTTCCGCATACGCCGCTGCGGAAGCCATCATGGCGCCGGCAATCACTCCGGCCTGTAACAATCTCGATCTCATGGTGACACTCTCTCCTGTTTAAGCAGATCCGATTTCGATCACAAGAATCGGAATGGAAACAGAAAAGGCGACAGGTGGAGGAGAAACGCAACCGGATCAACCATGCTGGGAGAAACGTTTTCCCGAGGCGGGTCCTGCTGCCGGCCGTGGCACGCCCGTCGGCTCGACCGCTATGCCGAGGCGGTGTTCCGGCATTGTCGTGAGAACGAGCCAGATCTTCGGAGGATCGAGCAAGGCGCCGCGTGGTCATGCTGCTACCGTAGGTACAGGTCAATGACCGAGAAACCGTTGCGAGCCGCGTACGACGGCGTGGGGAGCGGGGTGTTTTCCTACGATGCCTCTCGCATGTTCGCGTACGCCGTGGACCTGCCGATCGCCGGCCAGGCCGTGCGCGCCAGCGTGCGCGAGCCGTTCCTCGCCCTCGTGCTCAGGCTCGATCCGTATCGGATCGCCGAGTTGGCTCTCAAGGTGTTTCCGCACGGCGTTGGTCAACTGGCAGCAAACCATCCCGTTCGCTCAGCCACCCGCTGCGGCGGAGGTGGTGGCGGCGGCAGAGGCGGCTCGGGCTCAGGATCCGCTAGCGCAACTGCCAGTCGGCCGTCCGCGACACCCGTTCCTCCGCCACCGGCGGTCGAAGCGTGGAGCGGCACACCCGCTCGAGGAGCTCCCGATCGCCCGGTGGCACGACGAGACCCGCGTGGAGATCCCAGCCGTCCCAGCGCGCATGACGGCTTGCGTGAACGCGAGCAGATGTCGCATCGCATCGGGCCGGTAGGCGAACAGGTGTCGCAGGTCGGATTGGTGGTTGGCCTGCGGTGTGGCGTCTTTCATCTGCTGTAGGAACATCGACGTGCTCGTCGATCAGGTGAGGAGGTGCGAAGAAAATGCGACAAGCGTCTCGATACCCACTGGGAGCAGGGCGTGGAGCGTAAGCTATTGCACACCCAGCTCCTTTAAGCCGCGCTCGATCTGCGCCTTCCAATGCGAGCGAAATACACCCACGCTGTCGTCGTCCGGCAACAGCACGAGCGCTTTTCGATACGCCTTTTCCGCGCCGGTTTTGTCACCGGTGCCAGCCAATGTTTTGCCGAGCAGTGCCTGAATGCCCGCGTCTTTCGGATACGTCTTTTCGGCCAGCAGCAGAGCGGGGAGCGCCGTTTTGAAGTCGTCGTCGTCCAACAGCGCGACGATACCAAAAACCATTTTCGATTCGGCCAGATTGGGGAAGGCGCGCAGCATGCCCATGGCTTTTTCCGCTCCGTACTGTCGGAGATATAGCGCCATTTGCCGTTGCGTCGGTGGGACCGGTGCGGCAGCCTTGAATTGCAACTGCAATCGGCTGTCCGAGGTGGTGTGGTCGACACTCTGCGATAGGAACGCTCTGGCCTCCGGTCGTTGTTTCAGACTGGCATCTAGAAAATTGAATATGACTTCTGCCAATGTATCGTAGCTGGCGCGTCGGTCTTTTCGGGCATCGGGCTTCTCGGGCAGGAGCTCGGGGCGGATTGCGCCGTGAGTCAGATAGTCGTTGTGCGTCAGCGACGTGATGGATGCTTCGTAGCGGGGCACGTATTTCAAATACGGATCGAGGTATTCGAAGTGTGGGTGTCGTTCGGTCGACGCGACGCGAAGAGTGGCGGCGCGAATGTTGTTCTGGTTCTGCTTCATGTGAAGCTGTAGGAGCTCCGGACCTTCAGACAGACTGTCGTACTCGAAGCCCGAGTCGAGAGTGATGAGTGCGCGGACGGGTGAGCCGACCTTCGCCGTCCACGCAAACGATACCCACGCGCCGTAGCTGTGCCCCATCACGCCAAGGCGATCGGCGTCCGCGTTCGGCAACGTTCTGGCGAAGGTCGCCAGGAAGTCCAGATCGGCAAAGGAACCGGGAATGTCTCCAGTGATGAACGCACTGGCCGCATCAGGATCGGGATAGGCACTGCTGACGACGATGTCGCCGCGGCTCGCCAGGTATTCGAACAGCGCGGAATTGTCTTCATACGTGCCACCCGTGCCGGGATGATACAGGATGACCGGGAATTTGCCGGTCGCGGCCGGCGCATTGTTCACAGCAAATGTTCTGGTAGACAGCAACTGCTCGAACGCTTTTGTCTCCGCGGGCGTCATCGCTCCGGGCTTGTGTCCCGTCGTTTCGTCGCCGACCACATTACGCATGGCGGATCCAAGACGACTGGCGAATGGCGCGAACGGTCCTGGTCCAGGCGATACGTCGAGGTATTGCCGATAGGGCATCGGGCTCGCATTGGTCTTCTGCGCCGGATACCAGATACCGATCATGATCGGCCTGGGCCGATGCACGGGAAAACGGGTCGTGTCGGTGATGAATTCCGGATCGTATTCTCGCGAATGATCCAGCTTGTACTGGAGCCGGAAGCCCACGGCATGCGGGCCGGGCTTGAGACCGCCCCAGAGCAACGGTGTCTGCGCCTTGGCCGAGCAGAGGAGGCAGGAGGCGACGCAGAGGGTTGCAACCGGGAGGCGCCCGGCGACTGGCACGTGACGCCGGAGAGCCGAGAAGACGCGAGACAAATTCATGGGCGCAGTCCATGGTCGAGCTCGCCGAGGTATGAACGATTTGTGAGCGGTGTCAACGGCGGCGAGGTCCGACGCGGTGGTGGCATTTTAATGCGAGCGAGCCCTTCGGGGAATCGACTTGTCCAATCCGGTGACGCCAATCTACCCGATCCGGTTGGGCCGGTATGCCAACATCGCGAATCCGCACACTCGCTCTCGCGTTCACCGCGAGCATGACTGCCTGCGCCCACGATGCTCCGACGGGCAGTCACGTCTCCACGAATGACCTCGACGCAACTTGGTCGACGATCGCGACCATACTATGCAGATTGATCCGATTCACGCTGACCGTCAGCGATACGACCATCACCGGCACCGGCTCGTTCTCCGTCGATGCCGGCCGTGGCGGAGCACTCACCGTGACCGGCGCACGCTCCGGTACGGCCGCAGCCGAACGATCGCCGTCTCGCCGACCAGTCCGCTACCGCCCCACACGCGCTTTCACGAACTAGCGTATGTGCTCCTAGGCCACACCACAGAAGGCGAGCAGAACGACGGCGCGCTGACCCCGCCCAATCTGCGCGAGTGCGAAGCGGAAGTGGTCGCCATGCGCTGCTGCGCCGCGCTGGGGCTTCCAGGCGTCGAGTTCAGCGGCACATATCGGACACTGGTGGGGGCTGGAAAGATACCAAGGATCGGCAGATTCGGGATCAGTGATCAGTGATCAGTGATGAGGGATTGAAGTACCGGTACGGGGATTTGCGAAAGGTTGTAACGTCAAATTCGAAGGGATTGCCGCATGATCATGCACTGCTGATGTGCGCTCACCGTGGTTCTGGCTTTAAAATCACCCACGGTATCCCAACCTGTATATCCAATTGCACCAAAGACAAGCCACGAAACTCAGTGCGGACCCCAACGAAGCGTTCACGTCCGAAAACGGCGAGTCGACGAACGGAGGTCGCGGTATGGTGTCAGCGATGCGGGAGATCTCCGGCCTCGACGTACTCGCGCTCGATCGTGCGCGAATCAGCCGCGATCCCCGTTTCGACGGCAAGTTTTTCATCGCCGTCACTTCGACGGGCATTTACTGCCGCCCGATCTGTCCCGTGCGCAGTCCGAAGCGCGTGCATATCCACTACTACCCGACAGCGGCAGCCGCGGCCGAAGCCGGCTACCGTCCCTGCTTGCGCTGCCGGCCGGAGGCCGCCCCCGGCAGCCCGGCGTGGCTCGGCACCTCCTCGATCGTCAGACGTGCGCTCCGGCTGATTGACGACGGATGTCTCGATGGTGGCTCGGTGGAAGACCTGGCGGCACGCCTGGGGATCGGCACGCGTCACCTCGATCGGCTGTTCATGGAACACGTCGGCGCGTCTCCGATCGCCGTCGCCCAGACCCGGCGCCTGCACTTTGCGAAGCGGCTCCTCGATGAAACGCACCTGCCGATCACGGAGACCGCACTTGCCTCCGGGTTCGGCAGCGTCAGGCGATTCAATGACGCGTTCCGTAGCGCGTATGGCCTGACTCCGCAGGAACTGCGGCGCCGACGTCGTTCGGTACTGGCAGTCAGCGGCGAGGAGGTTGCCCTCAGGATGGCGTTTCGACCGCCCTACGACTGGAAGCACATGCGGGGCTTCCTTGCGACCCGCGCGCTCGCCGGCGTAGAGCGCGTCGATCATCGCGGGTACGCTCGCACCGTCGCGTGCGGCGTAGGTCACGCGCTCGTCCGGGTGAGTCCGCTTGCGGATGAGAACATGCTGGAATTGCGCGTGCGCGGCGCGGCGCCGGGTGCGCTGTTCAGCCTCTCATCAACGGCACGGCGCATGTTCGACCTGGCAGCCGATCCAGGACGAATCGTTCAGGCGCTCGAGCACGATCCGTTGCTCGCACCCCTGGTCCGCTCCCACCCGGGGCTGCGGATTCCAGGCGTGTGGGACCCATTCGAATGCGCTGTCCGTGCTGTGCTCGGGCAGCAGGTCAGCGTGGCAGCGGGGCGCACGTTCGCCGAACGAGTGATCGAGCGTACCGGTCAAGCGGTTTCCACTGGGGAGTCCGAACTCACGCATCTGTTCCCTTCTCCGGCGGCGCTCGCGCTCGCGGATCTCGACGGCATCGGCCTGACGTCCGCGCGCGTCGGCACTCTTCGTGTGCTGGCCGGCGCAGTCAGGGATGGTCTCGACTTGAGCGGCCCTGCTGAGGACGTGATCGGCGCGCTTACGGCGCTGCCTGGAATCGGAACCTGGACCGCCCAGTACGTGGCGCTGCGGGCGCTCGGGGAACCGGACGCGTTTCTGGCCGCGGATCTCGTCCTTCGACGAGTCGCGTCTTCGATTGATGCTCCGCTCTCAGCCCGAGCACTCGAAGCGCGCGCCGATGCCTGGCGGCCGTGGCGAGGCTACGCGGCCCTGCACCTCTGGCGCGCGGCCGCCGACCGAGACCGCTGAAACCAGCTGCAGCTGTCAGTTGCCGTCGCGTCTGGGCGTCATCGAGCACTCTTCATCTGGCGCCGCGCGATCCGATCGCGCGAGTTTCCGAACGGAATATTGCGGAGTACATCGCGTACGAACGCGGCGGTAAGATGGGCTATGAAAGTCGGCGCTCCGCGGTCATTTGGCGCGCAACTCAAGGCGCTCCGCGAAGCGGCGGGATTCACGCAGGAGCAGCTCGCGACAATTGCGGGG
>Ga0310901_10000183_pt1 | contig 9794 bp, 10 predicted proteins | sample C24D2metaG_FD_203911 | JGI IMG/M metagenome (GOLD analysis project Ga0310901, IMG submission 203911) | Lab incubated soil microbial communities from West Virginia University Organic Research Farm, Morgantown, WV, United States - C24D2 | ecosystem: Environmental > Terrestrial > Soil >...
CGCACGGTTCCCGCTCTGCCGGTGCCGATCTGCGGTCGCCGCCACAGCTCCCATGCGAGTCGCAGGACTCCGATCGCGGTGAGTATGGTCAGCGACAAGACGGCCGGGACAGAAGTCGCCACCGGACACGTCAGGAGGCATGCGGCGGCGGCGAGGAGACGATCGACTACAAGCTGATGGTGGTCGCGCCATCGGTAGGCCACCTCGCCGGCGTAGAACAATGCCACCCCACCGGTGAGGGCGAGCGCGGGCAGCGGCGCCAGCGGCTCGCCGATGTGTTCTATCGACACCCGTGCCCCGACGGCGAAGAAGATAATCCCCGCGACGAGCGGCAGGTGCAGGTAACTGTAGGCGTCTCGCGCCAACCGTGGACGATCGACAGCGGATGTTCGTTGCATACGCAGTTCGGCGCCGGCGGTGAGGCCGAAGTAGGTCCACCACAGGCTGGCCGAGATCAGCACCCCGAGAACTACAGCGCCGAGGACGCGGGGATGGTGCAGGTCTTCGGTTGCCCCCGCTCCCAGCTCGACGATCGTCTCGCCCAGCGCGATGATGATGACCGAACCGTGGCGCGCGACGAAATACGAAGGCACGACCCGAAGTTCGCTGATTCGGGCTATAAGGGGACTGCCGAAGTCGACCGCCGCCGCCGCGATCCACAGCAACTCACGGTAGGGGGACGCCACAAATGCGGCGGCCACGATCAAGACCGGCCCGATGAGTAGGCCCGGCATCAGTCGGCGGATCGCCGACGCCAATTCAGCCTCGCCTTGGGATGACGAGGCGATGAACATACCGGCGTTGATGAGGCGGACGGCGAGCAATGCGAGCCCGAAAATGAGGGCTCCGGTGGTGAATGCGGTCGGAAGTGCGATCACCGCGATGAGCATCGCCGCCATCGCGAGGATGATCAGCGTCGTGTGGACCACCCGCGCGACTTCGAACAAGTTGGTCAGCCAGGCGTAGCAGACCCACGCCCACCAGAGGGCCAACAGAGCGAGCACACCCCGGCCGAATCCCTGCCAAGAGATGTCACTGAGCATCAGGTGGGTGACCTGCGACATCGCGTACACGAACGTGAGGTCGAAGAACAACTCCAGGTTGCCCACCGACCGCCCATCCGTCTCCTGCGACTCCCGCGATTCGTCGGTGTGGGGCTCGCGGCCAGCCGATCCCCCGGCGGCGTTGCCGTCGTGGACTGTCATCGTCGACCGGTGGTCATGATCATTTCCCGTCGCGGCGGAGCCGGTTGGCGCATCGCTCTAGGGGTGGAGGACGACCTTGGTCCATCCGTCGTCGCGGGCGTCGAAGTGTTGATAGCCCGATGGAGCCTCGTCGAGCGGCAGTTCGTGGGAGACGATCCATGACGGCTTGGCCCGGCCCTCGTGGATCAGGTCACGAAGCTGGCGGTTGTAGTGCTTGACGTTGGCCTGCCCGGTGCCGACCTTTTGACCCTTGAACCAGAACTTGCCCATATCGAAGGCGATCCTGCCCTTCTGCTCCAGCTTGTCGGGCGCGTTGGGGTCCTGCGGCAAGAAGATGCCCACCACTCCGATGTGCCCGGTGAATCGCACCGAATCGACCAGCCGGTTCATGGTCATCGCCGAGTTTTCATGTCCCTGCGGGTCATGGGCTTGATAGCCGACGCACTCGCATCCCTTGTCGGCGCGCCGTCCGCGGGTCTGCTCGAGAATCTGCTCAACCGGATCGCCCTTGGAATCGTCGATCGGGATGACGCCGATCTGTTCGGCAAGGCGCAGACGGTCGGGATGTCGGTCGACAATCATCACCTTGCTGGCGCCCTGGATCATCGCCGAGTACGCGGCCATCAAACCCACCGGGCCGGCCCCGTACACAACCACAGAATCTCCGGGCTGCATGTCGGCCAGGCGGGTGCAGTGCCATCCGGTCGGGAAGATGTCGGAGAGCATCACATAGTCGGCTTCCTTCTCCTGCGCGTCCTCGGGGAGGCGAAGGAGGTTGAAATCGCCGAACGGCACCCGCAGATACTCAGCCTGTCCACCCCAGAACGGTCCCATCCCGGCGAACCCGTACGCGGCGCCGGCCATCTTCGGATCAGGATGCGCTGTCAGACAGAACGCGGTCAGACCCTCTTCACAGTTACGGCAGAAACCGCAACCGATGTTGAAGGGCACACACACCCGATCTCCTGGCGATAGCTTGACCACCGCGCTGCCGACCTCGGCGACGATGCCCAGATTCTCGTGCCCGAGCACCATGCCCGGGTCGAGATCGGTGCGGCCCTCGTACATGTGCAGGTCCGACCCGCAGATATTGGTGGTAGTGATCTTTACTAGCGCATCGGTCGGGTGCTCGATCTTGGCATCCGGAACATCTTTCACCACGACCTCACGGGGTCCGTCGTACACAAGCGCTTTCATTTTCCAATCCCCTTGCTATCTGGTGCCGTTCTGATCCGTGCTTGCTCTCCTCGTAGTCTGCGATGCCAAAGAGAGCCAGGGAGTGGGCTACTGAGCCGAATCTTCGCGGCCAAATTCGTCCCGTGAGTACAAGCGGCGGGCACCGGCCAGCTGACCTTGAGAAGCCCGCGACCATACCGGCCCCGGCTGATCCCGCCGGGAGGTCCCGTGAACTGTCCGATGGCGCGCCCGTCGAAACCCACCCTGCCGACACCGTTTCCACCCCTGCTGCGCGGGTACTAGATCGAGGTTCGACAGTGGCCTGCTGATCAGTCTGCTTGTGCAGACCTATCGAAGGGCTTCGCGATGAAGGCAGTCACCTGGCACGGCAAACGGGCCCTCAATTGCCACGTGACCGTGGTTTGGACGAAAGGTAGATGAACGAAAGGTAGATGAATGGGCTTTCCCAAACAGCAGCAAGAGGTTCCGGGCGTCCAGTCGGCCATGAATCCCGTTCCGGACTGTGGCGAGAACAGCTACCGCGGCTCAGGTCGGCTCACCGGTAAGCGTGCAGTGATCACCGGAGGCGACAGCGGTATCGGCCGTGCGGTAGCCATCGCATTCGCCCGCGAAGGCGCCGACGTGTTGATCGCCTATCTCAACGAAGACGAGGACGCCGCCGAGGTGGCCGGGCTGGTCGAGGACGCTGGCCGCAGATGTGTACTAGTACCGGGCGACCTGGCCGATCCGGCTCACTGCCGAGCGGTAATCGACCGCGCCGCTGCCGAATTCGGCGGGATCGATGTGCTTGTGAGTAATGCGGCGTTCCAGATGACCCACAATAACCTCGGGGAGATCAGCGACGAGGAGTGGGACTACACGTTCCGGCTCAATGTTGGGGCCTACTTTTACCTGGTCAAGGCTGCCTTGCCGTATTTGGGTCCAGGATCGTCGGTGATCGGCAGTTCGTCGGTGAATTCCGACATGCCCTCCCCGACGCTGGCACCGTACGCGGCGACCAAGGCTGCGATTGCCAACTTTTCGGCGAGCCTGGCCCAATTGTTGGGGGAGAAGGGTATTCGGGTGAACAGCGTCGCGCCTGGACCGATCTGGACTCCGCTGATACCGGCCACCATGCCCGAGGAGAAGGTCGCGAATTTCGGTGACGACACACCCCTGGGCCGAGCGGGCCAACCCGCCGAGCTTGCGCCGGTTTACGTATTACTGGCCTCCGACGAAGGCAGTTACATCTCCGGTGCGCGGGTGGCGGTTACCGGCGGCCGGCCCGTGTTGTGAGCGCGCTGGTTGATAGTCACAAACCCGGTTGGGGGATCGCTGGGGCCGGCCACCACCCCCATGAGACCAACAGCGCTCACTCGCTTCCGTCGATCTAGGCGTTCGTTCTTGTCTCGACAAACGCCCACGGCTCGGCCATGCAAAGCCCCCATGGCCGGGGATGCCAGCTGAGTCAGCGAGCACAGCGGCTGCGACCAGCCCAGTGTGCCCCGCCCCGACGGCGACCGCATCAACGTCGCCGCCAGCAGCTTTGCTGCTACTCGGCGGCATCGGGGTCCTGCTTTTCGGCGATCATCGCCAACCGCCAGGTGCACTCACGATTGCGCGGCGCCACCCCCGTCAACTGCACGCTGTCCGGTACCCAGCGCAGTGGCCGGGAGACCGCGACCTCGGTCATCTCGACACGGCACCCGCCGGGAATGTCGCTTAGCCGCATGGTGATCCGCGCCTCGGCGGCCGGGCGCACCTTCGCCAGCAGCACCAGTTCCTCACCGGACACGCAACTCTCCACGACAGTCTCATCATTGATCACCGCCGGCCAGGCCCCGATGGAATGCAGGATGCGCGATCCAGGCGCAGGCCAGTTCGAACTGACGGCGCGGATCCGGCTGTTCCCGACGACCCATCCTGAGTAGGTCCATCCGTCGGCCAATACATCCCACACGCGCTGGCGGGTCGCGGCCACATCTCGGGTCACCGTCATGGGCATTGTCCTAACGTTCGAAGATGGGGTCGATCAGTCGCAGACGGGTACCCGCACCGCGGGAAATGACGCAACGGCTGCGGGACACGTGTGCACCCTCACCATCAGGTGACCTCAAACGTCCGTCCAATTCTTACTTCAGATGTCCACATACGACTTCGTCGACTCGAGGCCCACACCGGCCAATCAGTGAACAACCCCCGAGACTCCGCTGAACTTCTCGCATTTCGGCTGATCCTCCCGCGTCCCGCACCGCGGTCGCTGCCGACGGTCAGCGGAGCGGCCGAACGCCGACCTCCTCCAGCCGGGTCAGCATCTCGGCCGGGTCGGCGTAGACGCGGTAGGCGCCTGAGCGCTCGAGCTCTTCGCGGCCGTAGCCACCCGAGAGCAGTCCGATGCCCAAGGCCCCGGCCCGCTGTGCGGCGAGTAGGTCCCAGACGCTGTCGCCCACCACGAAGCAGTGCGCCGGGTCGGCCCCGAGCCGGCGGGCCGCCGCGAGGAACAGGTGCGGGTCGGGCTTGGCCCGCTCCACCAAGTCGCGGGTCACGACGGGCACGTCGTCGGGCAGGCCCAGCAGCGCCAGCGCGGAGCCCGCAGTGTGTCTGGCCCCGCTGGTCGCGATCGCGAACGGCACCTGACGCTCGTGCAGATGCGCGAGCAGCTCGCGGGCGCCGGGCAGCGGGACCACGGTCTCGTGCCGGCGCAGGTAGGCCTGCGCGTGGAGCTCCCGCAGCCGCCCGGACAGCTCTTCGTCCAGGCGGACCCCGGTCTCACGACTGAGCGCGTCGATGAACAGCCCGCCGCTCATGCCGATCCGGCGGTGGATCCGCCATACCGACAGCTCGATGCCGCACGTGGCCAGCGCCTCCTGCCAGGCGATCACGTGCTGATACACCGAGTCGACGAGAGTGCCGTCCAGGTCGAACAGCAGCGCGGGCTGCGGCACCTGGATATCGAGGCCGTCCTGCACGGTCATGGCTTCCCCTTCCCACCGGCGGCGAGCTCGCGGCCGCGATCTCGTGTCGCCTCGAGCAGCGAGAACATCGCCGCCCGCACCCATGGTTCTCCATCTCGGGGATCGCGTTGAATGGTGGTGCCGGGGCCAACGACATCACGGCCTGCCGCCCAGGCGTAGTGGTAGCGCTCCGCGGGCGCCGCGAACGCGTCGGCGACCCGCTCGTCGATTATCAGCACCGACCCGATGTCGGCGAGTGCCGCCGGCACCGCGGTTCAGGCTGTTCTGATCGGACCCGGGCGAGGATCGCAGGGGTGATCATGGTCTCGCCGAAGAACACTGTGGCGCCGAAGAGGCCCAGCGCGGCCAGCGTCATGGCGGTGCGAGGACCCCGCGGCCCCGCCGTACCGGCGCAGCAGCGTGATGAGCGCCATGATTTGCCTCCGCCGTCGTTGCCGGCGCGCATCACCAGCGTCAGGGTGACGATGATCATCATCGACCAGAAGATCAATGACACGAGGCCGTACACGTTGTCCGTACTGATCGGCACGGGGAGTGGGTGGTTGCGGTTGAAGGCCGTCTGGATGGTGGTCGGGCTGGTCCCAATGTCGCCGAACACGACACCCAGTGCGCCACCGAAATTGCAATGTAAAACTGGACGATCTGGACTGGGATCGTCCAGACATAGATTGCGAACTCCAGCAAGAGACCGGCACCGCTCGCAATCTTCGCTTGGACGAGACAGAAAGTTGTCCTGTCCGGGTGCAGGCTGCACTATCCAGGTGAAGGTTGCACCCTAAGTTGCATTGTCCGGGTGAAGGTTGCGCGTCGCTGCCTGGATTGGCGCGGTTCGCAGCCGACACTGTTTATCTATGACGGCGTTGCATCGAGAGGCGCGACGACCCCCTGACCGCCGGCCGGCGATGGCTTCGAGGTCGGTAATGTGCCCGACGACGGCGCCGAGCACCGCGTGCCGATCACGCAGGCGGCGTGGGCGGTGCCGCTCGAGCATGGCAATCCCGTTCGTCGGTTCACATCCCGGAAGCGCCAGCGGCATCTCAGCGGGTTGTGGTGGTCAGCCACTACCGGCGGCCATGTGGGGTTTGAGTCTTGGTTGGAACGCGATCACGACCGGATCGTTGACGATCCGCACCACCGAGAGCTGCTCACCGGATTCGGACTGGCGCACGATCACCGACCGCCGCCGATGCAGATCGATCCCGACGAACTGCCTGCCGTCATACTCGTCCATAGGGGCCTCCCGTGATTCGTAGAAGTGAGCACCCCCAGCATCCGCCGGGACGTCACGAGGAGCGGCGGCCCCGCCCCTTCATCGCATCAAGCGGCGCGCTGGTATTCGATCGGGTTGCGGTGGGTCACGGCGCGTAGGGGCTGCCAACGGAACATGCCGGCGCCCTGCGCGTAGGACAAGTGGCCACCCAGTGCACCGCCGACGCTGATCGCTGCGAGGCCGAGGAAACTGTATGTGCGCGCTGCCCGGTTCCGGTTTCGTCGGTACGCCCGGTAAGAAAGCCAGAACATGGTCACCCCGACGGCGTTTGATGCCGCATGCACGAGGCCCACACGCTGCTGTCGCCGGTCCAATAGCGAGTAGTCGGCCCAACCGGCCAGCACCGTGGGCGGCGTTGCGGCCAAGCCGACGGCGATCAGTCGGCGGGCCGTGGTGACGTCCTTGAAAAGGATGTCGAAGACCGCCGAGGTCATCCACGTGCCGACCGGAATCGTGATTAGCAGCGGGTGCACCGGGTGGCCCAGCCAAGACCCGCGTAGGGCTCCGGCGAGGCGAGTGCGTTCGATGAGCCGGCCGGCGATGCGCGACGTGGCCGCTGCCGGTGCGTCGAGCGACTCGACGCGTTCGACGCTGCCTAGGACATGATGCAGGTTCATGGCAGAAGAGTTACCCCGTCGCAGGCCACCGAACCACTCGGTCCGACGCACTCACCCGCGGCATGGGCAAGGACCATGGGAAGCACCACGTTTCAGGCAATGCGGTCAGGGCCGAAAGCTAGGTCAGTCACGTTCAACGGGCAGCGGTCAGGGTTGCATCTGCTCCAGCAGAGCCCGGCCGGGAGTGTTGTCAGTGACCCGCGGGACCGCGAGCGCCGACGGCGCAGCAGCAACACGGCGCATGCTGACACCACAATGAGCGCGATCCAAAACGTTGCCTGCAGCGCGGTCGACGTCAGCTCGGCACGCACCACCAGCCGGGGAACCTGTCGGAGCTGTCAGAACCGTCCGCACTACATCAGCCATCAGTGACCCTTCACCTTCATGACCCGTTTGCGCAGCCCGTCGGTCGCGGTCTCCACGTCCCGTGGCACCCTTCTTGGCCAGGAAGCCGGGCAGCGGGACCACCGGGTCACGGGTCTTGTCCCGTCGGCATTGGTAGCGCTCGTAGAAGCGAAGCGGAAGATCACACCCTAAACCGTTCACCTTCTCGGCGAGTTGGACGCTCCGGGCGCCGAAGGTGTTGAAACCCGCGATTCGGCCGCGGAAGGCCCGCCGAGCCGCTCGGCCCTGCTACTTGTGATGCGCGGCCCCAACGCCGGTTCCCAGTTCCTGCTCGATCAACCCGTCACATCTGCGGGCCGGCATCCCGGACAGCGACATCTTCCTCGACGACGCCACCGTCAGCCGCCGCCACGTCGAGTTTCGGCTGGAGGCCGGACAATTCCTGCTCGTCGACCTCGACAGCCTCAACAACACGTACGTCAATCATGAACCGGTCGACTCCGCGGTGCTGGTCAACGGCGACGAGATCCAGATTGGCAAGTTTCGTCTGGTGTTCCTGACCCGGCCCACCACGGCCGAAACCAGGACCTTCCGGTGGATCGGCGCGTGCGCTCATCCAGATGATGCAGTGAAGAGTTGCTCGGCCGGATGGCCTAATCGGCCGCACGACCGATAGGCACTCGCCTCGCAAGGTCGGCACACAGCCTCCTCCGGGTGACGCCTGCGGCAAGTCCCCGCGATCGCTGGAGGTACTGCGCGTGTGAAGTGCCGCGTGCCGTGCCGGGGAAACGCGAATATCCGAACAGCAATCCACCAGAATCAAAGCTTTTCGCGGCACTGTCGACACTGACTCGGCCAGACACCGTTTCCGCCCCCGCTGCGCGGGTACTAAGTCGTCGTTCAGCTGTGGCCTGCTGACGAGTCCGCTTGCCACACCTACCGAAGGGCGTTGCGATGAAGGCAGTCACCTGGCACGGCAAACGGGATGTGCGCGTGGATACCGTCCCGGATCCGAAGGTCGAAGAGTCGACGGACGCCATCATCGAGGTGACGTCTACCAACATCTGTGGATCCGACCTTCATCTCTATGAGGTGCTCGGTGCCTTCATGACCGCCGGAGACATCCTCGGCCACGAGCCGATGGGAATTGTCCGCGAGGTCGGCCCGGAGATAACCAATCTCGCCGTTGGCGACCGAGTGGTGATCCCCTTCCAAATTTCGTGCGGCAGTTGCTACATGTGTGATCAGCAGCTATTCACTCAGTGCGAGACCACGCAGGTCCGCGATCAGGGCATGGGGGCCGCACTGTTCGGCTACTCCGAGCTTTATGGCGCGGTGCCCGGCGGACAGGCGGAGTTGCTTCGCGTCCCACAGGCCCAGTTCACGCACATCAAGGTTCCAGAAGGGCCGCCGGACTCGCGGTTCGTTTACCTCTCAGACGTGCTGCCGACAGCATGGCAGGCGGTGGCCTATGCCGAAATTCCAGACGGCGGCTCGGTAACAGTGCTGGGGTTGGGCCCGATCGGAGATATGGCGGCCCGCATCGCGTCCTATCTGGGCTACGACGTAATCGCCGTGGACCGAGTGCCCGAGCGGCTGGCCAGGGCTGAGGCCCGCGGACTGCAAACCGTCGATCTCGCCCAGCACCACGACAAGCTGGCGGATGTCATCCGCGATATGACCGCCGGGCGTGGCACCGATTCGGTCATCGACGCCGTGGGGATGGAGGCGCACGGGTCGCCGGTGGCCAGGCTTGCTCAACAGGTCACCGGTCTGCTGCCCGATGCCATCGCCAAGCCGATGATGCAGAGGGCGGGAGTTGACCGTCTCGACGCGCTGTATTCGGCCATCGACATCGTCCGCCGCGGTGGCACCATTTCGCTCAGTGGCGTGTACGGCGGCATGACCGACCCGTTACCGATGCTCACCCTGTTCGACAAGCAAATCCAGCTGCGAATGGGTCAGGCCAACGTGAAGAAATGGGTCGGCGACATCGTGCCGCTCCTCACAGATGACGACCCGTTGGGCGTCGACACCTTCGCCACGCATACCTTGCCGCTCGATCAAGCACCGTACGGCTATGACATCTTTCAGAAGAAGCAGGATGGCGCCGTCAAGATCATTCTCAAGCCATAGGGCCAACGCAGCGGATCCATCAGCCGCCGCATGAGGGTGGTTTGGACGAAAGGAAGATGAGTGGGGTTTC
>Ga0310901_10000185_pt1 | contig 9778 bp, 7 predicted proteins | sample C24D2metaG_FD_203911 | JGI IMG/M metagenome (GOLD analysis project Ga0310901, IMG submission 203911) | Lab incubated soil microbial communities from West Virginia University Organic Research Farm, Morgantown, WV, United States - C24D2 | ecosystem: Environmental > Terrestrial > Soil > Agricultural...
GGCCGCGGCCGTTTCGAGAGGACCGTCGGCCGTGCGCCTGGTTTTCCGCTCTGCGGCCTCGCGCTCGCTCGTGAGCAAGGCCTCGATGACCCGGAAGCGTTTATCGAGCTCATCGCGGACGCCCTCGAGCTGTTTTATTGTCGCCGCTTGAGTTGCCGCCAGGGCTTCCTTTTCCTGAAGTCTAATTTCCAGCATCGATTTCTGCTGATTGAAGGCGCTACGTTGCCGCCTCTGTTCGCCCTGCATCGCCGCAACCACTTTGAACCGCTCGGACGACGCCGCCATGAGTTCAGCGTTCAGAAAATCGATCTGCTTGAGAGACGAAGCGATATTCTCTTCTCTTCGCTTTGCTGCCGCCTCCGCTGCAAGCACCCGATCAGCCAACGTTTTTGATTCTTCAAAGGCGCCATCGAGCTGCGCCTGCAAGGCCGCTTTTTCACTTTCTAGAAGAACGATTTCGTCTTCCGCGGCAGCGGCGCCCGCTTGGTACTGAGTCACGGCTTCCTGAAGCGCCGAAACAGTCTGGCTGAGACGATCGATCTCGTCGTGCGCATCCTGTAGTTCATTGGCTTGCCGCTGGCGCACGTTGTGTAATTCGAGAATCTCGGTGAGACGCCGGTTCAATTCAGCCGATTGCCTGGCGAGTTTTTCGTTGAGCGCGCGAGCGTCGGCATCAGGGACGTTTAATGACGTCCGCCAAAGGTCTCCGGCGGTCTCAAAGGCAGGCTCAACGAGTTTCATGGTCCAGCGCTTCCTCTTGAAGGCGGATCAAACGCATCTCGGGTACGGAAATGCGGCGGAGCGGTCGAATCGCAGCGCCAATACCACTTGAGCCTCGGGCCAATCTCTTAATCAGCACTTATTATTGGATATTGGACGGTCGACGGCGCCCGCCCCTTCGCGCCAGGGGACCAGAATCGCACCTGTCGGCCCACTGACAAACCGGATATACGGTCGGGCCGCTGTGACCCTGGTCGCGGTAACAAGCCTGGACAGGAACTGAATGAGCGGACTGCACAAATGGATTGTGAGCCTCGCGGGAACAGCAATCGCAGCCGCCGCCTCTTTTCAATGGCTCGACCGGCCCGTCGCCGTCTTTTTTCACCAAACGGTCGCGCGGCCCGAGGCATTCGCCAAGCTGACCTACGCACCTGACCCGATGGTGCCGCTGGCCGTGACGGTCTTCGTCGTCCTCGGGCTGATGAACCTGTCGGGCCGCGTGCTGTCGCGCCTGGAAAATTGCGCCCTGCTCTGCAGCCTCAGCCTGATTGTCGCGGAATTGACCAAGATCCAGCTGAAGCTCGTGTTCGGGCGCACCTGGCCCGACACATTCAGAGACAACAACCCGTCATTCCTGCACGACGGCGTCTATGGATTTAATTTCTTCCACGGCGGGCACGCCTATGCAGCGTTCCCGTCGGGCCACACCGCCGTTACCTGCGCGGTGATCTCGGTCTTGTGGATCTATTATCCGAGATGGCGGTGGCTTTACGCGCTTGCGGTGCTTGCCGTTGCCGTCGGGCTTATCGGCGCCAATTATCATTTCGTAAGCGACGTGATTGCCGGCGGCTTTGTCGGAATCTCAAGCGGCTGGATGCTGACCTCGCTCTGGAAGGCGCACCATTTCCGAAAAACGTGACGTGCAGTGAGCTCGCGTCAGACAGGAAATAGCCGCATCGTGCTTGTCGGCAGGAACGCAGGCCTGCTCGCTGTCGCAATTGTCGGCACGCTTTTATCTGCAAAGATTTGGGTGCCCGTTGCGTACTTTCTTATCGATACGTTCCCCGAGAACCCTGTCCTTGCAGGCACAATTCTCTCCATCATTTGCGTTGTTTTCTTTCTTTGCATTCTCGGCGCCAGGATGCGCCCGCACTTGATCTATCTCGTGAGCCGAGCGGTCTTGCTGTTCCTGTCGGTTGTCGCCGCGATTGCTTCAATGCAAGCGACCTCGTTTGGTTTCATTAGCGTAACAATGTCGCCATCGCGCGAAGGCTTTCTGTGGCTGTCGCTTGCAATTGTGCTGGTAGCGTTCGCCGCCTTGGGGATCAGGGCCGCGCTCGATTGGCGGCTTTCGTACTGGATCCTCTTTCCGGCAATCTTTGCGACTTTGATCTTCGCGACTTTCGGCACCAGCATTCTTAGTTTGCTGTAGCCTCGCGCTGGGTCTGGAAAATTTCGACGATCTCGCGGGTGCCGGGATCGATAATCAGGATCTCATTCGCGACCAGAATGTAATTGTAGCCGCGCCACCGCGGATGGATCTCAACGACGTCTGGCGGAACCGGATAGTGCTTTACGTCTTGAGGGACCTGGACGCCAAGCTGCACCGGCGTGTCGAGCCTGGCAGGCGCGACCTTGTGTTCGTGGAAAATGCCGACAATCTTGTTACGCTGCTCGGCCGAAAGCTTCGGGGCACTCGCAGCCGGGCCTTGACCCGTTGTGCTGCGGACATTGATACCGCCGTTGACCGGGCTTGGTTCCTACGCGGGTTGGGTCTATTCTAGGTAATGACGCTTCACGCGGGGTTGCGCGGGGCTGTGAGCTACACCCCGCCCCGCCTTTCGCCATTGCCGATGAGTTCCATGGTGCCGGGCTCGCGCAACAGCGCCTCGAAGTAAGCGATCGTCTTCTTGAGTCCCTCTTTGAGCGGGGTCGCCGGCTTCCACCCGAGCAGCGACTGCGCCTTCGAAATGTCGGGCTGGCGCTGCTTGGGGTCATCCTGCGGCAGCGGCCGGTGCGCGATACGCGACTTCGAGCCGGTGAGATCGAGCACGTTTTCGGCGAGCTGCAGCATCGAGAACTCTACCGGGTTGCCAATATTGATCGGGCCCACGACCTCGTCGGCCGATTGCATCAGCCGGATGAGCCCGTCGATCAGATCGTCGACGTAGCAGAACGAGCGCGTCTGAGACCCATCGCCGTAGATCGTGATGTCGCGGCCGAGCAGCGCCTGGATGATGAAATTCGACACCACGCGCCCGTCGTGCGGATGCATGCGCGGCCCGTAGGTATTGAAGATGCGCGCGACCTTGATGCGCAACTTGTGCTGCCGCCAGTAGTCGAAGAATAGCGTCTCGGCGCAGCGCTTGCCTTCATCGTAACAGGAGCGCGGCCCGATCGGGTTGACATGGCCCCAGTAGTCTTCGGTCTGCGGATGCACGTTCGGATCTCCATAGACCTCCGAGGTCGAGGCCTGCAGGATCTTCGCCTTAACCCGCTTGGCGAGGCCGAGCATGTTGATCGCGCCGTGCACGCTCGTCTTCGTCGTCTGCACCGGGTCGTGCTGGTAATGAATGGGCGACGCCGGACAGGCGAGATTGTAGATCTGGTCGACCTCGAGGTAGATTGGGAACGTGACGTCGTGACGGATGAGCTCGAAGCGCTTCTCGCCGATGAGATGCTCGATGTTGTCCCGCGCGCCGGTGAAAAAGTTATCGATACAGATGACTTCCGCGCCCTGCGCCAGCAGGCGGTCGCACAGATGCGAGCCGAGGAACCCGGAGCCGCCGGTCACCACGATGCGCTGCTGCAAATGCATAGATTAGTAGTTCCTCACGGCAGATAGCGTTGACTTAGGGTGGTGGAAGTTGATTGTCACGCCGTGTTTCTTCGAAAGGTGAATCCGGTAATGAGAGCAGCCGTCCAATAACAATTCCAATCTTCGCGAACGGCCGCGAAAGATACTGGTCGCTGGGCGACATATCATTCAGATTAACACAATCTAAGGTCGCGCCGGTCACAACTAGTACGAGCATCAATAAAACAGGGCCAGCCGAAAGCTCCAAATTGCGGAGGCTGTCTTTAGACGTGCGATTGTCCCGTCATCCGGCCCGCCCAAGATTTTGCGCGTTGTCACTGACTGCCATCACACTTTCGCCGCTATCAAAAACGACGTTCGAGTTCCACCGAACAAGTTCCGTCGTTCGGTTCCTGCCTGTCGAGCAAGCGTAATCAACAGCAAGCTTTCGCGACGGCCGCGCGCCGCAACGGGCGAAGCTTTGGCGGAAGCTTTGGGCCTTCTGCCTGGCGACGGCCTGATCTGGGGGGGTGAATAGCCGCATCCGATGCGGCCCGCGCCAAACAAAATGGAAACGCCTGGCGGCTGATGGGGACCAGTCGGCCGCTCTCGAACAACTCGACACAAACATCGAGAGGTGAGCCTTGCCTGACCGCACCGCCATCCTGAAAGCCATGTTTTTTTCACTGATCATGATCGCCGCCGCGCCATTGCTCGCCGAGGCGCAAGCCGTCGAGCCTCCGGAACAGGAGGCGAAGTTCGTCGCTGTGGATTTGCATCCGTGGTCGGCCGTCGGCAAACTCAACAACGGCCTGTTCGGTGGCTGCACGGCGGTTCTGATCTCGGACGATTACGCGTTGACCGCCGCGCATTGCCTCTATTTCAAGATCCTGCGCCGCTTCCTGCAGCCGGAATCGTTTCATTTCGTGCTCGGCTACGACAACCAGAGCCTCGGCAAGCACCTTCACGTTGTCGCCTACCACATCCCGCCGGCCTACGACCCGCGTAAGCCATTCGAATCGATCGCTAATGATTGGGCGCTGCTCCAGGTCGCGAGCGATCCCAAAACAGATTCGAAGCCGATTTCGGTGGCGCACGAAGTCGATCTCACCGTGCAGACAGAAGTCATGACCGCCGGCTATTCGAGCCGCAGGCCGCACAAGATGTCGGCTGACAAAGACTGCCGCATCATCGCGAGCTCCTCCGACGAGAGGATCCTGTTCGATACCTGCAACACACCCGACGGCTTCTCGGGCGGCCCTGTTCTGGCCCTGAACCCGGACGGCCGCTCATTCTCGGTGCTCGGAATCCACGTCGCCAGCCAGGCCTGGCAGGGCAAACCGGTCGCGATCGCCGTTTCCGCAGCGGCGATCTGGCCGCAGATCCGCTTCTGCGTCGAGGAGCACAAATGCAGCTTCCAGCACGTCGCCCGCACGCGTGACCCGACCGCCGCTGAGATCTTTGCCGGCTTGCCGAATCTCGGCCTGCAGAAAGTCATCGATATCGTGGCTGATCGTTTCTGCCGCGACGAAACCGCGCAATGCGGTCTGCCCTATGCCAATAGTCTCGGAAAGCAGTCCAAGCTCGGCCGCCACGAGCCGGCTCCAGTTGCAGGCCAGTAAGCCTTTGGAATATCATTTGAAAGGCTTCGATTCGCGTATTGTGAATTTGTGGCTTTTGCGTCACATTCGGGCACGATACGCGTGTGCTTGTTGAGACAAACCCTTGCGGTAATAGCCTTTGTTCATGGAAATGCTATTACCTACCGGCTTGATTTGAAATTGACCCTTTTGGGGGGTCCGGGAGCGGGGACTGGAATGGGTAAGCGCGGATTCCTCCGATCGCTGTTGCTTGCAAGCTGCCTTGGCGTGTTCGGCGCCGGCGCCAATGCGGCGCCGTTTACGATCAACGATGCACTGCGCATGGCGGTGCAGACCAATCCCAGCGTCGGCGAAGCCGCGGCCAACAAGCGCGCGACCGAAGCCGAACTGCGGCAGGTGCAGAGCACGCTGCTCCCGCAGGTGCGGCTCGAAGCGTCAGCGGGACCGGAGCGACTCAACAACCCCGCAACTTTTCCGCTCAGCAACGTCGTCCCTACACTCAACAATGGCCAGTATGTTGCCGGCGCAAAGGGCTCGATCTTCGTCCGTCAATTGTTGTTCGATGGCTTCACGTCGTTGCACGAGATCTGGCGTAATGCGGCGCGCGTCGACGCAGCCGCTGCACGCACGCACGAGCGCTCGGAACTGATCGCGCTCGATGCATCGGAAGCCTATATTGACGTCGTCCGCTATACCCGCCTCGTCGCGCTCGCACAGGAAAACGTCGCAGCGCACAAACGCATCTTCGGGAACGTTGAGCAGCGCTTCCGCGGCGGCCGCGCCGGGCAAGGCGACCTCGAGCAGACAAGAGAGCGCGTCGACGCCTCCGAAGTCGCGCTCACCGAATTCCGCCGCAGCCTCGAGGATGCGCGCTCCAAATTCCGCAAGGTGATTGGCATCGAGCCGTACAATCTGCGCGGACCGGGACGCCTGCCCGGCCTGCCGGCATCGAAAGACCGCGTACTTGCGGTCACGCTCACCGACAATCCGACCATCAAGGCCGCGCAGGCCGACAGCGACGCCGCGCGTGAAGCCTTCCACTCCGCGGCAGGCGCTTTCATGCCGAATGTCGCACTCGAAGCGCGCGGTACCGAAGGCCACGACACCGACGGCTTCCCGCAGCACTTCACCGAGAGCAGCCTCAAGGTCGTTGCGACGTGGGACATCTTCCGCGGCGGCCAGGACACCTGGAAGCGCGTCGAGACCGCCGAGCGCTATAACCAGACGACGATGGCGCATGCCCGCCTGCAGCGCGACGCGAATGAATCCGTCGACAAGGCGTGGGCGGCGCGGGTGATCACGGCCGATCGCATCGCCGCCCTGGTGCTGCAGACCGAAGCGGCGCGCAAGGTCATCGAGGCCTACTCGAAGGAGTACGACCTCGGCCAGCGCTCGCTGATCGACCTGCTCAACGCCGAGAACACCTCGTTCAATGCGCAGGTCTCGCTGATCTCGGCGCGCAGCGTCGCGGTCTTCGCCGACTATCAGCTGCTCGCCGCGATGGGCAAGTTGATCGAGTACATCCGTGCGCCGCATCCGGTCGATGCCGAGCCGCTTGTTCCTCCCGGCAACTACGGGCTGATCCCGGTCAAGCTGCCGCCGATCCTGATCAACATTCCGCAGCCCGGCCCCGAGCCGCTCAATGTCGTGGCGCCGCGCACCCAGCCGGTAATCTCCGGCTATGTGCCGCCGATGCCCGACCGCCCGATTCCGTCGCCCGTCCCCGGAGCAGGAGCCCGGGCGAGCGCGGACGAAGGCGCGGCCGGGCCGAAGGTCGGCTTCTCCGATCGCTGGCTTGATCCGACCGTTACGGCCAGGGCTGCTCCTGCGCTCGTGCTTGACCCGGGGGCGAGCTCACAAGGGGGGTCCGTTCTGGGGCTGGGCTACTCCACAAGCAGCATCTTTTCGCCGAGCCAGCTTAAGGGCATGCCGAACTGGCCGGTCCGGGACCCTCGGTCAAACCAATAACATCGCTGTCCCATCGTGCCTTTGGGATGTTGTTAACGGCCAATTTCGGCCGTCTTTCTGATGTTTGACTGCTATTATTATTAACCGGCCCACAAAGCGGCTGCGCGACCGCAATATTGTCTTTTAGACTTGCGAAAGACAAAGATGGCATAAGCCTCGGAAGATTATGCCCTTATCGCAGGTGGCCAAGCAGGACTTACAACTTTGACTATTGACACAAAGGCGCGTGGATCCGCCAAGTCGACCACGGCGGCCTCGCCTTCCCAAAACGCCGGGGATCCGCTGGCCGACGCGCTGCTTTTCCTCGCAGCGCATCATGGCCGCGCGATCAGCCGCGAAGCCCTGATGGCCGGCCTCCCTGTCCTCGACGGCCGCCTGCCGCCGCCGCTCTTCGAGCGCGCCGCCGCCAAGGCCGGCCTCGAAGGCAAGGCCGTACGGCGCAAGCTCGCGGAGATCCCCGCGCTGGTCCTGCCCGCCGTGCTCTCGATGCGCGACGGCTCGACGCGCATTTTGCTCGCGATCGACCTCGACACGAAAATGGCGACTGTGATCGATCCGAGCAGCCGTACACGACCCCAATCGCGCGCGATGCGCGAACTCAACGCCGAATATCTGGGTTTTGCGTTTCTGGTCCGCCCGGCAGCGAGCGCCGATGCGCGCGCAGTCGCCGCCGGCGACCTGCCCCGCGCGCACTGGTTCTGGTCGGTCGTGCGCCGCTTCTGGTCGAACTACAGCCACGTCGCGGTCGCCGCACTGATCGTGAACGTGCTTGCGCTCGCGAGCCCCCTCTTCATCATGAACGTCTACGACCGCGTGGTGCCGAACGGCGCCATGGCCTCGCTGGTCGCGCTGTCGATCGGCATGGGGATCGCGGTGATCTTCGATTTTGTCATCCGCATGGTGCGCAGCCGCATCATCGACATGACGGGCAAGAAGCTCGACGTGATCATGGCCTCGAACATCTTCGAGCACGTGCTCTCGGTGAAGCTGGCGCAGCGGCCGGCCTCGGTCGGCATCATCGCCAACCAGATCCGCGATTTCGATTCGGTGCGGGAATTCTTCACCTCCGGCACCGTCGTCTCCGTCACCGACCTCCTCTTTGCCGTGGTGTTCATCGCGGTCCTGTACATGATCGGCGGCCCGCTCGCCTTCATCCCGCTGTTTATGCTGCCGGCGATGATCGTCATCGGATTAGGCCTACAATTTCCGCTCGAGCGCGCCATGCGCAAGCTGCAGGCGGAATCCGCCGCCCGTCACGGTGTGCTGGTCGAATCGCTTGCCGGCATCGAGACCGTGCGGGCGACCGGCGCCGAGGCACGCATGCAGAACGCCTGGGAACGCTCGGTGGCCGCCACCGCCCGCTCCGGCGAGGAAGTCCATCACTGGTCGTCGCTCGCGCTCACCAGCGCCAGCACCGCGCAGCAGCTCAATTATCTGCTGATGGTCATCGCCGGCGTGTTTCTCATTCTCGACGGCAAGATCACCGTTGGCGTGCTGGTTGCTTCCACCATGCTGTCCGGACGCGTGCTCGCCCCTATCGCCGGGATCGCGACCGTTATTACTCGCGCTGCGCAGACCTTCATCACGCTCAAGGCCATCAACCGGATCATGCAACTCGAGAGCGAGCGCCCGCCGGAACGTATGTATGTGGCTCGCCGCATTGAGAAGGGCAGCATCGCCTTCGAAAACGTATCATTCAAATATCCCGGCTCCAACGACGCCGCGCTTGAGAAGGTCTCCTTCAAGATCGCCGGCGGGGAGCGGGTCGGCATCATCGGCCGCGTCGGATCCGGTAAGACCACCGTCGGGCGTTTGGTTGCGGGCTTCTACGAGCCCACGGACGGCAAGGTCATCATCGACGACGTCGATGCGCGCCAGTACGACCCGGCCGATCTGCGCACTGGCGTCGGCTTCGTTCTGCAGGACACCGACCTCTTCTTCGGCAAGATCCGTGACAACATCGCGCTCGGAAAGCCGAACGCGACCGACGAGGAGATCATCGCTGCCGCGCGGCTTGCCGGCGTCGAAACCTTCATCGCCGGTCACCCGCTCGGCTACGACATGCCAATCGCAGAAGGCGGGCGTAGTTTGTCGGGCGGACAGAAGCAGGCAATTGGCCTTGCCCGGTCCCTCATTCGCCAGCCGAAGGCGCTGTTCCTGGACGAGCCCACCGCGCACTTCGACGTGCGCAGCGAAGCCGACTTCCTTGAGCGCCTCAAGGAGATCGCCGCGGACAACATGACCATCGTGATCTCTACGCACCGCCTGTCGTTGCTGTCTTTCGTCGACCGCATTCTCCTGTTCGAGCGCGGCAGGCTCGTCGCCGATGGCCCGCGCGACAAGGTAATCGCAATGCTGCGCGGCGGGCCGACCAAGGTCCCGGACTCCGCGATGGCGGAGGCAAAAGGAGTGAAGACCGTTGCGTGAATCTGATTTCACTTTCGCCAACCAGGTCCGCGCCGCCGCGGAGCTGCGCACGCCGCGTACCTCGCGCATGCTGCTCGGCGCGATCATTTTCTTGCTCATAACCGGCACGACCTGGGCGCACTTCGCCATTCTCGACGAGGTCAAGCGCGGCCAGGGCAAAGTGATCCCCTCGCGCCAGATACAGGTCCTGCAGTCGCTCGAGGGCGGCCTGGTCGAGGCGATCTCGGTCCAGGAAGGCGACACCGTACAGAAGGGCCAGGTGCTC
>Ga0310901_10000191_pt1 | contig 9676 bp, 4 predicted proteins | sample C24D2metaG_FD_203911 | JGI IMG/M metagenome (GOLD analysis project Ga0310901, IMG submission 203911) | Lab incubated soil microbial communities from West Virginia University Organic Research Farm, Morgantown, WV, United States - C24D2 | ecosystem: Environmental > Terrestrial > Soil > Agricultural...
CAGTCGAGCGCCTGTTCCGGACGCTCGACGATCGGTTCGTTTTCGTTGAACGACGTGTTCAGCAGGACCGGCACGCCGGTCTGCTTCTGGAAGGCGCGCAGCAGCGACCAGTAGCGCGCATTGCTGGCCTGGCTGACCGACTGCAGTCGTCCCGATCCATCAACGTGGGTCACGGCCGGAATCACGTCGCGCTTCTCGGGCCGGACCGGATAGACCTGGATCATGAACGGATCATGCACCGCGTCGACGAAGTACTCGTCGATCGCCTCGGCGAGGATCGACGGCGCAAAGGGCCGGAAGCGCTCGCGGAACTTGATCTTCTGATTGATGGTGTCGCGCATGTCGCGGCGCCGCGGATCGGCAAGGATGCTGCGGTTGCCGAGCGCGCGCGCCCCCCACTCCATGCGGCCCTGGAACCAGCCGACGATGTCGCCGCCGGCGAGGGTCGTGGCCGTGGCCTCGCACAGCGCGGCTTCGTCGGTCAGCGTCGTCCACGTGGCGCGCCCCTGCTCGACCACCTGGCTCGCGCCGATCACTCGAGCGATGGTCTCGGCGTCGTACTCGGTGCCCCAGTACGAGTGCTCCATGCGTGAGCTGATTGCCCGCCGGCCCGTCGCATGCCACGCGTCGAGCGCCGCGCCGAGCGCGGTGCCGTTGTCGCCCGCCGCCGGCTGGATGAAGATCGTCTTGAACGGCGTGTTCGCCCGGATCTTTCCGTTGGCCACGCTGTTCATCCCGCACCCGCCGGCGAGGCACAGTGCGTCCGACGGCACGCGCTCGTGTGCGCCCCGCAGGATGTGGAACGCCGCCGTCTCATACACGCGCTGCACCGACGCGGCGATGTTCTCGTGCACGCTGCTCACCGGTTCGTCCGCGCGCCGTGACGGACCGAGCAGATCGATCAGGCGATCGCTGTAAACATCCGGCACCGTCGGTTCACCGGAATCCCAGCTCATCGTGATTTCGCCGGTCCAATGACGGAAGTACTCGAGATTGAGAGCGAAGCCGCCTTCAGGATCGAGCGTGACGAGCTTCGCAATCGCGTCGACGTAGGTCGGCGATCCGTACGGCGCGAGACCCATCACCTTGTATTCGTCGCCGTACTTCTTGAATCCGAGATGCTGCGTGATCGCGAGATAGAGCAGCCCGAGCGAATGCGGAAAGAAGACGCGATCGATGACGTCGAGTCGGCCGGCCTGGCCGCGCGCGAGCGACACGCTGACGAAGTCGCCGAACCCGTCAATCGCGCAGCACGCGGCGTCGCTGAGACCGCTCGTATGGAACGCGCTGGCGAGGTGTGCCGGATGATGCTCGACGTAGCGCGCATTGATCTTCGAAGCCTCGAGGCCGAACTTCTCCGCGATCACGTCGGGAATGCTGGCCTGCTTGCTCGCGGTCTTGCGGTACTGGCCGAACAGGCGCGGGCCCGGGCGATGCGTGAGGCCGAACCACGCCTTTTGCAGCAGATGCACGCGGCGGCCGCGCGCAATCGCCCAGACGTCAACGTCCGCGGGCGTCGCGCCCGCCATCTCCAGGCCGCGCCCGATCGCGCGCTCCGGGAAACCGGCGACGTGCTTGATACGGCAGAACCGCTCTTCCTCGAGGGCGGCGACGAGCTGCCCGTCGCGGAGCACGGCCGCGGCGACGTCACCGTGATACGCGTTGAGACCGACAATGAGCATCGGCTAAGCCATCTTGACGCGCACCGGCCGCGTCGACAGTTCGGGCGTCAACGGCCCCGCGTCCGGCCGCACCTCGCGCCGATACAGCAGCAGGCCGCCCAGTACGCCCCCGAGCACGGCGTTCGCCGGCATGATCAGCGACGTCTCCCAGATGCTTTGCACCGCGAGGCCGGCGAGGCCGCCCGCCGCACCGATGCGGACCCAGAACATTTCCCCTTTATCGGAGCGAACGGCGCGATAGCCCAGCCGCGCCAGCGCGACGAGCGCCCACAGCACCGGGAGGCCGAGCAGCAATCCGCCCTCGCACGCGACCTGCAGGTAATGCGAGTGGGCGTTGTTGAAGTGCGCCCACCGCCGCATCGAGCCGACCCAGACCCGCGATTCCTGGTAGACGATCATCGCGTCCGAGAACGTGCCCGCGCCGCTCCCGGTGAGCCAGAAGTCCCGCGCGATCGGCAGCGACTCCCGCCAGATCGCCGTGCGGCTCAGGGGCGCCGGTGTCGTATCGAAGCTCTCGGCCACCCGCGTGGCCCACCGATCGACATCGACAAACACCACGAGGATCAGCAGCACCGCGCCGATCAGGCCGAGCGTGCCCGGGAGGCTGGTGCGCTCGATGTTCATGCGCGGCCGTCCCAGCCGCCAGCCGACCAGCGCCGCGACACCCAGACCCGCCAGTGCCGATCGCGACAGCGTCACCAGCAGGACGCCGACGATCGCCATCACCGCGATCGCCGTGAAGACGATCCCCGAGCTCATGATCTGGCCGATCGATTCGCGCCAGCGCCCGCGGACAAAGCGGTGAATCCTGGTGCGCGCGACGAAGTAACCGGCGACCGGCGCCGCGACCATCAGCAGCCAGCCGCCGAAATGGTTGCGATTGACGAACGCGCCGAACGGGCTCGCGCTGCGCGCATCGGGCTCAATCATGAAGAGCACGCTGCGCGGTGCGACGGCCTTCTGCAGGACCGCCGTGATGGCGAACACCGTGCCGATGAATGCCAGCGCGCGGCAGAACGATCGCGTGCTGCCGCCGGCGCTGAACGTCGCCCGCGCCGCCCAGAAGGTGAGCACACCGAGCGCCACCGTAGCGAGCGCGACGAGCGTGGCGTTGGGATCGACGGAGAGTGTCAGCCACTCCGGCGGGGCGCCGCCGAACTGCGCCAGGCGCGTGGCGTTGGTGATCTCGATGCGATGCGGAGACAGCATCGCCACGATCGATGCCGGCAGCGGCAGCGCCTGCACGCCGATCGCGGTGAGCAGTGCGATCAGCGCGAGGTCAAGCGAGCGCCACGATCCGAGGATTGCGAACGTTCGCCGGGAGGTGAGGAGCGCGGCGCCGGCCGCGATCGCCAGGAGGGGAGCCAGTGTCCACGGCCTGCCGCCCGCGAAGAGCAGGTAAGAGGCGGCGACGAGGAGGACTAGCAGCAGCCGCTGCACGGATCAGGCTGCCGGGGATTCCGCGTAGTAGTTCTTGTACTGGTGGCCGTAGTAGCGCGAGTAGTAGTACTTGTTGCGCCCGAAGTTCACCTTGTTCAGCACCGCGAGCACGTGGCGCGGGTTGCTGCCGAGCAGGGTCTCCACGGCGCGCTCCGCGAGGCGCCAGCGCGTCATCTCCGCGCCGATCACGAACGTCACCGCGGCGACGAGCGGCGCGAGGATGACCGCGTCGGTCACCGCCAGGACCGGCGGCGTGTCGATGATGATCCAGTCAAACGGCCCGGTCTCGAGGCCCGAGAGCAGCGCGCGCATGCGATCGGACGCCAGCAGCTCGGAGGGATTCGCCGGCGTGCGGCCGGCGGTGATCGTCAGCAGGTTGGGATCGTGCGTGCGCTGCACCACTTCGCGCATGCGGGCCTGGCCGGCCAGCAACTGCGACAGGCCGCGGTCGTTGCTCATGCGCAGCGCCTTGTGCACGCTGGGCCGCCGCATGTCGGCGTCGATCAACAGCACGCGCGCGCCGCCGACCGCCAGCGCCATCGCGATGTTCACCGCCGTGGTGGTCTTGCCTTCGAGCGGCTGCGAGCTGGCCACCGCCACGATGCGCGGACCGTTGCCCGGCAGTTGCGCGGCAAGGGCGGTGCGAATCGAGCGATACGCTTCGCCGAAGTCGTGCGGCACCGGGCCTGAGATCAGCGGATGGCGATCGCCGGAGACGATCGGCACCAGCCCGAGAAATTTCAGCTTCAGCCGCCGCGAAATGTCGTCGGGCGTCTTGACGGTGTCGTCGAGGTAGTCGATGCCGAACGCGAGACCGAGGCCGAGCGCCACGCCGAGCGCGATCGCATACAGCCAGTCGCGCCGGTGATTCGGCGAATAGGGCAGCCCGGGTACGTCCGCCTTGTCGACCACGCGCACGTTGTTGGTGCGGCTGTTGGCGACGACGCGCAATTCCTTTTCGCGCGTCACCAGCTGGTTGTAAATCGTCTGGTTGGATTCCGCTTCGCGCAGCAGCACCGCATAGTCGACGCCTTTGCGGCCCAGCGCCGTGGCCTGCTTCTTGGAGTCGCCGAGCAGAGCCTGCATCTCGCGTTCCTGTTGAAGGGCGTTGTCGAACTCGTTCTTGGCGTTCTGCTTGGCCTTGCGGATTTCCTCTTTGATCTGGGCTTCGGCGTTGGCGAGCGCGGTCACGGCCTTCTGGTACTCGGGGTGCCTCTCACCGTACCGCTCTGTGGCGCGCGACTTTTCCTGCGCCAGCTGATTGAGCTGCACGCGCAGGTTCTGGATGTTCGGGTTGTTCAGCACCGAGGTGATCGACTCGACGTCGTCACCGGCGGCCTGAATCTGCCGCCAGAGGCCTTCCTTCACGATCCGATCCATGCGCGCCCTGGTTGCGGCGTCGTTGTTTTGCGTCAATCGCGCGACCACGATGTTCTGGCTGCTGTCGAGGGCGCCGGCATCCTGCGTTTCCTTGTACTGTGCCAGCTTGAGGTCGCTCTCCCTGACGAGCGCGGCCTGCTTCTCCACTTCCCCCGTCAGCCAGTCGGCGCTGGTGTTGAGCGTCTGGACCTTGAGCTCGAGATTGTGCGCGACGTATTCGTCTGCGAAGGCGTTGGCGGCGCGCGCCGCAAACTGCGGGTCCGCGGACTCGAACGTCAGGTCGACCAGCTGGCTGCCGCGGACCTGGGTGACGTTGAAGCGCGACAGCAGCACTTCGGGATACGACGTGGCGTCGACCGCGTCGAAGCTGGCCACCGTCGCCGGCGCTTCCGCCTGCGTCGAGGTGATGAGGCGGTACGGCCAGGCCGCGTAGTACTTCACCCAGGCGATCGTGACGGCGAGCTGTGTCGGCTTGGGCCTCTGGCCGTTGAACTCGGAGACTTTGTTCAGATCGAGCTTCGACGCGACGCGCTGCGCGAGGTCACGGCCCTTCATGATGCGCAGCTGCGTCTGCATGTAGATTTCGGGATCGCCGACCGTGACGCTGCGCTGGATTTCAGACGGCGTGGCGATGTCGGCGTTCGGATCTTCGACGAGCACGCGCGCCATGGCGCGATACGCCGGGATGCGCGTGTAGCTGTCGACCATCACCCAGCTGACCACGAGCACGAACACCACAATCGCCGCCCAGCGATACTTGTAGAGCACCGACAGACGATCGAACAAATGCTCGCTGCCACCGGGCATTGCGGTCGGCGGCGGCGGCGTCGAAGGTGTGTGGGTCGTCGGATTCGACATCGGCGCGAGCTACGGCTTGAATGGAGATACCGGCTCGCCTGAGTCGACCGGCTGGATGCTCTGTTCGAGCGCGATGGCGACCGTCTGTGCCGTCATCGTCGTCGCAGCGCTCATGCCGATGAAGTTGGTCACGTTCTGCGGCATCGCCATGCCGCGGCCGAAACCTTGCCAGCGGCCGGACAGTTGCACAACGGTCCGCAGGGTTTCGAATCGGGCGAGCGACCCGGCATTGCTCAACGCCAGGACGTGGCCGTCGACCAGCACCATTTCGACGACGTAGGTGCCGGGATCCTCGATCAGGAACTGAAACTCGCCGTTCTCATCCGACTCGGTGGCTTTCTGCACCGAGCCGTTATTGAGATTTCGCAACTGCAACCTGGCGTGCGCGACGGGCACCTGGCGAATGTCGATGACCTGTCCGATGATCCTGGTGTCGCCTCTCAGCGCCGGACGCCAGGGCTCGGCGAGAAACACGCCCTGACGCGGAGGGCGCACGAGCGTAGCCCGGCCCTGCGCATCCAAACCCGCGACCGTCGCGACCAAAATCGCGAAGACAACGAAGCTTTTGAGCGTACTCATACCTTCCTTGGTCTGGGGCGAGCCAACACACACAATATAGGTGACCTACGGCTTATCGGACGCCCCGTCTATGTCAGTAGTCTATATGACAATATACGACAATAACGTCCTATTTGTCTACGCTTGCCCCAGTCGGACTGAGCTGCTGGGATTACGGCGCAATTTCGTCCCTTCCTCGCGGGAGAAAACGCGGGAATTGCCTGCTTTCAACGGATAGCATTCCAAAGCGGTCTTCCGTAAACGGCTCCTGAAAGGATCACGTAAGCCACTCATGTATCCCGCACTGATTCAACGAGTTCTGCGCCGCTCGGCGCTGGCCGCGGCGATCGCGGCGTCGGCCATCGTGGTGACCGCGGCGTCCGACTGGCCCGAATGGCGCGGCCCGTCGCGCGACGGGCGTTCGTCAGAAACCAACCTGCCGGCGAAGTGGTCGCCGAAAGGCGAGAACCTGGCGTGGCGCATTCCGATCGGCAGCCGCTCGTCGCCGGTCGTGTTCGGCAACCGGCTCTATCTGAATTCGCCCGTCGGCGATCTGGCGAACACGCAGGAGCGCCTCGCCGCGATCGATGCCGAGACCGGGAAGGTCGTATGGGAGAAGCGGTTCAGCCAGTACCTCAGCGACGTGCCGCAGCACCGCGCGTCGTGGGCGTCGCCCGCGGTCGACCCCGAGACCGGCAACATCTACGTCTTCACCGTCGCCGCGCAATTGATCTGCGTCGCGCCCGACGGAAAGATCGTGTGGGATCGATCGCTGCCCGATGAATACGGCGCGGTGACGACCCACGGCGGCCGCACCACGTCGCCCATCGTCGAAGGCGACAAGGTGATCCTCAACGCCCTCGTGCTCGCGTGGGGCGATCTCAACCGCACCGGCAACCGTTACTTCGCGTTCGACAAGAAGACGGGACAGACGGTGTGGATTGCGTCGCCGCAGGCGCGCCACTACGACACCAATTATTCGACGCCGATCGTCGCGAACATCGACGGCACGCGCGCGTTGATCGTCGGCGGCACCGACGGCGTGTATCACGCGCTGAAGGTCAACACCGGCGAGAAGATCTGGTCGATCGAAGTCAGCAAGCGCGCCATCCTCAACAGCGCGCTGTTCCGTGACAACGTCGCCTACATCACGCACGGCGAAGAGAACATGGACACGACGGAGATGGGCATGATCGCCGCCGTCGACGCGACGAAGAGCGGCACGCTGGCCGTCGACGCGTTCAAGTGGCGCACGCGCGGTTTCCTGCCGTCGTTCGCGTCGCCGGTGATGGACGACCAGCGGCTCTACACGATCGACAACAGCGCCATCGTCGGCGCGTTCGACCTGAAGACCGGCGCCAGGCTGTGGGAGAAGTCGCTCGGCACGTTGCAGAAGGGATCGCCGCTGCTCGCCGACGGCAAGCTGTATGTCGGCACCGAGAACGGCAAGTTCTATATTCTCCGCCCCTCGGCGACGGGCGTCGAAGTGCTCGACGAGGATCTGCTCGGAACGGAGCAGACACCGGAACCGATCATCGCGTCGCCGATCGTTGCGGACGGTCGCGTCTACGTCACGTCAATGGACGCCACATACGCGATCGGCAAGCGCATCGCGCGCACTGCTGCGCGCAGTTCCACGGGTCCCACTGGTTCCACGGGTTCCACTGGTTCCACGAGTTCCACTGGTTCGCCTGCGGTGGTTCAAGTGTTTCCGTATGAATCGATCATTTCTCCCGGACAGACCGTTACGCTCAAGGCGCGGTTGTTCGATGCGAAGGGCAACTTCATTCGTGAAGAGCCCGCGGCGCAGTGGTCGGTCGATCAGGTGAGCGGTGCGGTGGATGCCAAGGGCGTGTACACCGCTGCGGCGCAGGGATCGAGCGCGGGATTCGTGAAAGCGACGGTGGCCGGAGCGAGCGGCACCGCGCGCGTGCGCGTCGTCGAGCCGCTGCCGTGGTCGTTTGACTTCGACAGTGCCGCGGCCGAAGCGCCGCCCGCGTGGTGGACCGGCGCGCCGGGCAAGGTGTTCCAGCGCACCGTCGAAGGCGCCGGCAAGGTGCTGATGCGGCCGCGTGACGACACCGTCGGGCGCCGCGCGAAAGTGTTCCTGGGTCAGCCGACGATGACGGGCTACACGGTCGAAGCCGACGTGCGCGGGCGCGAGACGCGCCGGCAGCGCGGCGACGTCGGCTTGATCAACGAGCGGTACGGCCTCGTGTTGTTCGGCAACGGCCAGAAGCTCGAATTGCATCCATGGCAGGCCGCCGACGAGATGACCGTGCGCGTGCCGTTCGCCTGGGATGCGGACAAGTGGTACCGCTTGAAGCTGCGCGTCGATCAACTGCCGGACGGCTCGGCGCGCGTGCGCGGCAAGGTGTGGCCGTCAGCCGATCCCGAACCGGCGGCGTGGACCATCGAGAAGGTGGACAAGATTCCGCACAAGATGGGGAGCCCCGGCCTCTATGCCGACGGCATCTCCGACGTCTATTTCGATAACGTGAAGGTCTATAAGAATCAGTAGGCCAACAGGCCAACAGGCGAACAGGAAGCAATCGATGCGTCGAATTATTCTGAGTGTGTTAGCCGTCCTCGCGGCGTCGTCCGCGGTGTCCGCGGACTGGCCGATGTGGGGCGGCACGCCAAGCCGCAACATGGTGTCGGACATGAAAGGCCTGCCGACGACGTGGGACGTCAAGACCGGCAAGAACGTGAAGTGGGTGGCCGAGCTCGGGTCGCAGTCGTACGGCAACCCGACGGTCGCCGAGGGTGTCGTGATGATCGGCACCAACAACGAGGCGATGAAGGATCCGAAGCAGCCCGGCGATCGCGGCGTGCTGATGGCCTTCAACGAAGAGACCGGCGAGTTCATGTGGCAGGCGACGTTCGAGAAGCTGTCGTCGGGCCGCGCCAACGACTGGCCGTATCAGGGCATCGCCAGCTCACCCACGGTGGTGCGCGGCGTCGCGTATTTCACGTCCAATCGCGGCCAGATTATCGCCGCCGATCTGAAGGGATTTCACGACGGCGAGAACGACGGCCCGTACAAGGACGAGAAGCTGACGGGCAAGACCGACATCGACATCATCTGGATCTTCGACATGATGGAGGAGGTCGGCACCTTCCCGCACAACCTCGCGAATTGCTCGCCGGTGATCGATGGCGGGCTGCTGTATTGCAGCACCGGCAACGGCCAGGACGAAAGCCACGTCAACATCCCGTCGCCGAAGGCGCCGTCGATCATCGCCGTCGAGATCGAGAGCGGCAAGCTGCGCTGGGAAGACAACTCGGTGGGCGATCGCATCCTCCACGGCCAGTGGTCGACGCCCGCGGTCGGCGACATCGGCGGCGTGCGCCAGGTCGTGCACGCGCAGGGCGACGGCTGGGTGCGCGGCTACGAGGCGCAGAGCGGCAAGAAGCTGTGGGAGTTCGACACCAACCCGAAGGACTCGCTGTGGCCGAAGACGCGCAACGAAGTCATCAGCACGCCGGTGATCTACGAGAACGTCGTCTACATTTCGAACGGCCAGGATCCCGAGCACGGTGAGGGTGTCGGCCACGCCTACGCGATCGACGCCACCAAGCGCGGCGACATCACGCAGACCGGCATGCTCTGGCACTTCGACAAGATTCGCCGATCGATCTCGACGGCGGCGATCAAGGACGGGCTGATCTATCTCGCCGACTTCAGCGGCTTCCTGCACTGCCTCGATCTGAAGACCGGCAAACCTTACTGGACGCACGACATGTTCGCGGCGATC
>Ga0310901_10000219_pt1 | contig 9384 bp, 6 predicted proteins | sample C24D2metaG_FD_203911 | JGI IMG/M metagenome (GOLD analysis project Ga0310901, IMG submission 203911) | Lab incubated soil microbial communities from West Virginia University Organic Research Farm, Morgantown, WV, United States - C24D2 | ecosystem: Environmental > Terrestrial > Soil > Agricultural...
CGTTCTGCCGCAGGGGCTGCGCCGTATGGTGCCGCCGATTGTCAGCCAATTTATTTCATTATTAAAGGACACGTCATTGGCCGTCGTCATTGCTTTGCCGGAGCTAATGAACCAATCCAAAATTGTCATCGGACAAAGCAATAATTATGTCGTTCCCGTTCTTCTGTTCGCCGCAGTCTTGTACTTTGGCGTTAACTTTGCTTTATCATTAATTGCAAAAAGGTTTGAGACAAAAATCGTTTAGCGTTAAGGGGTTAGCAGGATGTTTGAGCTTAGTAAGGAAATGATGATCCTTGTCATCGCAGGAGGGTTTCTTGCGGCATTTGTCGACTCTGTGGTAGGCGGGGGCGGATTGGTCGCCGTCCCTGTTCTGCTTGCAACGGGAATGCCGACGACTGTCGTGCTTGGAACGAATAAACTGGCCGGTACGATGTCCTCCTTGACGAGTACGGTTTCATTCATGCGGTCTGGACATGTCGATGTCAAAATGGTAACCAAATTGTTTGGCCTCTCTTTAGCGGGAGCGGTCGCTGGAACATTAGTGCTGCGATCAATCCCATCGGATTTTCTGAAGCCGATTGTCATTGTTATGCTGATTGCCATTACCGTATATACCGTTTTCCGCAAAAACTGGGGCAGCCGTTCTAACTTTCAAGGCTTGACGACGGGATCCTCCTGGCTTGCGGCCTTAGCTGCGGCAGGCTTGGGGTTTTATGACGGATTTTTTGGGCCCGGAACAGGCGCTTTCTTAATCTTTGCCTTTCTTATGCTCGGTCTTGATTTCGTAAGGGCCGCTGGCAATGCGAAGGTATTGAATTTCGGCAGCAACGTTGCGAGCCTCAGTACCTTTATGCTGCTGGGCCAAGTCAATTACAAGGTTGGCATTCCGATGGGAATCGCAATGGTATTCGGCTCCTTGCTTGGCTCGCGAGTGGCGATCCGAAAAGGCTCGGCATACGTTAGGCCGTTATTTATAGTCGTATGCACACTGTTGATCGGCAAGCAGGTTTGGGATTTACTAAAGTAGCACATAGAGCAAACAATGAGCTGACTTCGTCGAAGTTGGCTTTTTTGCATATAAGAAAGGTACAAATATCTATGAAAATAATTGCCCGTTGTTTACAATGATTGTAACCGGGGGGAGGGATGATTTGCGAAAATATACGAGTATCGTCGGTATGCAAATGATACTGGCAGCTGCAGCTACAGCGGTAGCAGGCGAATTCAAAATAACGCCCTTTAGCGGAGAAGTGTTTCGCATTGGACTAGGCAGCAGCGCTTTTTTGCTATTCCTGCTCTTAATGCGGCAGCTGCCCTATGTGTATACGGGCTTGGTTACGGGGTTTACGGTGCTCGTCTTCCGGACGGTCATCGACGGATTCGTTTCCTATGAGACGTTCTCGCTCTTTGCAAGTTTGCAGACTCACTTATCGGCGGCGCTCTATTACATCATTTTCGCAATGGGAATGAAACGGGTCCAAGGCCGTTTGCCGGAGCTTCATCCGCTCCTTCTGACTGGTATCATTTCACTTATTGATTTTATATCTAATGAAATAGAGCTGCTGACCCGCAGTATTCTATTTGATTTGCCTTATCTGTACAAGGGGCAGTGGATGCTGATAGGGGCCACCTCCGTAGTAAGGAGCATCTTTGCGGTTGGTATGTACAGCAGCATTATTATTAGTCAGATGCGGGTCGTTCATAACGAACAGCAAAAGCGGATGGAACAAATGCTTAATGTCGGTTCCGGCTTGTACGGAGAAGTTTTTTATTTGAAAAAATCGATGGATACGATTGAGCAAATTACGGGCAAAAGTCATAGTTTGTACTGTAAGCTGAGCGACGCCGGAGAAAAAGAAGTAAGCCGGTCTATACTGGAAATTACGCAGCAGATTCATGAAGTGAAGAAGGACTCCCAGCGCATTTTATCCGGCTTGCTGAAGCTGTTCGACCGGGAAACGACTTCTGACATGACCATTGAAGAAATCATTGTTTTTGTGATCAACACGAATGCCGGCTACAGTAAAATGCTAAAGAAAGAGGTCCATTTCGAAAAATGGATAGGCACCGATTACGCAACAGCCCACTACATTCCGCTATTGACCGTGCTTAACAATCTGGTCTCAAATGCAGTGGAAGCCATTGATACGAAGGGAACCGTACGGATCAAAGCTTATGAACAGGAGGGTGAAACGGTATTTGTCGTTTCCGATACGGGAACAGGGATTGCGGAGCAGAATAAGGAGGTTATTTTTGAACCGGGATTTACGACGAAATTTAATGATGAGGGATGCGCGGCGACCGGAATCGGTTTATCCCATGTTCGCGATATAGTTCTTTCATCAGGCGGCAAGCTGCGTTTACATACGTCTGGTCAGTCCGAAGAAACAACCTTTGTTGTCGCTTTTTCGACCAATACATTGAAATTAGGGGTGTGATGACCGATGCTTTCATTTGGTATTGTGGATGATGATGCGGTGAGCATACGGATGCTGCAAAGCATCATCGAAAAAAGCTGGCTTGGCGAGGTAATCGTTACGGCGGAAAATGGGAGTGATGGCGAACGGGCCGTTCTCGGTGCGAATCCGGACGTCCTGCTGATCGACCTGTTGATGCCGGACCAGGATGGTATCGTGACGATAAACCATTTAAAGCGGCAGGGCTACAGCGGAAAGTGTGTGATGATATCGCAAATCGAGAATAAAGAAATGATTGGCAAGGCTTATCAGGCGGGGATCGAATTTTATATTCATAAACCGATTAACCGGGTGGAAGTCCAAGCTGTATTGACCAAAGTGAATGAGCTGTGGAAGGTTGGCCGCTATTTAAATGAAATCAAGGACTCTATGGCAAAGCTCAGCAATCTGAATATGGATCTGGGGAACATCCAAAGAAAACAGACCGTTCGTGAATTTATTCAACCTATTTTTAGGGATATGGGGATAATCGGCGAAATCGGATGCAGAGACATGATTGAAATTATGGAGCATCTTATACATCATCATAAAGCAGAGTCGCTTCCGCCCCTAAAAGAATTGTATGAGGTTGCCGCCCGTGCCCATCGCGATCCCGGAAGAGAGGTCAAAGCGGTTGAGCAGCGGATTCGCCGCACTATCATGAGCGCTTTTTCAAACCTCGCCAATATTGGCTTGGCGGACTACGGCAATCCTAAATTTGAACATTATGCGCCGCTCTATTTTGATTTTCAAGATATTCGTATGAAGATGAAAGAGATCGATGAGAGGCTGAAGCCGGGAAAAGGAAAGGTCAATATTAAAAAGTTTCTGCAGGTGCTTTACTTGGAGGTGCTCGATAAAAGAAGAAGCCAGCCGTTTAAATAAAGGTGCAGCCGGTTGGGCTTTGCTCCGGAATACGATTAATAGGAGGCTGGAATCCAATGGATGATCTATATGACGGATGTTTAGGCTGCCGGCTTGCTCACAATTTGCAAGATACATATACGGTGTACGAGGATGATAGTGTGGCTTGTCTGCTTGATATTGCTCCCTTAAATGAAGGCCATGTGTTGATTCTTCCCAAAAAGCATTATGTTGATGTAGACGAACTGGATGTTGTAACCGCTCATGCAGTCATGAAAGCCTCAGCTCATATAGCAAAGGCGTTGAAGCGGCAATTTCAACCGGACGGCATAACGGTCATTCAAAATGGCGGCAAATTCAATGATCTTAACCATTACCATATGCATGTCTTTCCCCGGTACGAGGAAGACGGTTTTGCTTGGGTTGAGCCGGCAGATTCCGCTCTTGCAAAGGAGCGTCTGGCTGAAACGAAGGATAAGCTGATTAAACATTTACGTTAAAAAATATTTACATTAAGGATTGGATATCAATTGTTTGTAATTTGGTGTTGTCGTCGTTTTGGTCACAGGCTCTTGCCCATTTTCCAATCCTTTATGTGAGGCGGCCCCTATTTCAATTGTTGGATGATATAATCCGCCGTACGAACGGCAAGGGCTACGGCGGTAAGCGTAGGGTTGGCCGTGCCGCTTGTAGGGATCACGCTATTATCGGCTGCAAAGAGACCATGTACACCGTGGATTTGTCCATATCGATCGGCTGCCGAGGTGAAGGGGTCGTCTCCCATGCGGCACGTTCCGATTTCGTGATTTTCCAATCCGGGAGGCATCAGGCAAATATCCGGCCGGCCGTCCCTTAGATTCAAAGGCGTTTTCATTGCTGCTGAAGCTTCCATGATACCTGCCGCCATTTGATTCATAATGATTTCATCCTGTTTACTATAAGCAAAATGCACTTGTATTTCCGGCACTCCGTATTCGTCCCGCTTGACCGGGTCAAGCGCGACTCTGTTGTCATATCGGGATTCTACCTTGCCGGAGCCATAAAATTTCACCCCCCACTTATCCTGCAAAGGTTCCTCTTTAAATTGAACCCAGGCATAATTCCCCGGTCCCCAAATCTGAACCTGATACGGGCGGTTCTCCGTGCCCGGAATTAGAACACGAAGCGGTCCCAACATCTCCGGAAACTGACTGCGCTTCACCGTTCCTGTGCCGACCAGTCTGGAATGGTTGGTGAGATAATGGCCGACAGCGCTTCCTTGTATTCCCGAGTTAAGCAAAATAAGCGGGGTTCCAAACGTGCTTGCTGACAGAACCACGGTTTTGGCTTTAAGAAAATACGTGCGCTTGTCCGGTGACATCACTTTTACGCCTACGACTTTGTTTTTTTCCGTGTACACTTGAACGGCGCGGGCCTTTACAGCCAAATCGAAGGGGCGGTTCATCGCTTGAGCCAAAAAAGCGATCGAGCTGAAGAACGGATTGGAATTGACTACTCCGAATTTTGTCGGTTCAAGATCGATTGCGATCGGCTCATCGGTTGTTTCGGGAAACCCGTTCTTTTGAAGCCGGTTAAGCATAATTTGCGTGAGCGGGCTTCCTTTGGTGAAGGAATAGGTGACGTTCATGACCTTCTCTGCAAGGTTATAATAAAAGTCCATTTCTTTCGCTGTTACGGGCCATCCTGCGGTTTCGGAAGCATGCATGCGGGGACAAACATTTGTCCAAAAGAGAGTTCGTCCCCCTAAAGCGGCAAGTTGAGGAGAGGGGTATTGAGAAGGCGATTTGGCAACACTGTAAAAATACTTTAAAAACCGTTCAGGATCCATTGTAGCGATGTTCTGTCCATTGGTCGGCAGCAGGAGATCGCCCGCTTCGATGATCCCGACCCGTTTGCCGTTTTTCCCCCACTGCTCGCATAATCTCCAAAGGACGGCTCCGCCTCCTGCCCCGGTGCCGACAATGAGCACATCATAGTCCGTCTGCTCCATCTTCTCCAGCGAGGTTAAAGGAATCCACTGCTCTTTGTAAACCGGAACATCCGGACAATACGTGCCACCCATTCGGTATCCGGTTGAATCGGCGCGTTGAGGAATCTTTATGTGCTTGCCTGCAATGTCCGAATCGGGACCCCTGACATTTGGATTGAGCAAAATCAGTTCCTCTAACGCGGCGTCATAACGGAGAGAAAGTGTTCTTAACGTATCTCCAGCATTGGCGATATAAACCTTCATTATTTCACTTCCTTTCTTTGAAGCTACAGTATATATACGGCATCGGACTTTTCATTATTCTGTCCGATTTTAAAAGCTTTCTGCTGACATCGCCTTCCGGCACAAACGCAGTTTCCGTCCCAGATACAAACAAAAGGAGTCACAATAGTGACCCCCGAAATTTATTCTTTCTGGTTCTTCAAAGGGGGCATGTGGCGCTACCCATTTGACAATTAATTTTGAATCATGTTAAAGACAGTATGTATCACTCGTAACCAAGGCTTCAATTATGGGATTCTAAAGCATCCTCGAGACCGATTCATGAAACCGTTCCACTTCCTCACGGAGCCAGATCGTTCGCTCCCAAGAATCGATGATGGCAAGCGCTTGTTGTGTGAGCCGCAGGGCTTCGGCATGATTGCCTTTGCGATGCAGCAATTGTGCCATTCCATATTGATAATAAATAAGCTCAATCTGATTGGCCTGCGGTTTGCTGTAAAGTAATTGGTCAAAAGCTGCTTCCGCCTTCGCATATTCGCCGCATTGGACGTAAGCGATACCTAAATTGAAGTAGGCTTCTATCGTCTTTTCGCCGCCGTATGACTTACTGATTTCGTTTGCCTGTTCATAACAAAGGATGGCATCGCTAAACTTACCGTTTAACAAATAAAGATCGCCCTGTATCAGCCATATGCGGTGTTTGATCAAGGGTGAACAATATGCATCGCGCGTTTCCTCGATAATTTCCGCGGCCTTCTCCAGTTGGCCCGTTTTTAAGTGAATTTTCGCTTTGAAGGCGAGTGCCAGCATTTTTAAATCTTGAACCTCCGGATCGAGTGGATCAAGGCTCTCCAGTATCTGATTTCCGGCTTCGATTCGCCGCATCCCTTCATCCAGTAATCCGATTTCGATCAATGCCCAGCCAACCGTATCGATTAAAAACAATGCATTGAGCTTGCCGTTATTTAAGGAAGAAGCAGCGCTTGCGGCTTTGAGCCCGTACGCAATCCGCATCGGGAGATTAACCCGGCTTAAAAAATGGCTTATACGCATCATGAATTGGATCAGAAATTCCGCATGCTCTTCAGCGCTAGCCCACTCCATTAACTTGGAAATATTCGGCCATTCACGTTTAATCCGTTCAAGATCGCGGCCCAGAAGGTAATTCCAATAAGGCGCCTCCGGCTTATCCCGTTTTAGATGCGTGTCCAAATAATTAAGGTAGTACCGGCTCCACCGCTGTCTCGCTTCCGATTCAAAGGACTTGTTCTCGGACAAATATTGCTCTCCCCAAGCGAGTACGGTCCGATGAGCCCGATAATGCAAATGCCCGTCTGCTCTTTCCGTTTCGATCAGGGCACGGCCCCGCAACTGCTCCACGGCCAAAAAAAACCGCCGTCCATCGAGACCTGCCGCTGCCCCCCAGCTCTCCTCCGAGGCCGGCCTGCCGAAGAAGCAGAGCACCTGCCACAAACGTCGGGCATCCTCGCTGCAGCGGTCCCAAGTGCGTCCGAACAAATATTCGAATAATGCCGTTAACGAATGGCCGGCATTACCCAGGTCCGCTATAAGCTGTCCGACTGGGATATCATCTTCCGCCATATGAGCGATGCTAAGCGCGATTGCTTTCGGATTCCCGGCGGTCGCGTCAATGAGCTGCAGCCGGACTTCAGCAGGATCGGTCAACAGCCGTTCCAGCTGATCCTTCCGCTCAGGCCATTTACTTAACCGGATATGATGCTGCACCTCCGAAGCCATATATTCCAAAGCCTCCGTATGCAGCAGGCCGCCTAATTGGATCGTATAGATCTCTTTCCCTGCGAGCGCCTCGATTTGCTGCTGATTTTCCCTGGCTGTCAATAAAGCTTTGACGCCTTGCGGGAGATTGGCGATGAATTCACTTATTTCATATTCTGCTGTATCTATGCTGTCGATGACCAGAAGTACAGGCAGCTTGTCCGAGTACGAGGATAGAGCGTTTCGAACGACAAACCATTTCTCGTTGAGCGATTTGTCCAGAAGCTCTGCCCGCCCGAGCTGGTAAGCGATGGTATCGAGGAAATCGCCAAAACTTAACCTCTTTAAGTCTGCGCTTATCCAAATCACGCAAGCAACGGGCGGCCACTCCATGTCCTCCGAAGCCGCTTCGCCACGCGGCTCGCCCGCGCACGCGTAGGCCGATTCAAGCGCAATCGTCGTTTTCCCCATTCCGCCCCAGCCTGAGATTAAACATACGGGTGACGGTAAAGTCAGCCACTGCATAATATCAGCTAATTCATGCTTGCGGCCAACGAAGGAATCTGACCAACGCGTCGGTAAGTTGTGCAATACAGCAGGCTTCCGGGGAGGGGAGATTCCATCAAACAGTCTGGCTATAACCGAATCAATTTCCTGATCCGATGGTGCTCCGAATTCATCATTTCTGAGTAGCTTCGCTTTCGATAGGCAAGACGCGACCCATATTGGCAGCGGGGGATCAATAACCGGAATCGAAGTCGTCCGCAGCAGCCCGGTGAACCAGCCGTTATCCATCCCGCTTTTCTCAACAATGATCCAAACGATGCCGAACAGCTTGCCGTCCTCGATCCGGCTCGGTATATATTTCACGCCCATCTGACCCATCCAGCTCTTAACGGTGTTGGAGGAAATGCCAAGCTGATTGGCGATTTTATCTATATATGACTCTGAAGAGAATTGTCCCGAGGGGAGCGTTTCTCGTTTTTTTCTTTTTGTTTTATAGTCGGGATGCTGCTTCAATGCGGTAATACCGAGCGCCAATCGTTCCGCGAATCTTTCTTTATCCTCAAGCTCTGCCACTATTGTCGCACCTCCTGCATTTGGCATATCACTCTATTGTAGTGTAGATATCGCTTCCCTGTATATAACCTGAAGTTGTACAGTGCTGCTGTATGATTATACAGTTCAAATAGATAGATATCAAAAGTGGTCACTGCTTATAATTTGAGTAAGAAAAGCCTATAGAACCAAATTGAATCCCCTTACAGTGTCCATTTAGGAGGTCAAGTGGTCCAACGAATAGTAAATTTTTATGAAAGGAATGAATCAAGCAATGTTGAACCACAATTTAGCCGAAAAGGCGGGTGCTTCATATCACCAGAGCGAGGAGATCGCTAACGAAAAGCTAAGTGTTTGGGAAAAAGTCGCTTATGGCAGCGGTGATCTGGCGATAAACTTTTATTGGTCAACCGTTATGACCTATATGCTCTTTTTCTATACGGATGTCGTCAAAATTCCAGCTGCAATTGTCGGCACAATGTTCTTAATCGTTCGTATATTGGATGGCTTCGTAGATCTTAGTATGGGTGTCATCATCGATCGTACACAAACACGCTGGGGCAAGCTTCGTCCGTTTATTTTGTTCGGGGCCCTTCCGATGGCTGTCGTTGGTATCTTGTGTTTCTCTTCACCGGATTTCGGTATGACGGGTAAAGTTATTTACGCTTACTTTACTTATATCGCCATAATGGTCATGATGTCCTTTATCGGAACGCCTTACGGCGCGTTGACATCTGCCATGACGCAAAATCCATTGGAGCGCGTTAACTTATCTTCCTATCGAATCGTGGGTTCGATGATCGGCGGCATTATCGTATCCGTCATGACACCCATTATCATTCAGCAATTTTGGCCTAATGATACGTCAATAGGATACCGAAATACGATGATCATTTATTCCTTATTCGCTCTTGTTTTTTATATGATCTGCTTTGCCGGAACGAAAGAACGCGTCGCCGCGCAAGAAGCGGTCAAGCTTCCTTTAAAACAGTCCCTGAAGATCATATTCACGAACAAACCTTTGATGCTGATTACTTTTATCTATTTGGTTTTTCA
>Ga0310901_10000228_pt1 | contig 9309 bp, 9 predicted proteins | sample C24D2metaG_FD_203911 | JGI IMG/M metagenome (GOLD analysis project Ga0310901, IMG submission 203911) | Lab incubated soil microbial communities from West Virginia University Organic Research Farm, Morgantown, WV, United States - C24D2 | ecosystem: Environmental > Terrestrial > Soil > Agricultural...
CGAACGGACTCTGGCGGACGTTGCCCTGGATGATCCCCGCGATCGTCGCGGCCTCCTCGAGGCTCAGATCCTTCGCCGCCTTCCGGAAATACAACCGCGAGGCGGCTTCGACGCCGTAGGCGCCGTGGCCGAAGTAGATCTGATTCGCATAGAACGTGAAGATCTCTTCCTTGGTGTAGCGCTTCTCGATGCGCATCGCCACGAGCGTCTCTTTGATCTTGCGTTCCCAGCTGCGATTGCCGATGGCGAAGCCGATCTCCTGCCGGAACAGGTCGCGCGTCAGCTGCTGCGTGATGGTGCTGCCGCCCGGCGACTTGCCGCGCGACACGACGTCGCGGATCAGCGCGAGCCCCATGCGGGAGATGCTGAAACCGGAGTGCTCGAAGAAGCCGGCGTCTTCGGCCGCGAGCATGGCGTTGCGCAGGTTCGGCGGGATCTCGTGGTAGCTGATGACCTCGCGCCGCTGGACCGCGAATTCGCCAATCAGCTGGCCGGTCTTGCCAAGCACGCGCGTGATCGTGTTGGGCTCGTAATTATCGAGCGCGCTGATTTCCGGGAGATCGTCGGAATACGCGAACAACACGCCGCTCATCGTGCCGAGGAGTGCAGCGGCGACGAACAAGGCCGCGAGACCGGCGTAACGCGCGTAGCTGACAGTGACTTTCATGGGATGGCCTGTCCCGCCGTAGCTTTAGCGAAGGCGGAAGCCTAACCCGCAGTATAGCAGCGACTTGCACGAGGAGGCCTGCGCGCCGAAGCGGTTGGGGACTCCTGCGCCGCGAAGGAGCGTTGACTCACTCTCACTCAGATTTCATACTAAGACCATGAGCAAAATCATCGGGATCGACCTCGGCACCACCAACTCCGTTGTGGCCGTGATGGAGGGCGATCAGCCGACCGTCATCCAGAACGCGGAAGGTAGCCGAATCACCCCCTCGGTCGTCGCGTTCAGCAAGACCGGCGAGCGCCTGGTGGGACAAGTTGCCAAGCGGCAGGCCGTCACCAATCCGGAAAACACGATCTTCTCGATCAAGCGGTTCATGGGCCGCCGCTTCGACGAAGTCAGCGAAGAAATGAAGATGGTCCCGTACCGCGTCGAGCGCGCCGGCAACGGCGACGTGCGCGTGAAGGCCGGCGACCAGGAGCTTGCGCCGCCGCAGCTCTCCGCGATGATCCTGCAGAAGTTGAAGCAGGCGGCGGAGGATTACCTCGGGCAGCCGGTCACCAGGGCCGTCATCACCGTCCCCGCTTATTTCAACGATGCGCAGCGCCAGGCGACGAAGGAAGCCGGACAGATCGCCGGGCTCGAAGTGATGCGCATCGTCAACGAGCCGACCGCGGCCGCGCTCGCTTACGGTCTCGACAAGAAGAAGGACGAGACCATCGCGGTGTATGACTTCGGCGGCGGCACGTTCGACATCTCGATCCTCGAAGTCGGCGAAGGCGTCGTCGAGGTGAAGTCGACCAATGGCGACACCCACCTCGGTGGCGACAACCTTGACCAGCGCGTCATCGAGTGGATCATCGGCGAATTCAGGAAGAGCGACGGCATCGATCTCGGCAAGGACCGGATGGCGCTGCAGCGCCTGCGCGAGGCCGCCGAGAAGGCGAAGATGGAGCTTTCCAGCGTGATGGAGACGGAGATCAACCTGCCCTTCATCACCGCCGATGCGAACGGCCCGAAGCACCTGGCCATGAAGCTCAATCGCGCCCAGTTCGAGTCGCTCGTCGAGGATCTGCTGCAGAAGACGGTAGGCCCGACCAAGCAGGCGCTCGCCGACGCCGGTGTCGACGCGTCCAAGATCGACGAGGTCGTGCTGGTCGGCGGATCCACGCGCACCCCGCGCGTGCAGGAGATCGTCAAGGAGCTGTTCGGCAAGGAACCGCACAAGGGCGTGAATCCCGATGAAGTCGTCGCCGTCGGCGCGGCGATCCAGGCGGGCGTGCTCGCCGGCGAAGTGAAGGACCTGCTGCTGCTCGACGTCACGCCGCTGTCGCTCGGCATCGAGACGATGGGCGGCATCATGACGCCGCTGATCCAGCGCAACACGACGATCCCGACGCGCAAGAGCGAGGTGTTCTCGACCGCGTCCGACAACCAGACGAGCGTCGAAGTCCACGTCGTGCAGGGCGAGCGTCCGCTCGCGCGCGACAACCGCACGCTCGGCCGCTTCCATCTCGTCGGCCTGCCGCCGGCGCCGCGCGGCGTGCCGCAGATCGAAGTCACCTTCGACATCGACGCCAACGGCATCGTCAACGTGTCGGCGAAGGATCTCGGCACGCAGAAGGAACAGAAGATCACCATCACCGCCTCGTCCGGGCTCAGCAAGGACGAAGTCGAGCGCATGATGCGCGAGGCCGAGTCGCATTCGGACGAAGACAAGAAGCGCCGCGAGGAGATCGAGATTCGCAACCGCGCCGATCAGTCGGTCTACACCGCCGAACGCATGCTCAAGGACGCCGGCGACAAGATTCCGATCGCCGACAAGAACGCGATCGAAAACGCGATGGCCGATCTGAAGAAAGCCATCGAAAGCAACGAAGCGCCGGCCATGAGCAAGGCGATGGATGCGCTGATGCAAGCGCAGCACAAGGCTTCCGAGGCGCTCTACAAGGGGCAAGGGGAGGCGAGCGCCGCCGGCGGTTCCGCGGGTTCCACGGGTTCCACGGGTTCCACGGGTTCCAACGGCGGTTCGGAAAGTGGCGGCGCGAAGCAAGAAGGGGATGTCATCGACGCAGAGGTGGTTGAGGACGAGAAGAAATAAGTCGATATGGATTTCTACATCGTGCTCGGGGTCGACCGCGGCGCAGCCGCGGGAGACATCAAGCGTGCGTATAAACGCCTCGCCCGAAGGCTGCATCCGGACATCAATCCGGGCGACCGCGAGGCGGCGTCGCGCTTTCGCCAGGTGCTCGACGCCTACGAGACGTTGATGGATCCCGATCGCCGGCGCCGCTATGACGCCGGCCAGTTGTCGAGCGCCGAGGCCGACGACGAGGCCGAGACGTTTGGCTTCGCCGGGTTCGATTTCTCGAGCCGCGTGCATGCCGAGCGCACGACGACGTTCGGGGAGTTGTTCGAGGAAGTGCTGGCGAAGCGCGCCAGCCGGCCGGGCGAAGGCGCGGCGCATGGCGCCGACATTCATGCGCGCACGCTGCTGACGTTCGAGGAAGCGTGGCATGGCGTGCCGCGCACCGTGACGGTGACGCGGCAGGATGTGTGCCGCACCTGCGCCGGCAGCGGCTATCAGCGCGTCGCGGAGACGCGCTGCGTGTCGTGCGAGGGCACGGGCGCCGTGCGATCGGTGCGCGGCCACATGGTGTTTGCGAAAACCTGCCCGACGTGCGGCGGGGAAGGACGGTTGAAGCAGGAAGAATGTGTGCCATGCCGCGGCCAGGGCGTGGAGCCGCGATCGGAAACGCTGACGGTTCGCATTCCGCCGGCAGTGGCCGACGGTGCGAGGGTGCGCATTCCCGCGAAGGGCCACGCCGGTGTTCGCGGCGGCGTCCCGGGCGATCTTCTGATCGACGTGTCGGTTGCGGAGCATCCGGTGTTCCGGCGCGAAGGCGATGAGTTGCACATGACCGTGCCGATCGCGATTCACGAAGCGGCGCTTGGCGCGAAGATCGACATCGACACGCCGGAGGGCAGCGCCCGGTTGCGAGTACCGCCGGGCACGCAGTCGGGTCAGCGGTTCCGCTTGCGCGATCGCGGATTTCCATCGCGCCACAAGGGGCAGAGAGGCGATCTCGTCGTCGAGGTGCGAATGCGGCTGCCTAAGGTCATCGACGAACGATCGAAGGAATTACTGCGCGAATTCGGCCGGATCAACGGCGAGAGCGTCAGGGAGTCCACCTCCGCGAAAGCTTCGGTGGATAAACAATGACCAAGCGACAGGGCAAGGCGTATTTCATGATCAGCGCGGTGGCGCAGCGCTACAACATCCACCCGCAGACGCTGCGCTTGTACGAACGAGAAGGATTGCTCAAGCCTTCACGCACCGAAGGCAACACGCGCCTCTATTCGGAAGAAGATCTCGAGCAGCTCGAAACGATTCTGGCATTAACCCGAGATTTGGGTGTGAACCTCGCCGGCGTCGAGATCATCCTCAACATGCGTCGAAAAATGGAACAGATGCAGGGCGAAGTCAACGAATTCATGGAATATGTGAAGCGTGAACTCGCGCGCGGCATCGATGATTGGGAACAGCGTCTCGGCACTGCGCTCGTGAAAGCGTCGCCGACAGATCTGGTACGCGCTTCGCATTCAGGACCGGACGCGACCGTCGCAAAAAGTTCTGAACCTGCGAAGAAATCACGCGGCGCGTGATTGCGATCCGATGATAAGATTCGCTCGTGGTCAGGAAGTACGAGTCGCTCGCCTCTGAATCCGCAACGCTCCACGCATACCTCCGAGAAATCGCCACCTTCCCTTCACTCACTCGTGACGACGAGCAAGAGCTTGGCCGTCTCATTCACGAGCATGGTGATCAAGTGGCGTTGGGACGTCTCGTGCAGGCGAACCTGCGAATGGTCGTTGGCTACGCGAAGCGTTTTCGGCGTCTCGGCGTTCCGTTGCTCGATCTGATTCACGAAGGCAATCTCGGTTTGATCGAAGCCGCGCGTCGATTCAATCCCGCGCGCGCGGATTTCCCGGCGTCGGCGTTGTGGTGGATTCGCCAGGCGATGATGCACCTGTTGTCGGAAGCCGGCCGGACGGAGAATCCAACCACGTCGGACCTGCTCGCCGCGGCGGTGCAGGGCCGGCAGGTCGACGCGATTCGCGTCGCGCTCGAATACGCGCAGTCGGCCGCCGCCGGCAAAGAGATCAAAGAGCCGCCCGTCGCAGACGCGGAGGATTTTGCCGCGCATATGCAGGATCAACGCCGGCGCAAGAGCCTGCGCAAGGCGCGCAAGCGCGGTACAGCAGCCGCCGGCGATTTGCACGTGATTCGCCAGCACAGCGTCCTGCTCGGTTATCTGAACTAGCCCCATGGACTGCGAGATTTGCCACGGCACACGCTGGAAAAGCGTGACGGTGGATGGCGTGGAGCGCTTGACGCGCTGCGACTGCTGGAAGGCGGTCGTGGTCCAGAAATATCTCGCCGAAGCGCATATCCCGCCGAAATTCGGGCGCGCCGAGCTGACGACCTACAAACCTGACACCGATTCACAGCGCGACGCGCTGCGCCTCGCCAAGAAGTTCGTCGAGTCATTTCCGGTCGAGCAGAAGGGCCTCGTGTTTCATGGCCCCACCGGCGTCGGCAAGACGCACCTCGCGATCGGAATCCTAAAAGCCGTGATCCGCGACAAGGGCGCGCGCGGCTACTTCTTCCAGACCACCGAGTTACTGCGCCTGGTGCGCGAAACCTACAACCGATCCGTCGATGAAACCGAGATGGAGGTGCTCCGCCCGGTGCTCGAGGCCGACGTCCTCGTCCTCGACGATCTCGGCGTCGAGAAGACCTCGGAGTGGGTGCAGGAAACGCTTGGGCTCGTAATCAATACGCGCTACAACGCGCGCCGCGCCACCATCATCACCAGCAACCTGCGCGATCCGATCGACAACACCGACATGAACTCGTTCATGGTGCAGCTCGGCGGCCGGTCGCGTTCGCGCCTGCTCGAGATGTGCGAATGGGTCGAAGTGCAGGGCGCCGACATCCGCGACGTCGATCGCATCACCAATGCCGCCAAGACCGGCCAGATGCCGGAGACCCCCGAGCGCCTGACGAAGAAGAACCTGCCCGGCAAGTCAGGCAATATGGCCCGCGCGCGTCTGAAGGATTCGGGTGTGCAATACGAATTGAATTGGTCCGGGGGCAAAGCTGGTAATAAGTAGTTAGTGGCTTTTGCACCTCAGGCACCCCAGGCACCTCAGGCACCCCAGGCACCTCAGGCACCCCAGGCACCTCAGGCACCTCAGGCACCCCAGGCACCTGCGGGCATTTACATTCATATCCCGTTCTGCGCCGCGATCTGCAACTACTGCAATTTCAATCGCGGCCTTCACGAAGATGGCCTGCGGCGCCGCTATGTCGATGCGCTGGTGGCGGACATCCGTGGCTTTGCCGACGTGTCGCGCCGTAGCCCTGCAGGGGCGAAGGCGGACTCCTCGATAGCCGCCGACACGATTTTTTTCGGCGGCGGGACGCCCTCGCTGCTCGAACCCGTGGAGCTGGCCCGCATCATCGGCGCCTGCCGCGATTCCTTCGACCTGTCGCCGGACGCCGAGATCACGATCGAAGCCAATCCCGAATCGTCCACCGCCGAAGCGCTCGACGGTTTTCGCGCCGCCGGAGCCAATCGCCTGAGTTTCGGTGTCCAATCATTCCGGGACGAGGAACTGCGCCGATTGGGGCGGCTGCATTCGTCCCAGACGGCGCGCGATGCGGTGCGGCTGGCGCGGGCGGCGGGCTTCGACAACCTGAGCCTCGACCTGATGATGTGGCTGCCGGGACAGAGCACCGCCGAGTGGCTGGCGTCGGTCGATGCGCTGATCGATCAACACCCCGATCACGCATCGCTGTATTTGCTCGAAATCTATCCGAATGCGCCGCTGCGCGACGAAATGGCGCGTGCCGGCTGGTCGGTCGCGCCCGATGACGATGCGGCGGCGATGTACCTGGAAGGGCTGGCTCGGCTCGATCGCGCCGGGTTCGAGCAATATGAAATTTCAAATGTGGCACGGCCGGCGGCGCGCCGCTCGCGTCACAATTTAAAGTACTGGCAGGAAGGCGAGTGGCTCGGCTTCGGTTGCGGCGCCCACGCCACCTTCCGGGGCGAGCGGTGGCGGACCGTCTCCGCGACGGCTGACTATATAGATCGCGTGGCCGCGGGTCAGGATGTTCGACTCGATCGACGGACGCTCGGCGACGGGGAACGCCTCGAAGAAGCCTTGTTTATGGGGCTCCGATTGACCGACGGACTGGACCTGGCATTACTGTCCGGTCGTCACGCTATTGATATCTGGACGCGTTACGGGCAAGACTTAACACCTTACGTGACCGCCGGACTGCTGGTTCATGAGCCCGGGCGCCGCCTGGCCCTGACCAGGGAGGGGATGCTTCTGGCGAACGACGTAATGGCGGTTTTCATCGGCGGTACAGTACGGTAAAGTAGCGACCTTTCTTGAAGGAGGCTGATCAATGTTTCGAGGATTGCGGGTCTTCGTTTGTGGTATTGCGCTGGCGGGATTTACGCTGGCAGGGACAGCGGTCGCTTCAGCGCAGGAGGCAGCGAAGCCGGCTCCTGTGATGACGCTGGACAGCGACGCCGCGGTCATTACGATCCTCATCAAACCCGATAAGACGGCGGACTTCGAGAGCGTGATCGCGAAGTACAAGGAGGCGTTGGCGAAGAGCGAGAATCCGACTCGCAAGAAGCAACTCGAGGGGATGCGCTTCTTCAAGTCGCCGATGGCCGCGCAGGGCAACGCGATGTACATCATCTACGTCGACAACGTCGTCAAGGGTGAGGAATACGACATCACGCGCGTCGTCACCGAGGTCTTCCCGGTCGAAGTCCAGACGGTCTATGCGAAGTACAAGGACAGCTTCGCGGGCCGGCAGATCATTCCGCTGAACAAGGTTCCGTAGTCGATTGGAGTGGGTGTCCCGGGGCCGCGCCCCGGGACGCACTGCCTTTGATTCTGTTCTTCGCTTCGTTCCTCTTCCTGGCGCAGGTTGCCGCGCCGCCCTCTCCAGCCCAGAACGTCACGCCATCCAAGCCGACGGTGGAGCCGTCGCCCGACCCGGCGTCGGTGCACTTTCTCGCCGATACCGATACCGGACTCCTGCTGGTGGCGATCAAGCCCGCCGCTGTTGCCGACTACGAGCAGGTGTTGAGAACCTTGCAGGAAGCGCTCGCGAAGGACACCGACGCGACGCGATCGTCGGCGGCGAAAGGGTGGCGCGTTTACAAGGCCGCCGAGGCCGACGCGAAGGGCAACACGCTCTACATCCACATGATGCGGCCCGCGGTCACGGGCTTCGACTACCGGCCGTCGCTGTTGCTCGATGAACTGATCAAAGAGCTCGCGCCGGACCTGCTGACGAAATACCAGGATGCGTTCGCGATGCCGCCGTCGAAGCTCAATTTGACGGAGTTCGCGAACATGTCAACGGCTCCTCTGCCCGCGGCGAAGAAACCTGGCGGGCAGTAGCAGGCAGTCAAGTCGTCGTCAGGTCGTCAGAATTTCAGGTTGGCGCCGACGTAGAAGCGCTGATAGACGTCGTGCAGCGGCTCGCCCTGCAGCTTGAAGACGCGATAGTCCAACCGCACGCGTAGCGGACCCACCAGCTTTATCTTCGCGCCGCCGCCGATGTTGGTGCCGAAATAGGTTTCCTCGAAGGCGCCAAGATTCTCCTGATAACCCTGCGCGCCGATCGTTCCATAGAACTGTGTGCCCAGAATGTCGACCGGCGTCTGCACCAGCACGTTGCCGGCGTAGGTCTTGAGACCCGGCAGCAGTTCGACATCGTCCTCGGTGATGTTGGCGTACTCGAATTCGAACGCGACGATGATGAGGCCGACGCCGCCACTGAATCCCCTGAGCGTGTGCCGCTCAGGCGTGGGTGTCAGGCCGAGGAACGCGGTAATGTCGGCGCGCGCGGGGACGGCGGTGGCCGCCAGAAATGCACATGCGAGCACACAGGTGATGACGATCGATCGAGCGGTCCGCTGTCCGGTTCGCATTCTGCCTCCGATACTATGATCCCACGACTTTGCTGCAATACCGGGGCCACGGCGCGGGGCACGGAATTCGCAATGTCCGAGGTAAATTCCGGCGAATTGTCCGGAGGAGGCTACAGATGATTCCCCTACGCTGGATCGCAGGCCTGGCCATCGTGCTGTCGTTGCCCGTCAGCCTGAAGGCCGACACGCTTTACCTTCGTAACGGCCAACGAGTCGAGGGCGAGCTGATCGGATTCCGCAACGGCCAGATCGAGTTCGAAGAGCGCCGCGGCTTCGGCGGCACGCGCGCGCTGCGGTTCGATCGCGACGAGGTCGATCGCATCGACTTCCAGAATTCCCGTTACAGCAACAACAATAACAACAGCAGCAACCTGGCCGGCGGCCGGCCTACCGGGATGCGCGAGAAACCGGTGATCGTGTCCGCCGACGTGGCGTGGAACGACGCGGGCATCGATGTGCGCGCGGGCCAGACGGTGTATTTCGAGGCGCAGGGGCGGGTGCGATGGGGACGCGATCGGCAGGACGGTCCCGCCGGCGAGCGCAATTCGCCGTCGAATCCGAATCGCCCGATGGGCAACCGCAACGCCGCCGCGCTGATCGGCAAGATCGGCA
>Ga0310901_10000240_pt1 | contig 9190 bp, 16 predicted proteins | sample C24D2metaG_FD_203911 | JGI IMG/M metagenome (GOLD analysis project Ga0310901, IMG submission 203911) | Lab incubated soil microbial communities from West Virginia University Organic Research Farm, Morgantown, WV, United States - C24D2 | ecosystem: Environmental > Terrestrial > Soil >...
ACAACCTGCCGCTGAAGAACATCCCCACCGGTACCGTGATCCACGCGATCGAGCTCCGCCCCGGCGGCGGCGCGAAGCTGGCCCGCTCGGCCGGTGCGTCGGTTCGCCTCGTGGCGAAGGACGGCCCGTACGCCCAGCTGCGTCTGCCCTCGGGCGAGATCCGCAACGTCGACGCGCGCTGCCGCGCGACCGTCGGCGAGGTGGGCAACGCCGAGCAGTCGAACATCAACTGGGGCAAGGCCGGCCGTAACCGCTGGAAGGGCATCCGCCCGACCGTCCGCGGTGTCGCCATGAACCCGGTCGACCACCCGCACGGTGGTGGTGAGGGTAAGACCTCCGGTGGTCGTCACCCGGTTTCGCCGTGGGGTCAGGCCGAAGGCCGCACCCGTCACGCGAACAAGGAAAGCGACAAGTACATCGTCCGTCGTCGCAACGCCGGCAAGAAGCGGAAGTAGGAGTAGAGGAAGATGCCTCGCAGCCTTAAGAAGGGCCCCTTCGTCGACGAGCACCTGCTTCGCAAGGTCGTCGTCCAGAACGAAGCCGGCACCAAGAACGTCATCAAGACCTGGTCGCGCCGTTCGATGATCATCCCGGCCATGCTGGGTCACACCATCGCCGTGCACGACGGACGCAAGCACATCCCCGTGTTCGTGTCCGAGACCATGGTCGGCCACAAGCTGGGCGAGTTCGCGCCCACCCGCACCTTCCGCGGCCACGTGAAGGACGACAAGAAGGGCCGCCGCCGCTGACGCGGGGGCAGAGGAGAGAGAAATGGTGGAGTCCATCGCACGCGTGCGACACATCCGCGTGACCCCTCAGAAGGCTCGTCGTGTCGTTGCGCTCATCAAGGGCAAGCAGGCTGAGGAGGCCCTGGCCATCCTCAAGTTCGCACCGCAGGGTGCGAGCGAGCCGATCTACAAGCTCGTCGCCGCCGCGATCGCGAACGCTCGCGTCAAGGCGGACAAGGACGGCGAGTACCTGGACGAGCAGGACCTGTACGTGAAGAACGCGTACGTCGACGAGGGCACGACGCTCAAGCGTTTCCAGCCCCGCGCGCAGGGTCGTGCCTTCCAGATCAAGAAGCGCACCAGCCACATCACCGTCGTGCTCTCGACCCCCGAGGTCGCGGAGACGGCACCGGCTGCCAAGAGCAAGAAGGCGAGCAAGTAATGGGACAGAAAGTCCACCCGTACGGCTTCCGCCTCGGCATCACGACCGACCACGTGTCGCGTTGGTTCTCGGACTCGACGAAGCCCGGCCAGCGTTACGCCGACTACGTCGCCGAGGACATCCGCATCCGCAAGCTCCTGCAGACCCAGCTCGACCGGGCCGGCGTGAGCAACATCGAGATCGAGCGCACCCGTGACCGCGTTCGCGTCGACATCCACACCGCCCGTCCGGGCATCGTGATCGGTCGCCGCGGCGCCGAGGCCGAGCGCATCCGCGCCGACCTCGAGAAGCTCACCGGCAAGCAGATCCAGCTGAACATCCTCGAGGTCAAGAACCCCGAGGCCGACGCTCAGCTCGTCGCGCAGGGCATCGCCGAGCAGCTCACCGCTCGCGTGGCGTTCCGTCGCGCGATGCGCAAGGGCCTGCAGGGCGCTCAGCGCGCCGGCGCCAAGGGCGTCCGCATCCAGGTCTCCGGCCGCCTCGGCGGCGCCGAGATGAGCCGCTCGGAGTTCTACCGCGAGGGTCGTGTGCCGCTGCACACGCTGCGCGCGAACATCGACTACGGCTTCTACGAGGCGAAGACCACCTTCGGCCGCATCGGCGTGAAGGTCTGGATCTACAAGGGCGACCTCACCAACAAGGAGCTCGCTCGCGAGCAGGCCAACGCGCCCAAGTCGGACCGTCGTCGTGACGACCGCCGTGGCGGCCCGCGTGGCGACCGCGGCGAGCGTGGCGGCGACCGCCGCAACGAGGCCCCCGTGGCAGAAGGAGCGTCGGCGTAATGCTCATCCCCCGCAAGGTCAAGTACCGCAAGCAGCACCACCCCGGCCGCTCGGGCCAGGCCACCGGTGGCACGAAGGTGTCGTTCGGTGAGTTCGGCATCCAGGCCCTCACGCCCGCTTACGTGACGAACCGTCAGATCGAGTCCGCTCGTATCGCGATGACCCGTCACATCAAGCGTGGCGGCAAGGTGTGGATCAACATCTACCCCGACCGTCCGCTCACCAAGAAGCCGGCCGAAACCCGCATGGGTTCCGGTAAGGGTTCGCCCGAGTGGTGGGTCGCAAACGTCAAGCCGGGTCGCGTCCTCTTCGAGGTCGCCGGCGTCAACGAGGAACTCGCTCGTGAGGCCCTGACCCGTGCCATCCACAAGCTGCCTCTCAAGGCACGCATCATCAAGCGCGAGGAGGGCGACGCGTAATGGCGATCGGCACCAAGACGCTCGCTCCGAGCGAGCTCGACACGTTCGAAGACCAGCGCCTCGTCGAGGAGCTGCGCAAGGCCAAGGAAGAGCTGTTCAACCTGCGCTTCCAGTCGGCGACCGGCCAGCTCGAGAGCCACGGCCGCATCCGCGCGGTCAAGCGCGACATCGCGCGGCTCTACACCGTGATCCGTGAGCGCGAGCTCGGCATCCGTGCCACGCCCGCGCCGCTGGAGACCGCGACGAAGGCGAAGAAGACGAAGGCCAAGAAGGCGGATGCCGCTGACGAGGCCGCGAAGGAAGAGGCCGAGTGATGGCTGACAAGAAGCAGGCCGCTGAGGTCGAGCACGGCGAGCACGACGTTCGCGACGCCGACGCCCGTGGCTACCGCAAGGCCCGCCGTGGCTACGTCGTCAGCGACAAGATGGACAAGACCATCGTCGTCGAGGTCGAGGACCGCGTGAAGCACCCGCTCTACGGCAAGGTCATCCGCCGCACCTCCAAGGTGAAGGCGCACGACGAGACGAACTCCGCCGGCATCGGCGACCTCGTCCTCATCAACGAGACCCGCCCGCTCAGCGCCACCAAGCGCTGGCGTCTGGTCGAGATCCTGGAGAAGGCCAAGTGATTCAGAACGAGTCCCGCCTCAAGGTCGCCGACAACACGGGCGCCAAGGAGCTGCTCACCATCCGCGTTCTCGGTGGCTCGAACCGCCGTTACGCGGGTCTCGGTGACATCATCGTGGCCACCGTCAAGGACGCGATCCCGGGCGGCAACGTCAAGAAGGGCGACGTCGTCAAGGCCGTCGTCGTTCGCACCAAGAAGGAGACCCGTCGTCCCGACGGGTCGTACATCAAGTTCGACGAGAACGCCGCCGTCATCCTGAAGAACGACGGGGAGCCCCGCGGCACCCGCATCTTCGGACCGGTCGGTCGTGAGCTTCGTGACAAGAAGTTCATGAAGATCGTCTCGCTCGCACCGGAGGTGATCTGACCCCATGGCCAAGATCAAGAAGGGTGACCTGGTTCAGGTCATCACGGGCAAGAAGCAGGACAAGGGCGGCGACCGCGGCAAGCAGGGCAAGGTCCTCGAGATCCTCGCCGAGCAGAACCGCGTCATCGTCGAGGGCGTGAACTACGTCACGAAGCACAACCGTGTCGGTCAGTCGCAGCGCGGCACCAAGACGGGCGGCATCGAGACGATGGAAGCCCCCATCCACATCTCCAACGTCCAGGTCGTCGACCCCTCGACCAAGAAGCCGACCCGTGTCGGCCACCGTGTCGAGGAGCAGACCAAGGACGGCGTGAAGCGCACCGTCCGCGTGCGCTACGCGAAGAAGTCAGGCAAGGACCTCTGAACATGAGCAGCACCACTGCCGTGGAGGCTGGCAAGATCCAGCCCCGCCTGAAGCAGAAGTACAACGGCGAGATCAAGAAGGCTCTGCAGGACGAGTTCGGCTACGCCAACGTCATGCAGATCCCCGGCCTGGTCAAGGTCGTCGTGAACACCGGTGTCGGCGAGGCAGCTCGCGACAGCAAGGTGATCGATGGCGCGGTCGACGACCTCACCAAGATCACCGGTCAGAAGCCGGTCGTGACCAAGGCCCGCAAGTCCATCGCGCAGTTCAAGCTGCGTGAGGGTCAGGCCATCGGCGCGCACGTCACCCTCCGTGGTGACCGCGCGTGGGAGTTCATCGACCGCCTCGTCAACCTGGCGCTGCCCCGCATCCGCGACTTCCGCGGCCTGTCGGGCGCCCAGTTCGACGGTCACGGCAACTACACCTTCGGTCTCCAGGAGCAGTCCGTGTTCCACGAGATCAACCAGGACAAGATCGACCGCGTCCGCGGCTTCGACATCACCATCGTGACGACGGCGAAGACGGACGCCGAGGGCCGCGCACTCCTGCGCGCCCTGGGCTTCCCGTTCAAGTCGGACGACGCGCAGGCGTAATTCCTGAATCGGATGCCTCGACCCGGGCGCGTGCGCGCGGGTCGAGGCATCCGGATCCCATAACTGAACATGGCAATCATGGAAGGTCGTCCGGCGTGTAACGCCTGCCGATACCTCGTGAACAAAGGAATCAAGAAATGACAATGACAGACCCGGTCGCAGACATGCTGACCCGTCTGCGCAACGCGAACTCGGCGCACCACGACTCCGTGTCGCTGCCGAGCTCCAAGCTCAAGACCCACATCGCCGAGATCCTCAAGCAGGAGGGCTACATCTCCGCGTGGGAGGTCAGCGACGCCCGCGTCGGCTCGACCCTCACCCTGACGCTCAAGTACGGCCCGAACCGCGAGCGGTCGATCGCCGGCATCAAGCGCGTCTCGAAGCCCGGCCTGCGCGTGTACGCGAAGTCGACCGAGATCCCCCGCGTCCTCGGCGGCCTCGGCGTCGCGATCCTGTCCACCTCCTCCGGTCTTCTCACGGACCGTCAGGCAGAGCAGAAGGGCGTGGGTGGGGAAGTCCTCGCCTACGTGTGGTGATCTGACATGTCGAGAATCGGTCGTCTTCCGATCGACATCCCCGCCGGCGTGACCGTTTCGGTCGATGGCCAGGATGTCGCCGTCAAGGGCCCCAAGGGCGAGCTCCTGCTCACCGTGGCCCGTCCCATCGAAGTCAAGGTCGAAGAGGCACAGGTCGTCGTGACCCGTCCCGACGACGAGCGCGCCTCGCGTTCGCTGCACGGCCTGACCCGCACGCTCATCAACAACAACATCATCGGTGTCACCCAGGGCTACACCAAGGGTCTCGAGGTCGTCGGCACGGGTTACCGCGTCGCGCAGAAGGGCAGCTCGATCGAGTTCGCCCTCGGCTTCTCGCACCCGGTGCTGGTCGACCCGCCCGCCGGCATCACCCTGACCGTCGAGGGCAACAACAAGGTCACCGTGAGCGGCATCGACAAGCAGGCGGTCGGCGAGGTCGCCGCCAACATCCGCAAGATCCGCAAGCCCGAGCCGTACAAGGGCAAGGGTGTGCGGTATGCCGGCGAGGTCGTTCGTCGCAAGGCCGGAAAGAGTGGTAAGTAACCATGGCTGTCAAGACAAAGACCCAGGCGCGTTCGCGCCGTCATGCCCGCCTCCGCAAGAAGGTCGTCGGCACCGAGCTGCGTCCGCGCCTCGTCGTCACCCGTTCGGCCCGCCACGTCTTCGTGCAGGTCGTGGACGACAGCAAGGGCCACACCGTGGCATCGGCCTCGACGCTCGAGACCGGTCTGCGCACGTTCGACGGTGACAAGACCGCCAAGGCCCGCAAGGTCGGCGAACTCGTCGCCGAGCGCGCGAAGGCCGCCGGCGTCTCGGACGTCGTGTTCGACCGTGGCGGCAACCGCTACGCCGGCCGTGTCGCGGCGATCGCCGACGGCGCCCGCGAGGGAGGTCTGAACCTGTGAGTGACAACAAGGAGAACATCGTGACCGAGCAGGCTGCTGCCGAGGCTCCGGCCGACGCCGCCGCGACGGCTCCCGCCGAGCGCGAGCGCGAGCCGCGCCGCGGTGGGCGCGAGCGCAACCAGACCCGCGGTGACCGCGGTGGTCGCGATCGCAACGAGAGCCAGTTCCTCGAGCGCGTCGTCACCATCAACCGCGTGTCGAAGGTCGTCAAGGGTGGTCGTCGCTTCAGCTTCACCGCGCTCGTCGTCGTCGGCGACGGCAACGGTGTGGTGGGCGTCGGCTACGGCAAGGCCCGCGAGGTGCCGCTGGCGATCTCGAAGGGTGTCGAAGAGGCCAAGCGCAACTTCTTCCGCGTGCCGCGCGTCGGCTCGACCATCCCGCACCCCGTGCAGGGTGAGGCCGCTGCCGGTGTGGTGCTGCTGCGCCCCGCCGCCGCCGGTACCGGTGTCATCGCCGGTGGCCCGGTGCGTGCCGTCCTCGAGTGCGCCGGTATCCACGACGTGCTGTCGAAGTCGCTCGGCTCGTCGAACACGATCAACATCGTCCACGCGACGGTGGAGGCCCTGAAGCAGCTCGAGGAGCCCCGTGCGGTCGCCGCGCGTCGCGGTCTCGACTTCGACCAGGTCGCCCCCGCCCGTCTCGTCCGTGCCGAGGCTGAGGCCGCGGCCGCTGCGAAGGCAGGTGTCTGATGGCTGCGCGCCTGAAGGTTACGCAGGTCAAGTCCAAGGTGAGCGAGAAGCAGAACCAGCGTGACACGCTGCGTTCGCTCGGTCTGAAGCGGATCGGCGACTCGGTCGTCCGCCCCGACGACGCGCAGACGCGCGGCTACGTCCGGACCGTCGCACACCTCGTGAAGGTTGAGGAGATCGACTGATGGCTGAGAAGAACGACGCCGTCGAGGCCGAGAAGGCCCCGAAGAAGGCTGCTGCTCCCAAGGCTGCCGCCGAGAAGAAGGCCCCCGCGAAGGCGTCCGCCGCCAAGGCGGACAAGGCTGAGAAGGCCCCCGCGAAGAAGGCTGCGCCGGCGAAGAAGGCTGCTCCCAAGAAGGATGCTCCGGCTTCGCGCCCGGGCGTGCTCAAGGTGCACCACCTTCGTCCGGTCCCCGGCTCCAACACCGCGAAGACCCGTGTCGGTCGCGGTGAGGGCTCGAAGGGCAAGACGGCGGGTCGCGGTACCAAGGGTACGAAGGCCCGCTACCAGGTCAAGGTCGGCTTCGAGGGTGGGCAGATGCCGCTGCACATGCGCACCCCGAAGCTCCGCGGCTTCAAGAACCCGTTCCGCGTCGAGTACCAGGTCGTGAACCTGGACAAGCTCGCGGAGCTGTACCCCGCTGGTGGCGACGTCACCATCGGCGACCTGGTCGCCAAGGGTGCAGTGCGCAAGAACGAGAAGGTCAAGGTGCTCGGCACCGGCGACATCTCGGTGAAGCTCAACGTGTCGGTCGACAAGGTCTCGGCTTCGGCCGAGCAGAAGATCGTCGCCGCGGGCGGCGCCGTCAAGTAATACGCACACAGTGGGGGCCGGAGCTTGCTCCGGCCCCCACTGGGTTACCCTGGACGTCGGTACGTCTGCGTGCCGACGCCCCCTCTGGAGGAATCCTCTTGTTCAGCGCCATCGCGCGGATCTTCCGCACACCCGACCTTCGGCGGAAGATCGCATTCACCCTGGCGATCATCGCCCTGTACCGCTTCGGCGCGCACGTTCCTGCGCCGTTCGTCGACTTCCCGAACGTGCAGTCGTGTCTGCGGCAGTCCGCCGGCACCGAGGGCCTCCTCTCGCTGGTGAACCTCTTCTCCGGCGGCGCCCTCCTCCAGCTGTCGATCTTCGCCCTCGGCGTCATGCCGTACATCACGGCGACGATCATCGTGCAGCTGCTGCGCGTCGTCATCCCGCACTTCGAGACCCTCTACAAGGAGGGCCAGGCGGGCCAGGCCAGGCTGACGCAGTACACGCGCTACCTCACGATCGCGCTCGCACTGCTCCAGTCGACCACGCTCGTCACCGTCGCCCGCAGCGGCCAGCTCTTCGGGACCACCGGTGTTCCCGAGTGCGAGAACCTCCTCACGAACGACGTGTGGTGGGCTCAGCTGCTCATGATCATCACGATGACCGCCGGCACCGGCCTCATCATGTGGTTCGCCGAGCTCGTCACCGAGCGCGGCATCGGCAACGGCATGTCGCTGCTGATCTTCACCTCGATCGCCGCAGCGTTCCCCGCCTCGATGTGGGCGATCTGGCAGTCCAAGGGCTTCGAGGTCTTCCTGCTCGTCCTGGCCGTCGGCATCGTCGTCGTCGCGCTCGTCGTCTTCGTCGAGCAGTCGCAGCGCCGCATCCCGGTCCAGTACGCCAAGCGCATGGTCGGACGCCGCACCTACGGCGGCACGAACACGTACATCCCGATCAAGGTCAACATGGCCGGCGTCGTGCCCGTCATCTTCGCCTCATCGCTGCTGTACATCCCGGCGCTCATCGCGCAGTTCAACCAGCCGCAGGCGGGCGAAGAGGTTCCGGCCTGGGTCGCCTGGATCCAGCTGTACCTCGTGCGCGGCGACCACCCGCTGTACATGGCGCTGTACTTCCTCCTCATCGTCGGCTTCACCTACTTCTACGTCGCGATCACGTTCAACCCGGTCGAGGTCGCCGACAACATGAAGAAGTACGGCGGCTTCATCCCCGGCATCCGTGCCGGACGGCCCACGGCGGAGTACCTGGACTACGTGCTCACGCGCATCACCCTCCCGGGCTCGATCTACCTCGGTCTGATCGCGCTCCTGCCGCTCATCGCCCTCGCGACGGTCGGCGCCAACCAGAACTTCCCGTTCGGCGGCGCCTCGATCCTGATCATCGTCGGCGTGGGTCTCGAGACGGTGAAGCAGATCGACGCGCAGCTGCAGCAGCGCCACTACGAAGGGCTCCTCCGATGACGCGACTTCTGATCGTCGGCCCGCAGGGTTCGGGCAAGGGCACGCAGGGCATCCGCATCGCCGAGGCGTTCGGCGTCCCGGCCATCTCGACGGGCGACGTGTTCCGCGCCGCCGTCGCCGATGGCTCGGACCTCGGCAGCCAGGTCAAGGCCATCATCGAGGCGGGCGACCTGGTCCCCGACGAGCTGACCAGCGCCGTGGTGCGTGAGCGTCTCTCGCAGGGCGACGCCGAAGGCGGCTTCCTGCTCGACGGCTACCCCCGCAACGTGGCTCAGGTCATGCACCTCGACGAGTTCCTCGAAGGACGCGACGAGGAGCTGGACGCCGTGATCCTGCTCGATGTGCCGCGTGAGGAGAGCATCTCGCGCATCGCGGGCCGTGCTGCCGAGCAGGGACGCAGCGATGACACCGAAGAGGTCATCGCGAACCGCCTGGCGATCTACGAGCGCGAGACGGCGCCCATCCTCGGCGTGTACGAGACGCGCGACCTCGTCGTGCCGGTCG
>Ga0310901_10000246_pt1 | contig 9148 bp, 7 predicted proteins | sample C24D2metaG_FD_203911 | JGI IMG/M metagenome (GOLD analysis project Ga0310901, IMG submission 203911) | Lab incubated soil microbial communities from West Virginia University Organic Research Farm, Morgantown, WV, United States - C24D2 | ecosystem: Environmental > Terrestrial > Soil > Agricultural...
CGTGTCCAGCCACGGACCGCTCCGTCCCCTACTCTTCGCGCTCCTGTTTCTCGCCGTCGCATATCGCCTGATGCCGGACTGGCAAAAGAGTACGGTCGTTGGCTACCTCCAGCGCTTTTTTTCTACCTTGCTGGTTTGCGCCGCGCCGCTCGCTGCCGCGGTTGTCCTCGCCGTTTGCTGGAATTATGGGACGCGCGCCGCCGGCGGTTCTGACAGCTACGGTTACGTCAGCCAGGCCCGTCTCTGGCTCGGCGGAGACCTCCACGTCCACCAGGATTTCGCGGCGGCGGTGCCCTGGCCCGACGGCGACTGGACGTTCACACCACTCGGCTATCGCCCTGGTGCCAATCACACGATCGTTCCAACCTACGCGCCGGGATTGCCGCTGATCATGGCGGCGTTCATGAAGATCGCGGGCGATTGTGGCGCGTTCGTCGTGACGCCTCTATCCGGTGCACTTCTCGTTCTGTTGACCTACGCACTTGGCGTCCAGCTCTCGGGTCGCTCGACCGGCGCGCTCGCGTCGTTGTTGACCGCCAGCAGTCCGACCATTTTGTTCATGACGCTATGGCCGATGAGCGATGTGCCAACATCGGCATTCTGGTTGGCCTCGCTGGTCATCGCCCTGCGACCGCCGTCGTTCTCATCCGCCGCGGCGTCGGCGATCTCGGCAGGCGTGGCGATCCTGATTCGACCGAATCTCGCTCCATTAGTTGTCTTTCCTGCAGGCCTGGTGGCGTGGAGAGCGATGGGCTCGGCACGCGTCCGCGTCCTGCGCCTCGCCGTATTCGCACTCGCCTGTCTCCCCTTCGTCGCGCTCGTCGCCTGGGTCAATCACGACCTTTACGGATCGTTCCTCACGTCCGGATACGGAGAGGCGTCAACGATCTACAAATGGCAATACTTCCGGCCGAATCTCGAACGCTATCCTCGCTGGCTGTGGGAATCACAGGGCGCCTACGTGTTCGTGTCCTTGCTGGCCATCGGGCTTCCACGCGGCCCGAAGGCCGACAGCCGGACGTTGCGGTGGATCCTGCTCGCCTACGTCACCGGCGTGTTCGCCTGCTACTTGTTCTACGGTGTGTTTGACGACTGGTGGTATCTCAGGTTCGTGATTCCGGCGATCCCGGTGATGTTCGTCTTGAGCATTGACGCCATCTCGCAGGTCGGGCGAAAGTTCGGCCCCATGGTCCAGACGATCGCGACCGTTGTTTTCACGGCACTCACTGTCAATCATGCGATTGGCTATGCGCGCCAGCACACGATCTTCGAGATTGGGGAGGGAGAACAGAAGTATGCGGACGTCGGCCGATATCTCGCGCGCGAACTGCCGCGTGACACGGTGGTGATCTCGGGACTCCACAGCGGGAATGTCCGGTTGTATTCGCAACTGAGAACGTTGCGGGTCGACATCATCGATGACGCGTGGCTCGATCGCGCGATCGCGTATCTGAAATCAGTGGGCCCCCCACCCTACCTGGTCCTGGAGGAATCAGAGGTGCAGAATTTTCGGCGGCGCTTTGCGAACCAGCAAGCGGTCGAGCTGGTGGATCGGCCTGCGGTGGCCGTACATTCGCGCCAGGTTTACGTGTTCAGCAGCGATCCTCGGCGTTCAGCCGATTCGCCACAAACGATCCCGCACACGAAGGGCTGTGAATAAGAAAACCGCCGGCTCCCAGCGGCCGGCTATTTCTGGTAGTACTGCGCGTTCACCGGAATGTAGTTCTTCCATTTCTCCGGCGTTTCGTCGAGCGCGAAGATGGCTTCCACGGGGCAGGCGGGTACACAGGCGCCGCAGTCGATGCACTCGTCGGGGTGGATGTAAAGCATCTCGGCGGTCGCGAAATCGGGTTCATCTTTGCGGGGATGAATGCAGTCCACCGGGCACACATCGACGCACGCGCTGTCTTTTGTACCGATGCACGGCTCGCAGATGATATAAGCCACTTGCTGTATCTCCTCCTCAGTCCCCGCATTCCTCTATGTGGGACGGGTGCTACCAGGTAAACTTCGGTTATATACGCACGACGGTAATCAATCAAGATCACTGAATCTTGATCCGACCGGCGAATCCGTCGTCGTAACCATGGTAGTGCGTGATGGCGGGCTCGGGATAGCTCCAGCAGTAATACCCTTCGCCGTTGTCGAAGTCGACGAGCCACAGGCCCTTCGCCTCGAGGCCGAGCGCGTGAACTTCCTCGACCCATCCGGCGACGACGTCGCGAAGCGCCTCGGATAAAAGGGAGTGTTCCGGGTTGTCTTCGGTCACCCCGCGGAGCTGATCGGCAAGCGCTTCGGCGCGGCGCACGGCGTCAGCCGTCAGATGCTTCACCTGGGGCAGCAGCTCGGACGCCTGCGTCAGGGTGAAGATCTGAGCCGAGCCGGAAGTCGTCGCCATCAGCCGATTATAATTGCAGGTCGAGAGGAACGGAGAACCGATCAGATCCACGGAACCAATTATCCGTCTGTGCTCCTGCCCTCTCTCTTCACCGACTGTGCCCACGTGTTTACCTCGCGATTGACCCGGTATCTGCTCGCTGTCGCGATGGCCATCTGCGCGACGCCGACCTCCTCCCGCGCGCAGGCGCTTCCCGAGCGCCCGATTCAGGCCTTCGACGGCAAGGTCGCGATCGGCGCCGAAGTGATCGCGACTGGCGGCAATGCCGACGAAATAGCGTTTTTCAATTACACCGATTACGAACACAACGCGCTTCGTATGTTCCGCGTCGGCGTGTCAGGAATCTATCGGCCGGCCGAGTGGGTGTCGCTGGTCGGCGAGCTTCGATCCGAAGATCTCGACGCACCCAAGGTCTATGCGGCGTACGTCCGATTGCGGCCGTGGCGCAACCGATCGCTCGATATTCAGGCCGGTCGAATTCCCCCCGTATTCGGATCGTTCGGACGCCGCCAGTATGAGACGGGGAATCCGGTCATCGGATATCCGCTCGCCTATCAATACCTGACGTCCTTACGGAGCGACGCGATTCCGGCGACCGCAGATGACGTGCTCCGGATGCGAGCCCGGGGGTGGCGTTCGAGCTACCCCATAGGGTCGCCGCTGCCCGGCCCTGGGATTCCCCTGATTAGCGGTTTCCAATGGGACACTGGCGTAGAGATGACGTGGAGGACCGGCATCCTGGACCTTGCCGGTTCTGTTACCAACGGCACGCTCTCGGGTCCGCGGGTGAGCGACGACAACAGTGGCAAACAGGTCGCGGCTCGCGTCGGTGTGACGCCTGCGGTCGGCCTGATTCTCGGCGCCTCAGCCGCGCATGGCGCCTGGCTGTCGCGAACCGTCTCGCCTGATTCCTCTCCCGCACAGCAGGCATTCGGGGCAGACGCCGAATACTCGCGCGATCACTGGATCGTGCGATGGGAGTTGGTGTGGAGCCGTTGGGGGTTTCCTCAGGCACTTGTTCCAGACACGACGACGACACTCGACTCGCTGGGAACGTGGGTTGAAGGGCGGTATCGCGTGACACCGCGGATCTTCGTGTCGGCTCGCGCTGATCACCTCGGGTTTTCGACGCTGCACGGCGCGACGATTGGCACCAGCGGCCTGCCATGGGATGCGCCGGTGCGCCGCATCGAAGGGGGCGTCGGGTATTTCGTGCAACGCAATTTCGTGCTCCGGACCAGCATTCAGAGCAATTGGCGCGAGGGCGGACGCGATCGATCCCGAACATATCTGTCGGGTCAATTGGTGTACTGGTTTTGATGTCCAGATCCTGCTTGGCGGCGCTGATGGCTGTGCTGATCTCAGCCGCGATGGTGCATATCGATGCCGACGCGCCGTCGAAAACGGCGCGGGTCAACGGCACCATCCGCGGCCGCGTCGAGCTCCGCCAGACCCCCGCCGACAATGCGCCGCGGGTAAGCGTCGCGGATCTCGGCATGGGCAACACGCACGAGCCGCCGGATCGCCGCAGCGTCGTCTATCTCGATCCGGCGCCACGAGCGGCGTTCGAACGGGCCGACGAGACGCGTCCGCGACTGGATCAACGCGACGAGACATTCGTGCCGCACGTGCTGCCGATTGTCGTGGGCACGACGGTCGACTTCCCCAACAACGATCACACGTATCACAACGTGTTTTCACTCTCGAAGACCAAGTCGTTCGATCTTGGCCGCTACGCGGCGGGCCGTTCCAAGGCAGTGCGGTTCGATCGTCCGGGCATCGTGCGCGTTTTCTGTGACATTCATTCACACATGAGCGCGTTCATTCTCGTCTTCGCGCACCGCTATTTCTCGCTCTCCGACAGAGACGGGTTGTATCGCCTCGAAAACGTGCCGCCCGGGACGTACACCGTTGTCGCCTGGAATGAATCCGCGCCACTCGAATCCCGGCGCGTCGTCGTGCCCGACGCAGGGGGCGAAGTGGAAGTGAATTTCGCGCTCGGCCGTCGATGAACCTCTTCTCCTCGCTCACCAACCGCATTTTCTTCGCCAGCGCGATCCTGACGGTTGTGGCGATCGCGGTGGCGGTGTACCGCGTCAACGTCGCCGTCACCGCGCAGTCGGAAAACGAGTTGCGGCGGGGGATCAACGAAGCGGGGACGCTCCTCGAGGAATTCCGGACGCGGATGTTCGAACACTTCGCGCGCGAAGGTCGACTCGTCGCCGACCTGTCGAACATGAAGGCGGCGATGACGACCGATCCGCTCACCGTCAAGCCAATCGCAGACCGCTACCAGGGGCAGATTGGATGCGATCTCTTACTCGTAACCGACCCGGCGGGTGCCGTGCTCGCTTCGAGCGGCCGGTTGAAGGCCGATGACCCCGCGACACGCCTGCGCGAAGCGGTCGGCGAGGCAAAACGCGGGAGGGAGACCGTCTCGCTTTGGCCGTACACGGGAGGTGTGATTCAGGTCGTGACCGTCCCGAGTTTCGTCGGTCCTGAGTTTGTCGGCACCGTCAGTGTTGGTTTCAGCCTGGACGGAGAAACGGCGCAACAGTTCAAACGACTCACGAACAGCGAAATCGCGTTTGCCGTGGATGGCCGCGTCGAGGCATCAACGCTGTCGGATCAGTATGGTTCGCAGCTGGAAACCCTGGTCGGCACCGAGGGTGTTCATGTCATCAGGCTCGGCGATGGTGAGTACGTCGCCGTCAGCCGCATCCTGGCGCTGCAAGGGAGTGTCAACCACTCGGCGGCCGCGAAAGGGCCGGTCGCCACCGCTCTGATCCTGCGATCGCGCACCGAACGTCTTCGCTTTCTCAATGCCGTGCACCGCGAACTGGCAGTCACGGCCTTTCTCGCGGTCATGGCTGCGACCCTCGTCAGCTACGCGGTCGCACGCACAGTCACGCGGCCGCTCGACACGATCACCGCCACCATGCGCGAGATGGCGACGACGGGAGACCTGACGCGGAAAATCGCGCTCTCTCCCAGCGCGCGCTGGGAAGACGAGGACGCCAGGCTTCTCGCCAACACGTTCAACACGATGACCGACTCGATCGCGCGGTTTCAGCGCGAGGAGGCGCAGCGTGAGCGGCTGTCTTCACTCGGCCGGCTCTCGACGGTCGTCGCCCACGAGATCCGGAATCCTCTGATGATCATCCGCACCGCACTTCGTACCCTGAAGCAGGGAACGGGGCATTCAGCCGAGGTCGATGGCGCGATTGCGGATATTGACGAGGAAGTCACCCGCCTGAATCGCATCGTCACTGAGGTGCTCGATTTTGCCCGGCCGATTAAGTTCGACCTTGCCACGGTGGACGTGAACGCGCTCTGCGAAGATGCGGCCCGCGCCGTCGGCAGTGAGGAACCAGGCATCGCCGCGCATCTCGATCTCGATCGCCATATCGGAACGATCGTGACCGACGGCGAGCGGGTCCGGTTGGCGCTGGTCAACGTATTGACGAATGCGCGGCACGCGGTATTGGCGCGAACCGATCTGCCTGGGGATCCGGCGCGCGCAATCGAACTGGTCACGCGCAACACGACACCGGGGCGGGTGGCGATCGAGGTTCGCGACCGCGGCGTCGGCATCGCGGCCGATGATTTGTCCCGCGTGTTCGATCCGTTCTTTACCACCCGCCGGACCGGCACCGGCCTCGGACTCGCAATCACCCGCCGCGTGATCGAGGGACTTGGAGGTACCATTACAGTGACGAGCCGTCCGGGACATGGCACGGATGTCCGTATCGAACTGCCCGTCACTGCTTGAAAGGGCGAAAGGGAAAAAGGAGAAGGGAAAAGTAGGGCGGGGTCTTCAGACCCCGCCAACGGATAACGATGAGTGGCTCCATTCTTCTCGTAGACGACGAAACGAAAATATTGAACGCGCTGGCCTCAGCACTCCGAAAAGAAGGCCACGAAGTTGTCGCGACCGGCAGCGCCCGCGAAGCGCAGCGGTTGTTAGGTCAACGTTTCTTCGACGTCCTGGTCGTCGACAATCTGATGCCCGACCTGACGGGCACAGACTTGATCCGCGAACTGGTCTCGACCACCGCCGAGGGAGACCGTCCGCAGATTCTGATGATGACCGCGCACGCCACAGTCGAAAGCGCGATCGAAGCGATGAAGCTGGGTGCGCTCGACTACCTGCAAAAGCCGTTCGAGGTCGATGAACTTCTTGTCGTCGTCAATCGCGCGCTTGAACATCAACGGCTCAGCACCGAGCACCGATATCTCATCAGCGAGCGGGACGCCGAGTTCAATCACTACGGCATCGTCGGCCGCAGCCGGCGGATGCAGGACGTCATCAACACCGCGCAGCTCGTCGCCAAATCGAAGAGCACGATTCTGATCACCGGGGAGACTGGCACTGGCAAGGAGATGGTCGCGCGCGCGATTCACTTTCACAGTGCGCAGCGGGACATGCCGCTGATCAAAGTGAACTGCGCCGCCATTCCGGAGACACTGCTCGAGTCGGAACTTTTCGGTCATGTCCGTGGCGCGTTCACCGGCGCGACGACGAACAAGAAGGGGAAGTTTGCGCTGGCCGACGGCGGCACGATTTTTCTGGACGAGATCGGCACGATGAGTCCGGCGCTGCAGGCCAAGCTGCTCCGCGTTCTGCAGGAACGTGAATTCGAGGCGCTGGGGTCGGAACGCACGCAGCGCGTCGACGTTCGTGTCATTGCTGCCACCAACCGCGACCTTCGTCAGATGGTGTCGGACGGGAGGTTCCAGGAAGATCTCTACTACCGCCTCAACGTCATTCCCATTCACATTCCACCGCTCCGCGAGCGGCGAGAGGACATCGCGGTCCTCGTCGATCATTTCATTGCCAAGCACGCGCAGCGGGCAGGCAAGCGCATCGACAGCATGGAGCCGGGCGTTCTCGACGCCCTTCAGGCCGCCGACTGGCCTGGAAACGTGCGCGAACTCGAGAACACGGTCGAGCGCGCAGTGGTGCTGTCGCCATCGGCAACCATCGGTCCCGACGTCGTCCGGATACTGGGTGTGAATACCACCACCCCCGCGAGCCTGCCGTCGCTGAACCTGCGTCAGAATCTTGATTGGGCGGAGCGGGAAACCGTCCGGCGCGCGCTCAGCAGCTCCGGCGGCGTGAAGAAGGACGCCGCGGAGGTCATGGGAATCAGCCAGCGGGCCCTCAGTTATTACCTTGCGAAACACAGGGTTGAATAGAAGCTTCCAGCTTCCAGCTTCCAGCTTCCAGCTTCCAGCTTCCAGCTCTCCTTTTCTCTCGAGGGACGGTCTCTCTTCAGCGGCGGAAGCTGGAGGCTGGAAACTGGACGCTGATTACGCCCCGTGTAACGGCTTACGACTCGGGTAATCGAGTTGGCCGCTAAGTGTTGGTTTTTGCTGGACTTCGCGGCAAATAAGCGGCATCGGCTTTGCGACGGAGAGTCCCTAAGATGACGTGTTTTCGATCGATCCTTCTGGCCATCGTGTGCGTATTGGTGCCCCTGACGGCCTCCGCTCAGACTCCGCCAGCGCAAACGCCCACAACCCCAAACCCTTCGACCGATCCGCAGGATCAATCCGATCCCGACGCGCGCGTCGACCCGCTGCAACCGGACTTCACTCTCGCGGCGTTGCCGACAACCTTGCGGATGCCAGTGCACAAGCTGGCGTTCAGGGTGACTCACCGGTTTACCCGATCGCTCGGCCAGGGAGATTTCGGAGATCTGGTGTCTGACCTGTTCGGATTCGATTCGGGCGCGCAGATTGGACTCGAGCTGCGGTACGGCCTGATGCCCGGGACGCAGGTTGGCGTTCATCGTACGAGCGATCGCACCATACAGATCTTCGGGCAGCACTCGTTCTGGAACGAGCGGCATGGCAAGGCGATTGGATTAGACGGGATCGCCACGCTCGAAGGCGGCAACAATCTCCAGGAGCATTACCGAAGCACGCTCGGGGCGATCGTCTCGCGCAACGTTGCCGGGCACGCGGCGCTCTACGCCGAGCCGATGTTTGTGATCAATGCGAGCCCGTTCGCCGACCAGGGTGCAGACAACAACGCGTTGATGGTCGGACTCGGCGGACGAATCCGCCTGAGGCCTTCGTTGTATGTCGTCGGTGAAATCACGCCGCGACTGGCGTGGTTCGATCCCGGCGCGCAACAAGTGAGCTTCGGTGTCGAAGGCCGCGCCGGAGGACATCTCTTCCAGTTGAATGTCTCGAACGGGTTTGGAACAACACTCGGACAGGTTGCCAACGGGACGGTCAATTACGACAGCTGGTATATCGGCTTCAACATCTCACGAAAGTTCTTCTGAGCACGGGACAGCAACATTCTGCGAGTTGGGAGGATAGACGGTGACCTTTGGTACTCGGATTTTGGCAGCAGCGAGCATCGCTGCATTGATCGTAACGACGGCGTGCGGTGGAAGTTCTCCAACGTCACCCGGAGGCGGCGGTGGCGGGTCAGTGGTCGTGCAGTCGACCGGATCGGTCGGCACAATCGGCGCGACTATCACCATCGGCGCGAATGGAAGCGTGAGCCCGTCGCAGGTGAACGTGCCGGTCGGACAGAGCGTCACGTTCGTCAACAACGACAGTCGATCGCACGACATGGAATCGGATCCGCATCCTGCGCACACGGCCTGCCCTTCGATCGCAAACGTCGGGCTGTTGCAGCCCGGCCAATCGAAGACGACGTTCGGATTCGCCAACGCCGGCACGTGCGGCTATCACGATCACAACGCGGACACGAACACCGGTCTGATGGGC
>Ga0310901_10000255_pt1 | contig 9022 bp, 6 predicted proteins | sample C24D2metaG_FD_203911 | JGI IMG/M metagenome (GOLD analysis project Ga0310901, IMG submission 203911) | Lab incubated soil microbial communities from West Virginia University Organic Research Farm, Morgantown, WV, United States - C24D2 | ecosystem: Environmental > Terrestrial > Soil > Agricultural...
GGAGTTCGGTCCCTTGACGCCGAGGCGATCCAGCATTCGCGTGTCCTCGCGCCACTCCTCGCGCACGGCCACGCGAAGGTCGAGAAACACCTTCGTCTGGAAGAAATCCGCCATCTCCTTGCGGGCGGCGGTCCCAATGGTCTTGATCATGTCTCCGCCCCGGCCGATCACGATCGGCTTCTGCGATTCGCGCTCGACCAGAATCGTCGCGTAGATGCGGATTCGGGGATCCTCGTCACTGGGCTCCTCAAACTGATCGATGAGCACCGCCGTTGAGAACGGCAGCTCGTCTCGCGTCTGCCGCAGCACCTGCTCCCTGACCATCTCCGCGGCCATGTCGCGTTCGGGCTGATCGGTCAGGTAGTCCTCGGGGTACAGCGCCTGGCCATCGGGCAGGGCGTTCAGCAGCACTTCCTCGAGGTGCGCCACGTTGTCGCCCGTCGTTGCCGACACCGGGACGATGGCCTCCCAGTCGCGTTCCTTGCTGAGCTGGTCGATGATCGGAAGCATCTTGTGCTTCTTGATGAGATCGACTTTGTTGAGGATGAGGACCACCTTCGCCTGCGTGTCCTTGACGAGGTTCAGGAGGAAGCGGAGACCCGCGCCTGCGCTCTCAGACACGTCCACCACAAGGCCCACGACGTCGACTTCGGTAAGCGTCTCGACGGCCGTATCCACCATGCGCACATTCATGCGATGGAGGGGCCTGTGGATCCCAGGCGTGTCGACGAACACCACTTGTCCGGTGTCGTAGTTTTTGACCCCGAGAATCCGCCGGCGCGTGGTCTGGGGTTTGTTCGAGACGATGGCGAGCTTGGCGCCGACGATCCGGTTCAGAAGAGAAGACTTGCCCGCGTTGGGGCGTCCGACGAACGAGACGAATCCGGCCTTCACGTTACTCCCGGGGACCCAGGGCCCGACCCTCGCCGGCGGCCTGGGACACTGCTTCGCCACGCACCGATCGCGATTCCAGTTCCAGCACGCGGGTAATGCGGACTTTTCGCACGCGCCGCCGCTCGGCATCCAGGACGACGACGTGCAGGCCGTCGATATCGAACGCCTCGCCGACGGCCGGAACGTGGCCGAGGTGGCTCAACAGGAAGCCGCCAACCGTTTCGAACCCTTCGCGCTCGATCGGCACGCTCAGGCGATCGACGATCGTGTCGACGTCTGCGTTGCCGCTGAACACGAACGAGCCGTTGCCCTCGTCCACGACCGGCTCGGCCTCGACGTCGTACTCGTCGCGAATCTCGCCGAAGATCTCCTCGACGAGATCTTCCAGCGTGACGAGCCCCGCCGTCCCACCATATTCGTCCACGACAATCGCGCTCTGGATGCGCTGCCGCTGGAACTCCCGAAGCAGCTCGCTTACGAGCTTGGTCTCGGGAACAAAGTGCGCGGGACGAAGGTGGTTGGTGATCGGCGCGTCGCCGTTCGGCACGTCGCCGAGGAGAATCAGGTCCTTCACGTAGACGAAGCCGAGAATGTTGTCGAGGCTCTCGCGGAAGACCGGGATGCGCGAATACTCCTGCTCGCGGAACAGCGCGCGCAGATCGCCGAGCGTGGCATCCGCCTCGATCGCGACGATGTCGGGGCGCGGGGTCATGACCTCGCGAACGAGCGTATCGCCGAAATCCACGATCGACTTCAGGAGCTTGCGCTCCTCCTGCCCCGTTCCGGCGCCGGCGGCGTCGTCGCCCGCGCCGGTGATGACTTCGCCATCGTCGTTCACCTCATCCCGGTTGACCGAGACCGATGCGGGGCGTTCGCGCTTCGAGCGGTTCAGAAGGTGCAGCAGCCCCGAGGTCACCGGCGTGAGCGCACTACTGATTATCCGGAAGCTCGGCAGGAGCACTTCCAGCACACGCTCGGGATCTCGCGACACGATGAGAAACGGGATCAGGAACTCGCAGATCGCGCCAAAGGCCACCATCGAGCCCGCCAGGAGGACGACAGATCCAGGGCCCGATATGCCGATGGCGATGGCCAACAGGAGTACCACGAACCCTTCAATCAGGCCGAGTAGCGTGCGAAGCGGCAGGAACAGCAACAGGGGTTCCTGGAGGTAGCGCTCGAGGTCGGGCCCGCGGCCGCTGCCCTCGGCCAGAAGACGGAGAGAGACGCGCATCAGCGCGTTGAAGGCCGCCTGTATGGTGCCAAGGTAAATGGCACAGCACCCCAGCAGGAAGAGAGTCAGCGGAATCATGTTGTGTCGGGTGTACCGCGCGCTATCAACCCGAGCGGCAGTCCGGCTTTGCGCCTTAGTCGCGCTTCCGCCCGAGCCATCCGCCCGCGGTCGCTCTCGTGATCGTAACCGAGAAGGTGCAAAAGGCCATGTAGGGCAAGGACCCTAACCTCGACCGTCAAGGAATGTCTGAGCATTTTTGACTGTTTTTGGGCAATTCCGCGGGAAATGGCGATATCGCCCAGAAATGGCTCCCGGAGCCCTCCCCGGGCCGTTTGGGCTGGAAACGACAATACGTCGGTCGTCTCATCCTTGCCGCGGTACTTCCGGTTGAGCGCGCGGACCCTGGTGTCAGGAAGAATCGCGACCGTCACCGAGCCGCGCGCCCGCTTCGGTGCTATCCGTGCGAGCCACTGACCCAGTCCTTTCGCGCCCCCGCGCGTGGTGCCCTCTTCGACCACGCTGACATCCAGGCTCAGACCTGTCCGCCCTTCCCGGTGGTAAACGATTCGTACGCCTTCACGATCTGCTGGACGAGCTTGTGGCGCACGACGTCGCGGTCGTCGAAATGAATGAACGAAATACCCTCGACGTTTGCGACCACCTTCATCGCTTCAACCAGGCCGGACACGCGACCGGTCGGTAAGTCGATCTGTGTGATGTCGCCCGTGACGACCGCCTTCGAACCGAAGCCCAGTCGTGTGAGAAACATCTTCATCTGTTCCGACGTCGTGTTCTGCGCCTCGTCGAGAATGACGAACGCGTCGTTCAACGTACGGCCGCGCATGAAAGCAATCGGCGCGATTTCGATCGTGCCCCGCTCGATGAGACGCTCGGCCCGCTCCACTTCGACCATGTCGTAGAGCGCGTCGTACAACGGCCGCAGATACGGATTCACTTTTTCCTGCAGGTCGCCAGGGAGGAAGCCGAGCTTCTCGCCCGCCTCGACGGCCGGCCGTGCAAGGATGATGCGATTCACACGTTTCGACAGCAGGAAGGACACCGCCTGCGCCATCGCGAGGTACGTCTTGCCGGTACCAGCCGGACCGATCCCGAAGACGATGTCGTTCTGCTCGATCGCCTCGAGATACCGCCGTTGGTTGACGCTCTTGGGCGCGACCCGCCGCTTGCCGGACTGCGTCTGCGTAGACTTCAAAAAATATTCGCGCAGATCGATGTCCGGATTGGTCGCCACGAGCTGCGCGGCGGTTTTCACATCGCCGTTCGAGACTTTGTAGCCTTCCTGGAGGAGCGTGCCGAGCTGTGTGAAGAGCCGTTCGACTTTGGTGACGTCAGCCGGCGGGCCATCGACGATAACATCGTGTCCCTGCGTCCGCAGGCGGACGCCGAACTGCGACTCGATCGTCTTCAGATTCTCGTCGTAGGATCCGAAGAGCGTTTCAATCCCTTGTTCGGGAAGCGTGATTCTTGCCAATGTTGCTGGTCTGTCTCCTTGGCAGGGCTAAAGCCCTGCGCGACCGAGGTTAATTCAGGCCCGGGCGCGTGTTGCTACTTTAGCAGGTCCGGCGCTCTCCTACCGTCGCTTCTCTCTCAGCTGGATGTGCAGCTCGCGCAGCTGCTTCTCGCCGACCGGCGACGGTGCACCCATGAGCAAATCCTCGGCATTCTGCGTCATCGGAAACGCGATCACCTCACGGATGTTCGGCTCTTTCGCCAGCAACATCACGATCCGATCCACCCCCGGGGCCAGCCCTCCGTGCGGCGGTGCGCCGTACCGGAATGCATTCAGCATGCCGCCAAATCGCTTCTCCACTTCCTCGGGACCATACCCGGCGATCTGGAAGGCGCGCAGCATGACATCGGCACGGTGGTTTCGAATCGCGCCGCTCGACAGCTCCACCCCGTTGCAGACGATGTCGTACTGAAACGCCTTGATCGACAGTGGATCCTGGTTCTCGAGCGCTTCCAGACCGCCCTGGGGCATCGAAAACGGATTGTGGCTGAAGGTCACCTGTCCCGTTTCCGGATCCAGCTCGTAGAACGGAAAATCGGTGATCCAGCAGAACTTGTACGTATTGGACTCGACGATGTCGAGCTCGCGGCCAAGATGCGTTCGCAGGCCATCGACGGGCCGTCCGATTTTCGCCGGGATTTCGGATACGAAGAAGATGGCGTCGCCGGTATTCGCGCCTGTCGCTGCCTGAAGCTCGGCGCGCTTCTCTTCGGATAGAAACTTCGCAATCGGCCCCTTCGCCTGCTCGGCGAGCACCAGATACGCCACCCCGGCCAGGCCCAGCGCCTGACCGGCTTCGACCGTCTTGTCGAAGAAACTGCGCGACTTGTCCGCCGCGCCGGGCGCAACAATTGCCCGCACGACGCTTCCCGCAGCCACGGCCTTCGCGAACACCGCAAAGCCCGAGTCGCGGAAGATCCCGGTGACGTCGGTCGCCCGAATCGGGTTTCGCAGATCGGGCTTGTCGCTGCCGTAGGCCGTCATCGCCTCTTCATACGGGATACGAGGAAACGGCGGCGCCGTCACCTGCCAGTCCGAGAATTCCCGGAACAGTCCCGAGAGCACCGGCTCGATGGCCGCAAAGACATCATCCTGTTCGACAAACGACATCTCGAGGTCGAGCTGGTAGAACTCGCCCGGCGAACGATCGGCGCGAGCGTCCTCGTCGCGGAAGCAGGGCGCAATCTGGAAGTAGCGATCGAAGCCCGACACCATCAGGAGCTGCTTGAACTGCTGCGGCGCCTGCGGCAGAGCGTAGAACTGGCCTGGATGAACGCGGCTCGGCACCAGGTAATCGCGCGCACCCTCCGGCGAGCTCGACGTGAGAATCGGCGTCTGGTACTCCAGAAACCCCTGCTCGACCATGCGCCGCCTGATGCTCGAGATCACTTTCGATCGCAGGACGACGTTGCCGTGGATCTTTTCGCGGCGCAGGTCGAGGAAGCGGTAACGCAGACGCTGCTCTTCTGGAATGTCTTGCGTGCCCGCCACCTGGAACGGCAGCGTATCGGCCGCCGAGAGGACGTCGATCCGATCGGCGACCACTTCGATGCGGCCGGTCGGCAGGTTCGGATTGATGTTCTCCTCGGTTCTCGCAATCACCCGGCCAGCCACGGTGATGACGCTCTCGAGCCGCACCGCTTCCGCCGCGTTGAACGCCTCGGAGTTAGGCGTGAAGACCACCTGCGTGACGCCGTAATGGTCGCGCAGGTCGATGAACAGCAGGTTGCCATGGTCGCGCTTGCGATGGACCCATCCGGACACGCGAACGTTCTGGCCGACGTGTTCCGGACGGAGCTGGTCGTTTTTGTGCGTGCGGTACTTGTTGCCTACTGTCACGTCATCCTTAATGGCTCGCGGGGCCCCACCCCCGCTCGCTGAAGACCCGACCGCTCGCGCTACGCGCTCGGGTCGGGCTAGTCACTCTACGCGCTCGCTCGGGCTAGTCACTTACAGTCCCTTGGCTGTCGAGACACCAAGCTCCAACATCACATACGATGCGACGTCGGCTTTCGATATTGTCTGCTTCGTTTTGGTCGCGACATTCCGCACCGTGACCGTGGCGGCGGCCACTTCATCCTCTCCGACGATAGCGATGAACCGCGCACGGCGCTGATCGACGTGCTTGAACACCTTGTCCATCTTCCTGGCCACATCGGGATACAAATCAACGCGAAGCCCCGCACGCCGGAGCCCGCTCGCCGTTTCCATCGCCAGGCCCTGCGCTCTTTCGTCGAGCGCCGCGACGACCACGTCCACGGAAGACTGCTCCACCTGTGGCGGAAACATGATGCGCTCCTGCATGACGACCAGGAGACGCTCGAGACCGAGCGAGAACCCGCACGCCGGAATTTCGGTGCCGGCGAACGTCCCAATCAGGTTGTCGTATCGCCCGCCACCCGCAATGCTGCCGGGAAGATCCTTGACGTTGATCTCCATGATCGTCCCCGTGTAGTAGCCCAGCCCGCGCGCCAGCGACGGATCGATTCTCAGCTTGTCACCGGCCCCGGTGTGCGCAGCCAACCGCAGAATCTGCGCGAGGTTCTCGAGCCCCGTGTCACCCGCCGCCACAAATCCCGGCGCGATCGTCTCGAGCCAGGAGGATGGATGCTGCGCGCCAATCCAGACTGCAATTCCGGTGATCTGCGCCTCGCTGAATCCCTTCTCTCCGAGCTCCTTCGCCACGCCGTCCTTGCCGATCTTGTCGACCTTGTCGATCGTAATCAGCACGTCGCCGTGCCGATCGGCCGGGACCGGCACCTGATTCAACCACGCGGCGATGAACTTCCTGTGATTGATGCGGATGATGAAATCGTCGAACCCGAGGGTCGTCAGTATTTCCGAGACGGCGGCAAGCTGCTCCGCCTCAACGACGGGCGACGTCGAGCCGATGCTGTCGATGTCGCACTGGTAGAACTCGCGGTAGCGGCCGCGCGCCGGGCGATCGGCGCGCCAGACGGGCTGAATCTGGTAGCGCTTGAAGAGCCGCGGCAGCTTCGACTGATATTGCGCCACCACGCGCGCCAGCGGCACCGTCAGGTCGTAACGCAACGCCAGATCGGCCTCGCCGCTGGCCTCGTGCTCGCCGCGCTTGAGGATCTTGTAAATCAGCTTGCTGTTTTCCTCGCCGTACTGGCCCAGGAGCGTGTCGATGTTCTCGACAGCGGGCGTCTCGAGCGGCTCGAATCCGTAGCGGTCGTACACCTTGCGGATGACATCGACCACGTACTCGCGGCGGCGGACGTCTTCGGGTAGAAAATCGCGCATGCCGCGCGCCGGTTGGGTACTCATGCTCCGTCTTTGGGTCTCGCCGCAGCCTCGGCGGAGGCGGACATGTAGTCCTTGCGGTAGCCGACGTAGCGCTCGGCGTAGTCGCGGATCGTCGCCACTTCTTTCTCGGTGAGCTCGCGCTTGAGCACGGCCGGCCGTCCCATCAGGAGCGAGCGCGCCGGAAACTTCTTCTCTTCGGGCACCAGTGTTCCAGCCGCCACAATCGAGTCTTCGCCGATCTCGGCGCCGTTCAAGAGCATCGCGCCCATGCCGATGAGGACGCGGTCGTAAATTGTGCAGCCGTGCAGGATGGCGGCATGTCCCACCGTCACCTCGTGACCGATCCGCGTTGCGTGCGTCCCTCGCATCACGTGAATGACGGTGCCATCTTGAATATTCGTGCGATCGCCAATCCGGATCGTGTTGACGTCGCCCCGAATCACGACGTTCATCCAGACGCTGCTCTCCTGGCCGATCTCGACGTCGCCGATGACCTGTGCGCTCTCGTCGATGTACGCGGTCGGATGAACCTTCGGAAGGATGGACCGGAAGGGGCGGAGCACGGGCGAATTATAGCGGACGCACTGGTGTACCTGTCATGGCAGATGGCAAATGGAAGATGGCACTCTCTGCCATCCGCCATCCGCCATCCGCCATCTGCCCTGACGAGTAACTAGTTCGTGCTCCCTGCGCCTGGCTGACGTTTGGGCGACGGCCCGCCGCTGAACGTCAGCAGGTAGTCACGGATCGCACGAATCTGCGGGTCGGCATCACCGCCGAGTTGCGGGTACGACGATTTCGGATATGGCGGCGTCGGCCAGAACTGCGGCATGCGCGTCCCGGGCTGAATACGTCCCGGGTTGCGCAGCCAGTCGAGAATCCACTCGGGCTTCAGCCGATCGCGCGCCATCCGTAAATCGGGAGCCAGCGAGGCGCGATCCTGATCCGCAGGAATCGTGTCGAGCACGTGGCACTTCTGGCACTGGAGCAGCGTGAACAGTTCCTTGCCGGGCGCGGCCTGTGCCGTCAACTCGCGGTGGTCGTACGTCCGGAACGAGCCGATCGAATTTCCCGTGGCTTCGAAGTAGTCGATGATCGCGTTCCATCGCGCATCGTCGAGGCCGAAGGTCGGCATTCGCACGCTCAGCCACGGACGAATCGTGATGGGACCCTGCACGAACGCGTACAACCAGTCGGGTTGCACCTTCGCGCCCTCCGGCGTCAGCAGCGGCGGTGCCAGACTCGCATCGGCCACGACCGTCTTGTAATCGCCGCCATCGCCTTCAATCTCGTGACACCCGACGCAGTTCTGGCGCCGTACCAGCGCGCGGCCGCGGACGGTGTAGTCGCGCTTGGCGGTCCGCGCCGGCAGGGCCGAGGCCGGCTGCACGTCGCGCTGGAAGCTCATGATGGCCGTCTTCAGCCGCTCGTTCTCGACCGCGTTGAAGTGGAAGTTGGGCATGCGCAGCTTCTCGAGCGGTTCGAGCACGCGTCCCTGATCGAACGAGCGCGGATCTTCCAGCTTCTTCTGGAACCATTCGAGCTTGGTGTGCTCGATGTCGACAAACGCGAAATCGAGCCGCGTGACGAGCTTGCTGCCCTCTTCGGACAGATCGACGCCGATCGGCTGTGTCGTCTCGAAGCCCTTGATCTCGTGGCAGCTGAAACAGCCGTAGCGCGTGATAACACGCTGGCCGAGATCGAGCTGCTTTGCATTCGCGTCCATCTTGGCGACTCGCGACTGCGCCTCGGCCAGCGGCATCAGGTTGCGGAGATAGTCGAGGAGCACCTCGTCAACCTGCGCCTGTGTCGGCGTCATGGGCGCCGCCGTACCGGCCGAGCCAGTCAGCGTCGACAAATAGGTTGCGACGTCGGCCACCTGCGCGTCGGTCAGCCGCAGATCGGGCATGTACGTGGCCGGGCTGTAGTGCTTCGGCTCGCGCACCCAGTTGTAGAGCCAGGTGTAGGTGGTCTTGCTCCCGACGCTCTTCAGCGGCTGGCCGAAGGTGCGCCGCGGACCGACGGCCGCGCGATCGTTCTCGTCGATGATGTGGCAACCCAGGCACCCGATGCTCCGGACAACCTGCTCGCCC
>Ga0310901_10000257_pt1 | contig 9015 bp, 10 predicted proteins | sample C24D2metaG_FD_203911 | JGI IMG/M metagenome (GOLD analysis project Ga0310901, IMG submission 203911) | Lab incubated soil microbial communities from West Virginia University Organic Research Farm, Morgantown, WV, United States - C24D2 | ecosystem: Environmental > Terrestrial > Soil >...
CCTGGTCAATGGCGTCATGCTGCAGGGCGCGGTTGCCGGCTTCGACCAGTTCTCGCTGGTGCTGGAGCGCGGCGGACAGGTCCAGCTGGTCTACAAGCACGCCATTTCGACGCTGCAGCCCGGCCATCCGCTTAATCTGGGGGGTGAATCCAGCCCGGAGGACGAAGGCTGAGCGTTTTCAAACGTACTGATGACAGCGGGATTGCTCGGGGTGAGCGAGCGCTCGTTGTTGTGCCGGAACGGGTCGGGGAGGGGGGACTGAGATCTCTCGACGCCCGCATCGCCGAAGCGGTCGGGCTCGCCCAGGCGATCGGCATTGACGTCATCGGCAAGAAACCCTTCCGCCTTCGGCAGCTTCGGCCGGCCAGCCTGTTCGGCAAGGGGCAGGTCGAAGAGATTGCAGCGCTGGCCGAGCAGCATGAGGCGACGCTGCTGGTCGTCGATGCCGCACTGAGCCCAGTGCAGCAAAAGACGCTGGAAGATGAGACCAAATGCAAGGTCATCGACCGCACTGGCCTGATCCTCGAAATATTCGGCGAGCGCGCCGCCACTGCCGAAGGGCGGCTCCAGGTCGAGCTGGCTCACCTGGACTATCAAGCCGGCCGCCTGGTCCGCAGCTGGACCCACCTCGAACGGCAGCGCGGCGGCTTCGGCTTCCTTGGCGGCCCGGGTGAAACCCAGATCGAGGCCGACCGGCGGCAGATCCGCGATCGCATGGCCCGCATTCGGCGCGAGCTTGGCCAGGTCAGCCGCACCCGCGGGCTACATCGTGGGCGGCGGCAGCGGGCGCCCTGGCCGGTTATCGCGCTGGTCGGCTACACCAATGCCGGGAAATCGACCCTATTCAACCGCATGACGCAGGCTTCGGTCATGGCCGAAGATTTGTTGTTCGCGACGCTCGATCCGACCATGCGCAATGTGAAAATCCCAGGCTTCGACCGGGCGATCCTGTCAGACACGGTGGGATTCGTCTCCAACCTGCCGACCGAACTTGTCGCGGCGTTTCGCGCGACGCTTGAAGAGGTGGCCGCTTCCGACCTCATTCTCCACGTCCGCGACATCGCCCACCCCGACAGCGACGCTCAGGCGGCGGATGTCGAGGCGGTGCTGTCTTCGCTGGGCCTGGCCGAAGAGGATTCGCCGCCGCGTATCGAGGTGTGGAACAAGCTCGACTTGCTCCCGCCCGCCGAAAGACAGGAGCTTATTGGAGAGGCCGAACGCCGCAGCGACGTCGCCGCAGTCTCGGCATTGACCGGGGAAGGGGTCGACGGCCTCCGCGAGACGATCTCACACCTGCTTCATTCCGGCTCGCAAACCCATCAGGTCCGGCTGAATGCCGGTGACGGCGAGCGCATCGCCTGGCTGCACGCCCGCGGCGAGATTCTCGAACAGCGTCACGACGGCGATCAGCTGCAACTGTCGGTCAAGCTCAGCCCGGAGAATTGGGCGCGCTTCGAGCAGCTCTGAACGCCAAGCCTATACGGGCGCCGGCGCCTTCTTCGCCGCCACCCACAGCTCTTCCATCTGGTCGAGGGTCATGTCGGCAAAGCCCGGTGCCTTTTCGATCTGCCGGAATCTCTTTTCGAACTTGCGATTGGCCTTGCGCAGCGCCTCTTCCGGCTCGACCTTCAGAAACCGTGCGAAGTTGACGACCGCGAACAGCAGGTCGCCGACCTCCTCTTCCAATTCCTCCGGCGGTGCCTCGGCGATTTCGTCGAGCTCTTCGCGGATTTTGTCCTTGGGCCCCGCGATATCGGGCCAGTCGAACCCGGTTCGAGCCGCCCTCTTCTGCAGCTTCATCGCCCGCTCCAGCGCGGGCAGGGCCATGGCAATGCCGGCGAGGGCGCTCTTGTCGTCGAGCTTGGCCCGTTCCTCGGCCTTGATCACCTCCCACAAGTGATGGCCGCCCTGTTCAGCGCCCCCGAATATGTGCGGATGGCGCCGTTCGAGCTTGTCAGAGATCCGCGCCAGCACGTCCTGCAGGGTAAAATGGCCGGCTTCCTCGGCCATTCGGGCGTGGAACACGACTTGCAGCTGCAAATCGCCAAGCTCGTCGACCAGGGCGTCCATGTCGCCGCGGTGGATGGCATCGGCGACCTCATAGGCCTCTTCGATCGTATAGGGCGCGATCGTCTCGAAGGTTTGGACGCTGTCCCATTCGCAGCCGGTGTCCCGGTCGCGCAGGCGCTTCATGATATTGTCGAGGCGATCCAGGCCCATTTCAGTCTATCTCCAGAGCGTGAGGGGGCTTTTGGGACCCTGTGTTCGCGCCAATCTATGGGTATGATAATATATATTATGTAAAGTGCGAGAGAGAGGCAGGCGGGCCATTCTCCCTCTGAACCACTCCATTTTCCCGCTCAGCCCTGCAGGATCAGCCATCGGCCTTCGACCCCCCAGCGTTCGAGTGACGACAGATAGTTCATTCCCAGCACATTCAAATCTTCATGATCGGCGACGTGCAGGCCGACATCGTTCCTTTCGATCGGTCCAATTGACAGGCTGTCGGCTCGTGCCGTCGCGACGCGAAGTATGCCGTTGCCGGTCCGCACGACCTGATTGCGGCGATCGCTGACCAATATTCCCGCTTCCGCCGCCGTATCCCGGCCGATCGTTGTCATGGTGGCGCCGCTGTCGACCAGGAATTTGATTTTCTGCCCGTTAAGCTTGGCGTTCACCCAGAAATGACCATCGATTGCCATCGGGATGCGGACTTCCTCGCCCTCGACCACCGGCTCGCCGGTTGCCTCGGCCTTGAGCCGCTGGGCGACAAAGCCAAGATCGTCGCGGAACGTGAACAGGATAAATCCGGCGCCGAAAATCGCCACCCAGGCAAGCGCCATCGTCGCCATTTTGGCGAATTTCTCCCGCCGCGAGATGAGCGAGCCGGCCACCAGCATGATCGCCATCAACAGATAGAGGCTGCCGAGCATCCAGTCGTTGGTCAAAGCTCAAGCTCCTGGCCGTCGAACGCCGGCGCTGCCCAATCCGGCAGCTCCTTGGCCAACGTGCCATAATCCATTCTTTTGTCGAGATTCGTCAGCAGCAATTGGTCGATCTGGAGGTCGCGGGCCCAGACGAGCACGGCGTCGAGGCTGGCATGGGTAAGATGGCTTTTGTTCGGCGTGACCGCGCAGATCCACATATTCGCATGTTGATAGAGATTTGCCATGTCGGGCGTTAAGACATGGAAATCAATAGAGTAAACTAGCGACCGATCACCCTCGTCAGCCCTTATTCCAAGCGAAGAAATCTGCCCGTGTGGCTGGTCGGCAAAGCGCAGCCGAGCCCATCCCCAATCCAGCCCGTTGCCTAGCTGGTGCGGCGCCACCGTCGGCCGATAAAGCTCGCTTCCTTCAAACACGTACCTGAACCGTGCGGCGAGCCCGTCGAGCGTCTCCGGCCGCGCGTAAAGCGGCACCGGCTCGCCGCGGTTGGCCGCTACCTGCCGCAAATCGTCGATGCCGTGGCAATGGTCCGCATGGTCGTGCGTGACCAGGACGCCGTCGACCGTCCCCATGTCGGCTGACAGCAGTTGCTGCCGGAGGTCCGGCCCGCAGTCGACCAGCAGCCGCCGACCGGCGCTTTCGAACAGGATGGAGGTCCTGGTTCGGCGGTTCCTGGGGTCGCCGGGATCGCACTCACCCCAGTCATTTCCGATCCGCGGCACGCCGGACGAGGGTCCGCAGCCGAGGATCCTGACCTTCATGCCGCGGCTTTGTTGAACAGTCTGAAGAAGTTGGCGGTGGTCGCTTCCGCCAGCTCGTCGAGCGGCTCATCGCGCAGGTCGGACAGGAATGCCGCCGTATCGGCCACGAAGGCCGGCTCGCAGGGCTGGCCGCGATGCGGCACTGGCGCCAGGAAAGGCGAATCCGTTTCGACGAGGAGCCGATCCTGCGGGATGGTCCTGGCGGTTTCCTGCAAATCCTTGGCGTTCTTGAACGTCACAATTCCGGAAATGGAAATGTAAAAGCCGAGGTCGAGCGCCTTCCGGGCCAGCTCGGCGCTGCCAGTGAAGCAATGGAGCACGCCGGTGACGCCGCCCTTCCCCACTTCGCGGGCAAGAATCTCGGCGGTGTCGTCCTCCGCGTCGCGTGTATGCACCACCAACGGCAGGCCGGTTTCCCTTGCTGCCTCGATATGGACCTGGAACCTCTCGCGCTGCGCGGCACGGTCGGACTTGTCGTAATAATAATCGAGCCCGCACTCGCCGATCGCGATCACGCGCGGATGGTTGGTGGCCCCTACAAGCGCCGTAGCGCCAAGGTCGGGGTGCGCGTCGGCCTCGTGCGGATGGACTCCGACCGTGGCCCAGACGTCCGAATTGCGTTCGGCGGCGCCAATGACCTCATTCCATTCCTTCTGTCGGGTCGAAATATTGAGGAATCCGCCAATCCCTCGCGCCCGGGCATTGGCCAGCACTTCTTCCTGGCGCTCGACCAGGCCGGCGTAATTGAGGTGGCAATGACTGTCGATCAGCCTCACGCGGCCTCCTCCTCGTCCTCCGCAAGCTCCAGTCGCGGGAAGATTGGCGTGGGCTGGGCGATCGGCGTCCCGTCCATGCCGCTATCGATCAGCGCGATCAGTTTCTCGGCAGAGGCAGGAATGACCGGCCGTACCGCCTCCGCCAGATTGCGGACGGCAACCACCAGCGTGCCTAGGACGCTCGCCATCCGCTCTGGGTCAGTCTTCTTCAGCGCCCAGGGCGCCATCGTATCGACATAGGCATTGCAGGCGAACACCGCGGCCATCCACGCTTCCAGTCCGGTCGAGAAGGAGAAACGATCGAATTCTTGGCTTAATTCCGCACAGGCCTGATCCACCTGGCCGAGCAAGAGCCTGTCTTCCTCGGCTTCCCCCGCCGGAGGAATGACGCCGCCCAAATTCTTGAAAATCATCGACAGGCTGCGCTGGGCGAGGTTGCCAAAGCTATTCGCGAGCTCGCTGTTGGCGCGGTTGACGATCGCCTCGGACGAATAGCTGCCGTCCTGGCCGAAACTAATCTCGCGCAGCAGGAAATAGCGCAGCTGGTCGACCCCGAACCGCTTGGCCAAGTCCATCGGATCGACGACATTGCCCAGCGACTTCGACATTTTCTCGCCGCGCGCCAGCAAGAAGCCATGCCCGAACACCTGTCTTGGCAGCGGCAAGTTCGCCGACATCAGGAATGCCGGCCAATAGACGGCGTGGAACCGGACGATGTCCTTGCCGATCAGGTGGACGTCGGCTGGCCAGTAACGGCCATATTCCTCCGCGTCCTGGGCATAGCCGACACCGGTCATGTAGGTCGTGAGCGCGTCGACCCAGACGTACATGACGTGACCCGGCGATCCCGGAACCGGCACGCCCCAGTCGAAGCTGGTGCGCGACACGCTCAGATCCTTGAGCCCGCCCTCGACGAAGCGGACCACTTCGTTGCGGCGGCTTTCCGGCCTGATGAAGTCGGGATTGCCGCGATAGAGCTCGAGTAGCCGGTCCTGATATCTAGACAGTCGGAAGAACCAGGTCTCCTCCTTGGTCCATTCGACCGGCGTACCCTGCGGCGACAATCTCTCGCCGCCCTCGCCTTCGACCAGCTCGCTGTCATCATAGAAGGCCTCGTCCCGGACCGAATACCAGCCCTCGTAGCGGTCGAGGTAGAGGTCGCCCGCCGCCTCCATCGCCTTCCAGATCGCCTTGCTCGCCTCATAGTGGCGCGGCTCGGTCGTGCGCACGAATGCATCATAGCTGATATTCAGATCATCGCACATCTTACGGAAATATCCGGACATTTCGTCCGCATACTCCTGCGTCTCGCGACCTTCGGCCCGCGCCGTCTGGACCATCTTCAGCCCATGCTCGTCGGTGCCGGTGACCAGTCTCACATCGCGGCCCTGCGCGCGGCGGAAGCGCGCCATGGCATCGGCCGCAATCGCCTCATAGGCATGGCCGATATGCGGCTTGCCGTTGGGGTAGCTGATCGCGGTCGTAATGTAGAAGGGATCGGACATTGCCGAAGCCCCTAACGGGATGCCGTTATCTGGGCAACCGCAATGCCGTTAAGGAGCGACCGAGGCGAGGATGGTGCCCAGTTGGAAGACCGTCGCCGCCGGGTCGAGCGACAGGCGTGGCGCGATCACCGCCGTTTCCCGTGCCTTGGCATAGGCGTCCAGCGCCCGTCCCCGCGCCGGGCCATTCAGCCCCACCGCCTCGCTGGCGATCAGGCCGGGCACCAGGTCGAGGAAAGCGGCGTAGCGCTCCGCGGCTGCCTTCGGACCGAGCGCCGAGGCCAGCTTGGAGCGGCGGGCATTGTCCGGATCGCCCTGCCGGAGGATCGCCAGCGCCTCGCTCTCGAGCGGCGCCAGGTCGAGCTCGGCAATTGCCAGCGCCCGCCCCACCGAGCCGTTCGCGAATTCCACCAGCCGCCCAATCTCAGACGCGTTTGTCTCGGTTAATGAACGGCTTAGCAGTGACGTCATGGCGTCGTCGCCAAGCTTGGAGAACTCCAGTCGGCGGCAACGCGAGCGGATCGTCGGTAGCAGTCGTCCCGGCGCATGGCTGACCAGGAAGAACAATGTATTGGCCGGCGGCTCTTCTAGCATTTTCAGCAGCGCATTGGCCGCCGAGGCCTCCAGATCGTCGACGCTGTCGATGACGATCGCCCGCCACGGACTCATCGACGGCGTGACGGCAAGCAAGTTGCCCAGCGATCGCACCTGGTCGACGCTTATGTTGCGGGCCAACCCGCCTTTTTCCTTCTCGAGCCTTTCCAGCCAGCGGAAATCGGGATGACTGCCCGCCGCCATCAGCCTGGCCATCGGGTGATCGGGGGGCGTTTCCAGCCCTGGTTCTGCGATCGGCGGTCCCGCTGCCTCCGCCAGCACCCGCGTCGCCGCTTCCCGCGCGAAGCTCGCCTTGCCCACGCCCATCGGCCCGGCCAGCAGCCAGGCATGATGCAGCCGCCGGGAATCCCACGCCGTCGTGAATGCCTCGACCGCCTTATCCTGTCCCACGATCACGGCAGCAGGTCCGCGATTGCCTCCAGCAATCGCCCAGTCACCTCCTGCGGACTGCCGGATGCGTCGATAATCCGCACCCGGTCCGGCTCCTCGCTGGCGATCTCGCGGAAGGCCAGGTCGACCTTCTGGTGATAGTTTTGGGGCCGCCCACCGATCCGGTCGCTGTCCTCATTGTCGCGCGCACGTGCGCGGGCCCCGCCTTCGGCAAGAGCAAGCACCAGCGTCCGGTCGGGAAACCATTCGCCGATTGCAAAGGCATTGATCGCTCGCACCGCATCGATGCCAAGATCGCCCGCGCCGCCTTGATAGGCGAGCGAGCTGTCGACGAAGCGATCGGTCAGCACCCATTTGCCGGCCAGGACTGCGGGGCGAATGACCTTGTCGACATGGTCGGCCCGCGCTGCGGCGAACAGCAAGGCCTCGGCTTCGGGGCTCCACCGATCTTCCTCGCCGGTCAGCAGCAGTTCGCGAATCTTCTCCGCTCCGTCGCTTCCCCCGGGCTCGCGCGTTACGACGACCTCGATTCCCCGCGCTCGCAGATCCTCGGCCAGCGCGGAAAGCTGGGTGGACTTGCCGGCCCCTTCTCCGCCTTCAAGGCTGATGAACCGCCCCCGGCTCACTTTCGCCTCACGCCATGCCAAGCAATTGCTTGAGCCCGATCCACGCCCGGGCGAAGAAACCGGCCTCGCCGACGGCTTCGGCGGCGACCAGCGGCATCACCTGCTCGCCCGAATCCGACGTCGTCACCACCAGGTCGGCGATGTGCTGGCCTTTGGCGATCGGCGCCTTGACCGGACCCTGGTAGCGGATTTTCATCTCATTGACCTTGGACAGAACGCCCGCCGGAATGGTGATCGACAGGTCGCGCGGCGCCACCAGGTTGACTTCGCTCGATCCGCCAAGCTGGACCGCGGCGGTGCCGACCACCGTGTCCTTCTTGAACAACGGCTTGGCCTGCCAGGCATTGAAGCCCCACTGCATCAGGCGCACCGATTCCTCGATCCGCTGGTTGAAGCTGCCGAGCCCGGCGACGACCATCACCAGGCGGCGGCCGTTCTGCTCGGCCGATCCGGTGAAGCCATAGCCCGCCTCGTCGGTGTGTCCGGTCTTGAGCCCGTCCGCGCCCGGCACCCGGCCTAGCAGCGGGTTGCGGTTGGCCTGGGTGATGTCGGCGCCCGAACCAAGGGTCTTGCCCCACGTGAACTGCGATAGGCTGTAATATTTCTTGTAGAGATCCGGATAATTTTCGATTTCAGCCCGGGCCAGCGTCGCAAGGTCGCGCGCGGTGACATAGGTCCGTCCCTCGTCGGGCCAGCCGTTGGAATTGCCGAAATGGCTGCCGGTCAGGCCCAGCCGCTTGGCATTGTCGTTCATGACGTTGGCAAAAGCCTCTTCCGTCCCGGCGATGCACTCCGCCAACACCACCGACGCGTCATTGCCGGACAAGGTGATGATACCCTTCAGGAGGTTGTCGACGCTGACCTGCTCGCCCGGCGACAGGAACATGGTCGAGCCCGCGGCCGGGCCGTGCCAGCGTTGTCAGGTCTCGGGGCGCACCGTGCACATCTTGTCCTGGCTGAGCTCGCCGCGCTTGATCAGGTCGAAGGCGACGTGGGTGGCCATCATCTTGGCCATCGAGGCGGGCGGGATGCGACGGTCTGGATCCTTGGCGTAGAGCACCGCGCCGGAGGACAGGTCGATCAGGATCGCGGTCTTGGCGGGGCTTTCATAGGGCGGCGCCTTGGCGGGCGCGGCGCCGGCGAACAGGATTGCGGTGGCGCTTACGAACAGGAATGCACGGGTCATTGGGCGGGCTTCGAATCCTTCAGGGTGGCGGGACGTCGGCCTGTCTAACGCCCAGTTCGAAGCGGCGCGAGTGCTATCCGCGCCTGGAAATCGCATCGGCCAGCAAGCCGATGGTCAGCGCATAATAATTCGAGCAATTGTAATCGAGGATCGACCGATAGTTGGTGGTCAGCAGATAACCCTGCGCATAGGCGCCGGGAGTCTCCATCAA
>Ga0310901_10000260_pt1 | contig 8983 bp, 20 predicted proteins | sample C24D2metaG_FD_203911 | JGI IMG/M metagenome (GOLD analysis project Ga0310901, IMG submission 203911) | Lab incubated soil microbial communities from West Virginia University Organic Research Farm, Morgantown, WV, United States - C24D2 | ecosystem: Environmental > Terrestrial > Soil >...
GGCTCCGGGCTCAATGCCTTGATAAGTGTATTGCCGAGCGTATCGACGCCGTAAAGACACCACGTCACGCTTTCACCGATTGAAGATTTGCCAGCGCCGTTCGTTCCCAAGATGCGATTAATTGGGCCGAACGTTAAAGTTAAATCTTTGTGGCTTTTGAAGTTCCGCAAAACCAATTCATTAAAAACTATGTTCATTATCCATTCATCCCCAAACTGAATAGTATTTTCGAATCAACTTCCCGCATAACGTCGGTGGGAAGTGTGCAAACGAATTTTTTAACTTTCTTTTTATCAATCGTGCGGATTTGCTCAAGCAGAACGGTGGAGTCCTTATACAAGCCGAGTTGCGCTTTTATGTTGACGTGTGTAGGCATGTAGCGCTTTTTGGCGTCCGTTAAAGCTGCAACGATCACTGTAGGAGAAAAGTAATTTCCTACGTCATTTTGGATAATAAGTACGGGTCTAGCTCCGGCTTGTTCACAACCACTTGCTCCGCCTAGTTCAGCAATCCACACTTGTCCACGTTTCACGCGTTGCTCCCCCTTATTCTTCGAAAGCAGGAACACCATCAATTATCTTGTATTTCTTGGCTGTGTCAGGTGCAAATGCTTCTTTACGACTACGATCAATGATTGATACCAATTGCTTCAATTCAGATTCGCATGATTCAAGCTGCTTGATCCGTTCTAAAAATAGTTCCTTTTCTTCTTCGGCGGCATAAAGGCGCGCTCTTAAATCCTCGTTTTGCTTTTCCAACCACGCTATATGGTCCGATATACTTTGCAGTTGCGGGTGAAGCTCACCGACAGGCTCAATGTTTTTGATGTATTCAACCTTTACGGGCTTCGGATTCACTCCCTTTTCCTTCAATCGAAGGTCAGGCGCGTCTTCTCCCTTAATGTCGAAATAGCGGCGGCGTACAGCTTCGTAAGTCCTGTCATAACAATCGGCATAATATCCGAAAGCGTCTTTTATTAAATTGCCGTCACCCAGAAAAACATTGACTACGTCCATCAATTCCGCGTCGTTTTCCGGCGTCCATCTTCTTTTAGCTGTCATTCCGTTTCTTCCTCCCATAATTCTTTAATGTGCTGGAATGCGTCCAGCAATTCCCGCTCCTTCCGGCTCCTTAACGGCGTTCCTTCCTTGTATAATTCCGTTATGCTGCATTTAAGTATTTGACACAACTTCGGAAGGTGTTCCGCTTTGAAACTGGCGTTACCCAATTCGTATGGGCCGTAACTGCTACGCCCGCCGAACCCTAAATAATCGGACATTTCTTCTTGGCTAACTTTCAATTCCTGCCTTCGTTGCTTAATGAATTTTAAATTCACCGTTCCCACTTATTCACCTCGTTTCTATCAATTTCTTTCTGCTACCAAAATATACTATAAGCAAATGATAGAGTCAACACTTTTTTCTAGATTTTTTGGACAAAACAGTTCCGCACAGGCATATTTGTCTTAAATACCGCGTATAATGAGGGTTTGCGGACAACAAAAAGCCCCTACTGGTATGGGGCCAGTAAGGGCTAAATGTGTTATTTTTCTGTCTCCTATAGTGTACACTCGATTATTGTTTTTTGTACAGGCTCAATATTTGATCTACGTCACCCTGTAGGATACGGTATGGGAATCCGTCCGTTTTGTAATTGCCTTTGCCTACGATCCAGACAAAGGGGAATAGCTTCTTTTCACCTTGCCATGGTTCCCGCTGCCATACGCCGGAATTGTAATAGGCTTCGTACCGCTTTAGCTTTGCTTGCATAACTGTATGGCTGAATGTGCTGTTCTGAATCTCGACATAGAAGGCCGTACGCTTCCATGCCATGAATACGTCAGGCTCTGGAAAACCCTTACCGCCTAGCTTCGGCTCAACGTCAAACCGCGTCGGGGCTTCATGCTTCCGCAGCTCCCGGTAAAATTCCGCAATGGCTAGAAAATGACCGATCTTCTGCGAATCCTTTTTAATGCTCTTGTCAGGGAAGTATAGATATTTGCGCCGCTCCTTTGACACTACTATGATTCCTTCCCGCCGAAGCCGTAGCAAAACCTTATTCGTTTCGTTTATGGCGTTCTTGACGTTTGGGAAATGTAAGTCCGCTATGTCATCCCTCGTCAAACACCGAAACCGTTCTAGGTCGCTTATAATGGCCTTGTCGCGCGCGTTCAAAATGAAAGCCCCCCTAATTCCATATTATCGCCTTCCTCGTCTGTATCGTCATCCGGCGGCGTCTGCGGGCCGTCCGGCGTCGGTTTGAATGGTTCCAACAATGCGCGGGCCGCTTCGAGACCTAGAAAAGGCGCTTGAACGTACTTTATTCCGTCTAACTTGTGAATCATTAACCCTTTTTGGCTCTGCTTGATGTGAGCAGCTTCCCCGCTACCGATCGTGATGCGGCTGTTTATTTCGTCCGCGTGTCTGAATGCGATCCTCACTGTTAGATTGTTTTTTAGTTTGCCGTCCAGTACGTCAGCGTCAGGCCGTTGCATCGACAGAATGATGTATACGCCGAGCGCCCGCCCGATTGCGCTTATCTCTTCCACGATATCCATGCAAGGGTCTTTCTTGAGCAGTGAAACCTCGTCGATTGCAATCACGATATACTTAGGCCGCTTTCCATCCGGCAGATCGTCAATATGAGCAACACCCTCTTTGTTGAGCAGGTCGCCACGCTTCCGCATTGCCTTTTTAACGCGTCCTAGTATTTGTCCTAGACTTAATGCGTCATAAACAACTTCGTCAGCCACAGGCTTAAATAAGTGGAACTCAGAACGCTTTAAGTCGGCGCAATACAATTCGATGCGATCTTTTGCAAACAGAACCAATGTTGTCAGGATAGCCCGCAACAGAACCGACTTGCCGCTGCCAGTTTCCCCGGCTTCTAACAGGTGAGGGTGTTCGGTCATGTCATACGCTACATGCCCGCCGCGCCCCTTGCCGACGTAAATAGGTAGCCGCATTCCTTCAATGGCTTTGGCTACTTCGTTACGATCGTAATCAAACATTGCAATCCCATCCCGGTATACATTAAGTGCAAATGTTTTAACGCCGCCGTCAAGCTCGATATTCTCACCAAACACCTGTCTGAATAGCCAATCATGGTCGTAAACTTCTTTCGGATTCATCCCGGTAGGAACCGTGAACACGATCTGTTTGCTATCCAATTTAACCGATAGCCGCTGTACTTTAGGGTATAAGATAACCTCCTTGCCCGCTCCGCGCTTCACCTTTAGGCCGAGTTTCCCAGCCCTAAATGCCTTTGCAATATCCCGGCGCATTTGCGTTTCCGGCATGGTCGCGTATGCCGTCCAAGCTACGTAAGAGCTCGCCAGCATCCCGGCAATTTTAGCGGTAACTAGTGCAGTAGAACCGATTAACATTTTGCGTTCATCTCCTTCGGGTCAGGCCGTACATAGTGCAGTTATGGACGAAATATATACCGCATTATCATAACCACACTAATACAAGCATAATCATTTGGTATCACTCTTTTTTTTGAAAATGTTTAGACAACAAGGGATTAGGAGAGGTGAGCGAGGGAGAGAAGAGAACGAGCGAAGGGCAACGCCAAGTGTGCCCCAAACAGCCAACAAATATACATACCTCCAAAAAAAGATATTCCCACCAATGCCAACCCCGCCGCGTTAGATGAATGCTGCTTCACCCAATCACCCCCAATACATGAACCATATAACTAAAAGCGTCCCGCAGGAGATCCACAACAATATAAGCACACGCCACATGAGATAACAATTTAACGAAAACCACTTTACCACCTTGCCCACGCTCCTCTAATGCTTTGCCTGTTAAGTCTGCCGCAATGGCAATTCCTAAGATTTTCATTGCTGGTACGATAACTTCCATACGATCAGCTCCCTGTATATTAGTGTAAACCGTGTACCGCCGTACATAATGCAGTATATGCGTAGGCGCTTGCCCATGTTTCCAACTATTTTTAGGCAAAGAAAAAAGCCCTCAACCGTTATAGGTCAAGGGCTTTTCATCAGCCGAAAAATGTTAGGTCTGTAGGCGTGGGAACAATTTCTTTGATTTCAAATTGAACGCCGCAATGGTTGCAGTAATAAATAACCCGTCCCTCTTCATTCGAGAAATACCACCTAATGAATGATAAATCTCGAACATCCGTATACATTGGCTTCTTTTCGCAAATGTGCATGTTTAACCCCCGATCATATAAAGTACAAAACCCATAAAACCGAAAAATCCAAGACCTATCACCGTGGCGGGAACTGCCAGTATAAAAGCCTTTATTACGTCCTTGCGCGTTATTTCGTCGTTCATTTCGTCACCCCGTATATTTTTTTTTGAAGCTTTTGTATCTTCTTTTTATCTTCTTCGCTGTGCCACTCTTCGTCAGTTCCTTGCACCGCATCCGTATAAAGGCCGTAAAGAAAATCGAATGCATCCATAACATCTTGCGTTATGGTTATTCTTTTTTTCATTTCTTTTCCCTCGCTTCCCGGTCTTTGTACACCGATAAAAAGATTGCAATGCCGAACACTAGAGCGGACATGTGAATCAATTGAAAACCTCCCGGCTGCGGTAGGATGCGCGGCGGGCTTCTGACACGCGGCGATCCTTGCCCATTAGGAATAAATCCAAGTAGCGGAAGTTGTACAAAACTTCTGCCGTTGTAAGTTCGATTCCTAGATAGCTGTTACCGCCGAAGAACCACCGCTTATAGAAGCCGTTCTGTGTGCGAACATATCCGAAATGGCGCATCTTTTGGATGATTGATTTTAGTTCGGAGTATTTCAAAATCCATTCCCCCTCTTTCCTAGAAGTCTTTCGGTTTACCTTTAGCGCATTTATGACAACGCCGCTTTTCTGGAAAATATTCTCCTATGATGTCTACCGGAGTAGAAAGCATATGCCCGCATTCCAAAAAGTCCTTTTTACCTTTACTTTCAACAAAGCTCCGATTAATCACTTTCCGCAGCGGGTAGGAGTATTCCACGGTTTATCCTCCTTTGGATTGATTGGCGGTCTAGCTATAAGCCATACACCTTCCTCAGTCTTCCGCGCATTTAAGCGGCCTTTGACGCACAAACTACGTATATACTGCGGCGATACGTTGCAAATCTTCGCCCATTCTGCGGCGGTTACTACTTGAAATAAAATACCCATTTATTCACACTCCCTATTTTGTTATTGAAAAGTATTTTTCTATGATGTTTATTGGTAGTCTGAATGAACAATGGAGCCTGCTATTTTTCACACTATAAACCTCTATACCGTGGTCATTAACCCCGACATACGAAGCATTCCCGCCATCGCCAACATTGAAGCCCGAACCCACTTTAACTGTGTGACAAACTACCTTCATTTTTTTAGCCGCCTTGATTGCCTTCGCCGGGGCCTTACCCGAACCGTTGCAACCGTAACAAGTTGAACCGTCTATCATGTTGTAAGAGTACCGCCCCGAACCACCGCAACGCCCGCATACATCCGTAATCACCGCGTTCTCCCCCTCATTCTTCACATATCAACTCATCAAAATAAAATTTAACACCACCGAAAAGGGAAATAAACAAACCCCGACAATCTTCTTCAATTTCACTTTCACGTTCATCAAAAAACACGTTGCCTATTCTAGCTTGAAAAACCGCCACTCCGTTACCTTCGTCCTCCTTGATTCCCAGAAGCTTTACAATGTGAATCCGTTCCTTTCCATCCCCGCCGCATTTCAATTCTTTTTTAGGCCAAACACCCATTTATTCACGCTCCTTTTGCCGCCAAAGGCCCACGCTGTAAACCAACGCGGGCCGATATTTTTTATTCGTTACCACTTGCCCACATTAGAAAATTAGTTTCCCCGGCTTCCTGTCGCGTCCATGAATCGCCGTCTACGTCGCGGTCAACCTCTTGTAGTTTGGAAACGGGTTTGTAATCCAAACGGCCCGAACCGCCGCACTTGAAGCAAATACCATTATCCACATGCTTCCAATGAACCTCGCCGCGCCCGTTGCATTTGTCGCAATCATGCAAGGTTTTAACACCCCTCATTGCTTTATTCAATTCTTCTAATGTCATGTTAACCGCTCCCTCACTTGTTTTTTATCTTCTTCGGCTTTCTTCTGCCGTTAATAACTGCATGATCGTTTTCGGCTTCGGGCATGGCTCCAAGGGCTTCGTTATAACATCGACTCCAAACGTCAAACGCTTCTTTTCTGCCTTGAAACCCAACGTGCATTTGTCTATGGCGTTAGCGCGGCAATTATTGCAGTTTCTTTTGATCCTTGTCATTAACTTCACCATCTTTTTCCGCTTGATAATGTATTTCGCACAATTCCGGCGTTAGCGGCTGACTTTTTCTGATAACTAAAACTTCACCCTTCTGTTCCTCTTTATCAAAAATTACGCAATCGCTAAAGTTGCCAAGTACGCGCGTTCTGTATGTCTCGCCATCAATCGAAACGATTTCACCGTTCTCAATTGGCTCCATTGCTTGCATACGTGCCTTGTGTGCTCGTTCCGCTTCGCTGTAATGTGCCTTAAGCATCCCACCACCTTGCAACCCCCATAAAATGCCGTCGCCAGCTTTCTTATAATCCATTTGCAAACTAACGCCGCCGCGTACCCCGGATACTTTAAATTCTGCTCCGAAATCAAATGCGTTTTCTGATAATCTAATAACTTTCATTTTAACCGCTCCCTCACTTGTTTTGTTTCTTTATGGCAATATCATAATTGTTTCTACGTAGAAAGTCAACAAGTAATTTAAAAACAAAAAAAGCCCCCAACCAGTAAGGGCTAGAGGCATTTGCGTTATTTCGTTATAGTAACTGTTTTCTTCGTTTGATCCCAAGCTATTTTTGCGCCGAACTCTTCCGCAAGCGCACGTACTGGCGCATATGTCACGCCGTTAATTATGTGCCCGTCTGCTATTTGTTTGCCGTCAATCACTACGTTAACTGGGATGATTTTTGTGTCCAACGGTTTCACCTCTTTTCTTTTCAGCGCGAACACTTCCGCGATTCCTTCCACGATAGCCCCAGCGCATTTCCTGCGGTAAGCATCCGTTTTTAACAAGGCCGCTTCTTCTTGATTGGACATGAATCCATTCTCAACTAGGATAGCGGGCATCGTCGTCTTAGCGATAACGTAAAAGTCTTCTTGTTTCACGCCGCGATCCGTCCGGCCTGTAGCTGCGATTAGCTTTTCTTGCACAGCATAAGCCATTTTGAGAGACGTTGCAGACGGTTCGTCGCATGTAAATGTTTCAATGCCATGCGCCGGACTCCATACAGAACTAGCAGCGTTAGCGTGAATACTGATAAATGCGTCTGCATCCCAATCGTTAGCAAGCTTAACGCGCTCACTCAACGGAACGTCACGCGAACCATCGTCGGCATGGCTGAATTTAACTTCAACGTCTTCATATTGCAGAAGGCCGTCACGAACACACCGAGCTACAACGGAATTGAAATGAAACTCACGCATCGAATCATCCGGGCATCGCTTGCCAGCCGTTTCCGGGCCGTGTCCGGCATCGACTACATATTTTTTCTTTGACACTGGTGCAACTCCTTTCTTAACGATCAACGCCGCCCCAATTTTCCGGCCCCAACCGTTATCAATCGGGTACATGTAGCTAGAGCCGCCGCCGTCGCCGTTTAAGGCTTCTACGCATCCGAGCTTGAGCATGATAGCGGCAAGCTCTTTGAGTGTCGCAACGTCCTGCGTCTTGACGATTACAAGCTTTCCTGTTGCCGTGATGCCCGTAGCGCTTCTTATTGCTGGACGGTTGGCTACGTCCGGTAGCGTCCTGTCACGCTTCACGCTTGCGTCAATAACCTCTTTGCCGTTTTCGAGTAGCCGCGGCGTTCCTTGCATGGCCCAAACAGGAGCGGGGTGCTTGCCAATGTGCAAAGACCTATCCGGCAACATATACAATTCGTCGCGGTTAGTGGTCTTGTCAATGTCGTATATAACCGTTTTGCCGTCAACGACAAGGCGCCCGATTGGGACGCCCTTTTTGTCATCAGCATAATTAAGGTTGATAGCCACGTCAGCATGTTCCCTAACCGCTATATCCTTGACTGTAAGGCCGTTAACGTGGGCCGCATAGATAATATCTACTTTAGGGTCAAAGACCTTGTAAACGAAATTAGGCATCTTTACCGCCGCTTTGCTTTTTAACATACTGATAGGCGCCCGACGCCGTTAACCCTATGATCGATACAAGTGCAATTTTATCTTGAACTGCATCCGGCGCAAACACGAAAACAGAAGACACAAGCAAAGCAGCAAGCGGCGCGAATCTATCCGGCAAGCCTAAACCCTTAATAACACCAACGTAAGCAGCGACAAGCGCCGCTATCTGTAAAACCTCGTTCTCCATCATCCTCCATACCCCTTCCAGAACAAACCTAGTAATCCTAAAATAATGCCGCCCACTATCGTTCTCCATAACCATTTCTGATTATCGTCTATGCTGTCTAGTCTGTGATGTGCGGATTTCGATTTGTCGAGCGCTTCCCTCGCAATATCGCTAGAGCTTTCAAGCTTCTCAACCAACCGTTGAACGCTATTTGTAAGGTCGTTTATATTCTTCGCGTTCATCTCCTGTAGAACCTCCACTCGCCCGACCTTTAGCGATATCTCATTTAATTGCTGTTCCGTAGTCACCACGGTTTCAACCTCCCTATAATTGAAAACCTTGGTTATACGTTAGATGCTTCAATGTCCGGGCGTTTTGTGTAAATTTCCGCATACACCAAAACTTTGTCCTCGGCTGTTAAATAAGTGTAGCTGTTGACGATATCATCAATGTCACCCTCGCCGTTGTTGTAACGCGTGATGCAAGCAGCTGCGACAATACGAATTTTATACATTGCCAATGCCATTTTGACCACTCCTTAATATTTTTATGGTGTAAAGTTTTCAGCAAGCGCCAACTGTATGTCAGCCAATTGTGATTCCAGTTCTTCAATGCGCAGCTGTTCCGCTGTCTT
>Ga0310901_10000283_pt1 | contig 8803 bp, 9 predicted proteins | sample C24D2metaG_FD_203911 | JGI IMG/M metagenome (GOLD analysis project Ga0310901, IMG submission 203911) | Lab incubated soil microbial communities from West Virginia University Organic Research Farm, Morgantown, WV, United States - C24D2 | ecosystem: Environmental > Terrestrial > Soil > Agricultural...
TCTGCCCCGAGACGTACAGCGCGATCGCATCGGGACCGTGCTCATCGAGGATCGCGCGAAGGCGGGCCGCAGCATCCGTCACCGCATCGGAGACCGGGACGGGCGCCGCGGGCTCACCGCGGGACGGCCGCACGTGCGCCGTGGTCATGCGACCCGGCGCCTGCATGAGCTCGGCGTGGGTCGCACCCTTCGTGCACAGCCGTCCGGCGTTCGTGGGGTGCGCGCGGTCGCCCGCGACCTTCGCGATGGCGAGCGGATGCCCCGCCCCGCCGTCCGAGGTCGTCACCGAGATACCGCAGCCGACGCCGCAGTAGGAGCACACGGTGCGCACTTCGACCATGTCTTCGATGGTCCCGGATGGACATTCCGGGGCGTTTCCCGCCGTGTTTCCCGCAGATCACATCTGCCGCACGCCGAGCGGCCGCGCGCAGTGAAGAGGAGTCAGTCGGTGGAGTCGTCGGTGTCGGGCTCGGAAGGAGCCTCGCCGGCGTCGTCCGCGATCTCTTCGAAGAGTCCTGCGGGCGGCGTCACGATGACGCGACCACCCGCGATGTCGACCTCGGGCACGATCGCCTTGACGAACGGCACCAGAACCTCGTCGTCGCGGACCTTCACGATGAGCAGGTCCTGCGAGGGGAAGTGGTCCACGCGTGCGACCCTGCCGACGGTCTCACCGTCACGCACGACGTCGAGGCCGACGAGCTGGTGGTCGAACCAGGCGTCCTCCTCGGCGGGCGAGGCCTGCATGTCTTCGTCGACCCAGAGGATCGCGCGAAGGAGCCCTTCGGCCGCGTCGCGGTCGTCGACGCCCTCGAAGAAGGCGACCGGGTGGCTGTTCATCCACTTGAACTCGCGCACCGTGAGCGGCTTGCCGTGCCACGGCGACGACTCGGGCACCTGGAGAGTGAACGTCGCGCCGGGGACGAAGCGCCCCTCGGGGTCGTCGGTGTACAGCTCGAGCTTGATCGCGCCCTTCAGGCCGTGCGCCTTCACGAGGCGGCCGACCCGGAGCTGCGTCTTGCCCGCGGGGGGAACTGCGTTCACGGGCTTGCGGGCGTCAGCGCCCGATCCCGTGGTGTCGCCGGCGGACACCTCAGTCGTCCGCGACGTCGACGCGCACGCGGCGGCCGTCGGCGAGAGCAGAGATGAGGGTGCGCAGGGCTTTGGCCGTGCGGCCGCCGCGCCCGATCACGCGACCCCGGTCATCGGGGTGGACGTGCACCTCGAGCACGTCGCCTCGCGGCGACGTGGACGAGTCGATGCGGACGTCGTCCGGGTGATCGACGATCCCCTTGACGACGTGTTCGAGCGCGGCGGCGAGCAACGGATTACTCGGCGGACTCGGCGGCGGCCTCATCGGCCGCGTCGGTCGCCTCGTCGGCGGGAGCCTCGGTGGGCTCCTCAGCCTTCTTCTCCGCCTTCGGCTTCACGACCGACTTCTTCGAGGCGTCGACCTCGAAAGCGGCCTTGTCCTCGCGGGTCTTCACGGTCGAGACCGCGTTCTTGTCGCCCTTGAACTGACCCCAGTCGCCGGTCAGCTTGAGGATGGCGAGCACCTGCTCGGTCGGCTGGGCGCCGACGGACAGCCAGTACTGCGCGCGCTCCGAGTCGACCTCGATGAACGAGGGCTCCTCGGTGGGGTGGTACTTGCCGATCTCCTCGATGACGCGACCGTCGCGCTTGGTGCGCGAGTCGGCCACCACGATGCGGTAGTAGGGCGCACGGATCTTGCCGAGGCGCTTGAGACGAATCTTGACAGCCACGATTCTCCTGAATGTGTGGAAAGTGATTGAACCGGTCGCCTGGAGCGTGGGGTGCACACCCGGCGGAAGCTCTGAAGGGAGGATCTCCGCGCTGGATAGAGGGTCGAGCGGGTGATCCAGCCCTCTATTCTGCCAGATGTCTTCCTGTGCCGTGAACCAAACGGTTCCGGCGAGTCCTCATGTCAGACTGTGCCCATGACGGTGCCCTTCGCGACATCCGCCCGATCGTCCGTCGGTCTCGAGTGGGAACTGATGCTCGCCGATGCCGCCACCGGAGACCTCATCCCCGGCGCGCCCGGGCTGCTCGCCGCCCTCGAGGAGCGCTCGACACTCGAGCGCTACACGGTCACCGGGGAACTGCTGACCAACACCGTCGAGCTGACCAGCGGGATCGGCGACACGGTCGCCGCCGCCGTCGACGACATCGCCGACGCGATCGCCGAGGTGCGTACCTACACCGACCCCCACGGCATCGATCTGCTGTGCGCCGGCAGCCACCCGTTCGCGCAGTGGTACGACCAGAGCGTCACCGACAAGACCAGGTACCACAAGCTCATCGAGCGCACCCAGTGGTGGGGTCGCAACATGATGATCTGGGGCATCCACGTGCACGTCGGCGTCGACGACGTCGACAAGGTGTTCCCGATCATCAACGCCCTCGCCGTCTATCTCCCCCACCTCCAGGCGCTGTCGGCGTCGAGCCCGTTCTGGGCGGGCGACCGCACCGGCTACGCGTCCAACCGCGCCCTCGTCTTCCAGCAGCTGCCGACCGCGGGACTCCCCTGGCCGCTGCACGACTGGAACGAGTTCGAGGGCTACCTCGACGACATGGTGAGGACGGGCGTGATGGAGGACGCCTCGGAGGTGCGGTGGGACATCCGCCCCGCGCCTCGCTGGGGCACGATCGAAGTCCGTGCGTGCGACGGGATGTCGACGCTGCCGGAGCTCGCCGCGATCGCCGCGCTCGTCCAGGTGCTGGTCGAGCTGTTCTCGCGCCGACTCGACGAAGGTCTGCCACTCGAGACGATCCAGCCCTGGTTCATCCGCGAGAACAAGTGGCGTGCCGCCCGCTACGGCCTCGATGCCCGCGTGATCGTGGACCACCTGGGCACGCAACGCCCGGTCGTGGACCACCTCCGCGAAACCCTGGAGGAGGTGGGCGACCTCGCCGTCGAGCTCAAGTGCGCGCGTGAGCTCGAAGGGATCCGGACGATCCTCAGTGACGGCGCGAGCTACTCGCGTCAGCTCGCGATCGCCGACGCTGCCGACGGCGACCTCCGTGAGGTCGTCCGTCACCTCGTGGGCGAGTTCCGCTCAGGCCCCACCCTGCGCGAGCATCTCGCCGCGCTCGGTCACTGATCCTGCGCGGTCGTGTGGGCCTACGGATGCTGCGGCCTGCAGCATCCGATTCCTCCCTGTCAGCCGCGGCCGAGCATCTTCTGCAGCTCGGCGAGGTCGGCTTCGGTCGGCGCGCCCTTCGCGCCGCCGCCGCCGAGCCCGAAGCCGGAACCGGTGGGCGCCTCCGCGGCCTGAGCCGCGATGCCGGCGTTCTCGGCGGCGCGCTTGGCCGGATTGCCCGACCGCGAGCCCTTCGCCTTCTGCTGCTTGCCGCGCTTGGACGACGCACCCGGACGCCCGGCGCCGGGGATCGGGCCCATGCCGGGGATGTTCGGCACACCGCCGCGGGCGACGGTCTTCATCATCTTCGCGGCCTGGTCGAACCGCTGCACGAGCTGGTTCACGTCGGTCACGGTCATGCCCGAACCGCGGGCGATGCGCAGGCGGCGCGAGCCGTTGAGAAGCTTCGTGTTGCGACGCTCGGCGGGGGTCATCGAGCGGATGATCGCCTCGGTGCGATCGATCTCGCGCTCGTCGAAGTTGTCGAGCTGATCCTTCATCGAGCCCATGCCCGGGAGCATCCCGAGCATCTTCTTCATCGAGCCCATCTTGCGCATCTGCTGCATCTGCGCGAGGAAGTCCTCGAGGGTGAAGGTCTCGGTCGCGAGCTTCTCGGCGACCTTGAGCGCCTCTTCTTCATCGAACGCCTGCTGCGCCTGCTCGATGAGGGTGAGGATGTCACCGAGGTCGAGGATGCGCGACGCCATGCGGTCGGGGTGGAACGCCTCGAGGTCGTCGAGACCCTCACCCGTCGACGCGAAGATGATCGGGCGGCCGGTCACCGAGGCCACCGACAGCGCGGCACCGCCGCGTGCGTCGCCGTCGAGCTTCGAGAGCACGACTCCGGTGAAGTCGACGCCGTCCTGGAACGCCTTCGCCGTGTTGACGGCGTCCTGACCGATCATCGCGTCGATGACGAAGAGGACCTCGTCGGGATCGGTCGCCTTGCGGATGTCCGCGGCCTGCTTCATCAGCTCGGCGTCGACACCGAGACGGCCGGCGGTGTCGATGATGACGACGTCGTGCTGCTGTCGACGGGCGACCTCGACGCCGTCCTTGGCGACCTTGACCGGGTCTCCGACCCCGTTGCCCGGCTCGGGCGCGTAGATCGCGGCGCCGGCGCGCTGGGCGACCACCTGCAGCTGGTTGACGGCGTTGGGCCGCTGGAGGTCGGCGGCGATGAGGAGCGGCGTGTGGCCGTCCTTCTCGAGCATCTTCGCCAGCTTGCCCGCGAAGGTCGTCTTTCCGGAGCCCTGGAGGCCCGCGAGCATGATGACGGTCGGCGGGTTCTTGGCGAACTGCAGGCGGCGCTGCTCGCCGCCGAGGATCGCGACGAGCTCCTCGTTGACGATCTGCACGACCTGCTGGGCCGGGTTCAGCGCCCGGTTGACCTCGTCGCCGAGCGCACGCTCGCGCACCTTGGCGGTGAACTCCTTGACGACGGGCAGGGCCACGTCGGCGTCGAGCAGGGCGCGCCGGATCTCGCGGACCGTGCCGTCGACGTCCGCGGGCGTGAGCTTGCCCTTGGTGCGGAGGTTGCGGAAGGTCTCGGTGAGCCGGTCGGAAAGGGTGCCGAAAGTCGCCATGATCCCCCGATTCTACGGGAGCGCGCCACGTGCTTCGCCGTGCGGTCTCGCCGTGCCTTTCACGCCCCCTTCACGTGCGGGCACCCTCCGGTGCCCTCTCATAGCCGTAAGGGGTGAGCGTCAGCTCCGCCTGACCACCGGTGAGCGCGCGCAGGTCGAGCACGTACCGCGCGAGCTCCGCGTCCGGGACGGTCGCGACGACGCGGGTGCGGCCGTCTGCGTCGGTCTCCGACTGGACCACGCGACCCCGTCGTCCCGACAGGTCCGTCAACACATGTCCCTGTCCGGCAGCCGGCACGACGACGACCACCGTCGAGACGGGTTCGAGCAGCACGGCCCCCGCTTGCGCGAGAGCCGCTTTCACCCCGATGGCCGCGGCGGTGCGGAAGGCCATCTCCGACGAGTCGACCGAGTGCGACTTGCCGTCGTAGAGCTCGACGCGAACGTCGACGACCGGATGCCCGAGCGTGCCTCCTGCGGCGAGGGCGTCGCGGGCGCCTTTCTCGACGGCCGGGATGTACGAGCGGGGCACGGCACCGCCGACGACGGAGTCGACGAACTCGAAACCTCCTCCGGGAGCGAGCGGCGAGACCCGCAGCATGACGACGGCGAACTGCCCGTGCCCGCCCGACTGCTTCTTGAGCTTGCCCTCGGCCGCCGCGCCGTGCGCGATCGTCTCCCGGTAGGCGACCGGCGCCGGGCCGGTCGTCACATGCACCCCGAGCACGCGCGCGAGCCGCTCGACGGCGACCGCCACATGCGTGTCGCCGAGTCCGCGCAGGATCGTGTCCGGCCCGACGCGATCCACGACGAGCGTCGGGTCCTCGGCGAGGAGGCGGCCCAGCGCCGTCGTGAGCTTCGTATCGTCCGACTGCGACACCGGCTGCAGGCTCATCGCGAACACCGGCGGCCGGTGGGGCAGCCGCGCAGGACGGGCGTTCGTCTGCGGCCGGCTCCACAGCAGCGAGCCCGAAGGCGTGCCGGCGAGCTTGGCGACGGCCCCGATCTCGCCGGCCTGCAGCGCGTCGACCGGCAGATGGTCCGCTCCACGAAGCCGGAACAGCGCGGGCATCCGCTCGTCCACGCCTGTCGTGGCGTTGCGCAGGCGATCACCGGGTCGCAGGACTCCCGAGAGGACTTTGAGCATCGCGATCTGCCCCACGAACGGGTCTGCCACGGTGCGGAACACGTGGACCAGCTTTTCGCCTGAAGGCTCGGGCGCGACGCTGTGCGCGCTGCCTCCCCCGCCGTCCTCGTCCACGCCGAGCACGATGCTGCTGTCGCGGTGCGCGACGGCGGGGGCGAGCTCGCCCAGGAGATCGAGCACGCGGTCGACGCCTGTCCCGGTCATGGCAGAACACACGACGACGGGCACGCCGTCTCCGGCGGCGACGGTGCGGGCGAGCGTGCGCCCGAGTTCTGCAGCCGCCGGCTCGCGTCCATCGAGGTACGCCTCGAGCTGGTCGTCATCCCGCGACACGATCTCCTCGGTGATCGCCTGATGAAGGCGGTGCTCCTCCTCAGCGAGGTCGGCGGGCACCGGTTCTTCGTGCGGTCCGCCGTCCGCGTCGTAGAGCACAGCCTGCTCGGAGAGGACGTCCGCGATGCCCTGGAAGGACTGCGCCTCCCCGACAGGCAGCTCCAACGCCCAGATGCGGTCACCGAACTCCTCACGGAGCTGATCGAGGACTCCGCGGAAAGACGCCCGTGCACGGTCCTCCTGGGTCACGACGACGACCCGGGCGACGCCGGCGGCCTCCGCTGCGGACCACGACGCCCGGGCGCCGGCCGTCACGCCGTCGATGGCGCTCACGACGAGCACCGCCGCATCGGCGACCGCGAGCGCGGCGTCCACGGCGCCCGCGAAGTCCGGGTGCCCGGGTGTGTCCAGGAGCGTGATGCCGCAGTCTGCGTCGCCGACACGCCAGGACAGCCACGCCGGTGTCAGCCCGAGCGTCGTATGACGCGCGACCTCCTCGGGTTCGTGATCGCACACGGTCGTACCCTGCTCGATCGCCCCCCGCCGCGAGATCGCTCCCGAGCGGTGCAGCAGCGCCTCCGCCAGCATCGTCTTGCCCGAACCCGTCGCGCCGATGAGGGCGACGGAGCAGTGCATGGAGAGTTCGGATGCCGATTCCACGGTGACCTCCCACGACGATGTGCGCTGGGCACCATCGTGCCCCGTCTCCGAGCCGGCTGCCAGAGGACCCGGCGCAAGGCCTTCGCGCTCGGGGAAGGTCACTCCGCGGGCCCGAGCTCCTGGAAGAGCGTGAGCTGCAGGCCGGCCGGGCCGCGCAGGCGCGCGTTGACCGAGCGCCAGGGCGTCTCGCGTGCGGAGGCCTCGATCTCGGCGCCCGCGTCGGACAGCCGTGCCGCAGTGCTCGCCGTGTCTGCGACCTCCAGGGCCAGACGGATCCGATCGCTCGGAGCATCACCGTCGGTCTCGACACGGTCGATGAAGTCGACCTGGGCGCGATTGGCGATCTCAAGCGTTGCGCGACCAGCCGCGAGGATGGCGACCCGCGCGCCGCCCTCCGCCTCGTATGCCTCGGCCTGAGGCATCCCGACCACGTCGCGATAGAACGCCAGGGTCTGCTCGAAGGCTGCCGCCTGCACCACCACACGAAGCTGCGCGACGTCGCCGACCGGAGCGGCAGACGAGACCGGCGCCGCGACGTCGGCCGCGAGGGAGAGGAAGCGGGCGAGCGACGTGCGTCCGGCGCCGTCGTGCGCCCACGCTTCGACGGCGGCGAGGACCGCACCGCCCCACGCCGCTCCGGCGACCTCGGCGCGGACGCGGTCCGCGCCGCCCGCCAGAACACGAGCGGAGACCGCTCGCGCCACACGCGCTCGCCGCAGCGCGGCATCACGCTCGTATTCCGCCTCCAGGCCCATCGCAGTGGCGTTCACGATCCCGAGGGCGAGGCTGTCGGGCGCGAAGGACTCGGCGATGCCCAGCGTCGCGGCGCGAACGGCGGCGGAGGCATCCGTCCCATCCACTTCTTCGAGGCGCCGCTCGAAGACGGTGAGCCTTTCGTCGAGACCCGCCCAGAGAACGTCGGACTTCGAGGAGAAGTAGTTGAAGAAGCTGGATCGGCTGACCCCGGCACGACGGGCGATGTCGACGATCGACGTCTGCTCGTACCCCTGCTCGAGGAAGAGCTCGCACGCGGCCTCGGCGATGGTCTCGCGCGACGACGCCTTGGGGCGTCCCGCGCGCGGCTCGGTGGACATGAAGCCCACCCTATTGGCCGCCCTCGGCGCGCGTGCCCGGCGGTGCCCGGCAACGACGGCGCCGGTCGTCGTCGATGTATTGTTGGACGCGATCCATCAATCGCCACAAGCGAAGAGCGAAGGAGCACGATGCTCGACATCCAGACTGTCGGCCTCTCCCCCGACTACGTGCCGTATCTCGACGGGTGGGCGCTGCAGCGCAGCCTCCACGCCGACATCGTCGCGGGGACCCGGCCCGACACCCTCCTGCTGCTCGAGCACGAGCCGGTCTACACCGCGGGGGCGCGCACAGCGCGCCACGAGCGGCCGACCGACGGCACGCCGGTCGTCGACGTCGACCGCGGCGGCAAGATCACGTGGCACGGTCCCGGTCAGCTGGTCGGCTACCCGATCGTGCGCCTCGCCGAGCCGGTGGACGTGGTCGCGCATGTGCGCCGACTCGAGCAGCTGCTCATCGACGCCCTGCACGAGTTCGACGTGGACGGCTACCGTGTCGAGGGGCGCAGCGGCGTGTGGGTGCGCCGCCCGCTCGGCGAGGACAAGGTCGCGGCCATCGGCGTGCGCGTACAGCGTGGCGTCACGATGCACGGCTTCGCGTTGAACTGCGACAACTCGCTGGCAGGCTTCCGCGGGATCATCCCCTGCGGGATCACGGATGCCGGGGTCACGACCGTCAGCGAGATCGTCGGTGCCGACATCTCCCCGAGCGACGTGATCGACACCGTGTCACGGGTCTTCGCCGACGACTTCGCGGGGGTGCCGGCATGAGCGCCTGTGGAACGAGCCACGGAGCATCCGCAGGCGCCGGGGGCGCAGCATCCG
>Ga0310901_10000321_pt1 | contig 8343 bp, 4 predicted proteins | sample C24D2metaG_FD_203911 | JGI IMG/M metagenome (GOLD analysis project Ga0310901, IMG submission 203911) | Lab incubated soil microbial communities from West Virginia University Organic Research Farm, Morgantown, WV, United States - C24D2 | ecosystem: Environmental > Terrestrial > Soil > Agricultural...
CCGGGCGCACTTAAAAGAAGTGCCCATGCAGCTGCTGCATGGGCACTTCTTGGTTGTTCCATCATGGGCTTTTCACAGGCCGAAGTCACTGGACAACTGTTTCGCCCAGCAGGCGTAATAGCTCGGCTTCTTCTTCTATTACAGCGATGCCAAGCTCCCGCGCCTTCGTCAGCTTGCTGCCCGCGCTTTCGCCAGCTATGACGAAATCGGTTTTTTTGGACACGCTGCCTGAAATTTTGGCGCCGCAGGCTTCGAGTAATTTCGCCGCCTCATCTCTCGACATAGTCGGCAGCGTACCGGTCAGAACGACTGTCTTCCCGCTGAACACACTGTCATTTCTCGCAACCAACTGCTGTTCGGCTTCAGCCTTCACTCCTAGCTCGCGCATTCTGGAGATACTGGCTACAATAATAGGATCGTTAAAAAATCCAACGATGCTCTCAGCCACGATACCTCCGATATCAGGTAGCGTTACGAGTTCTTCCGCTTCCGCTTGCATAATGGCATCCAGATTTCCGTAATGGTCGGCCAGCATCTTTGTCGTCGCTTTACCGGTATTCGGAATGCCTAACGCAAACAAAAATGATGCTAATTCCCGCTCCTTCGATTTCTCGAAGGCTGCAAGCAGCTTAAGTGCCTTCTTCTCGCCGAACCGTTCAAGCTTAATGAGGTCATCATACGTCAATGCATACAAATCGGCAGGATCGCGGACCTCACAGTCTTTGTACAGTTGCTCTGCCGTCATGACGCTGAACGTATCGATATCCATCGCATCCCGAGAAGCGAAATGCGTAATGCGCCCGATAATTTGCGGCTGACAGCCCAGCTTATTATTACAGAACAAGTGCGCACCGCGTTGTTCAAGCTCCGTCCCGCATGAAGGGCAGACCGTTGGAAACTCGATTTCCACACCTGGCTCCTCATCCGCTTTACCCAATATTTCAGGAATAACATCATTCGAACGGCGTATCGTCACGAGCGTGCCCAGTGCATGCTTCAGATTTTTGCGCTCGATATCGCCAATATTGTTAAGCGTGCAGTTTTGAACAGTTACTCCAGCAAGCTCAACTGCCTCTACGCGAGCAACCGGGGTTATTTTGCCTGTCCGGCCAACCTCCCACGAGACAGATTCCAGCACCGTTGTCGTTTCTTCTGCTTCGAACTTAAAGGCAACCGCCCAGCGCGGAAACTTGTCCGTATAGCCAAGCGCCTCCCGTGTCCGCATATCAACTACCTTCACCACGGCACCGTCAATGAGGAAGTCCAGCTGCTCACGCTGTTCCGTTACATGGGCCAGCTCTGCTTGCACCTCTTCGATCGTGTTCTTATAGGTCACATAAGGATTTACCTTAAACCGGTTATCCTTTAGAAACTGCTGCATTTCGCGATGATCCGTAAAAGCAACCCCGTCGGCATAGCCGATATTATAGAAAAATGCGTTCAGCTTCCGCTCGGCCGTAACCTTCGGATTAAGGTTGCGCAGTGCTCCTGCTGCTGCGTTTCGAGCGTTCTTGAGCGGCTCAGCCGCCGTTTCATTATACTTTGCCAGCACCGAAAGCTGCATAATGCCCTCGCCCTGCACTTCAATAATGCCATCGTTAAAAGGAATAGTGAGCGGCACCGAACGAATCGTGCGAACCTGCTGCAAAATGCCTTCTCCAACCGTACCGTTTCCGCGCGTCGCCGCTTGAACAAGCTGTCCGTCCTCGTAGGTCAGATTAAGCGTCAGCCCGTCAAACTTCAGCTCAACCACATAGGTCGGCTGCGGCAGCGGCTCCTCTTCAGGATGCTTCGCATTGTAGTCAGCGACCGCTTTAAGCAGCCTCGTATTCCATGAGAGCAGATCATCGGCATTTTGCGCCTTATCGAGACTCCATAAGCGGGCGCGATGTTTGTATGGCTCAAAGCCTTTGAGCAATTCACCGCCTACCCGCCGGGTAGGCGATTCGGGCAAAATCATGGCCAGCTCGGCTTCCAATGCGACAAGCTCATCGTAGAGTTTGTCATAATCGGCATCTTGGATTGCGGGCTCATCAAGCGTGTAGTAGCGATAGTTATGCTCTGTTATGATCGCAACAAGCTGTTGCATCCTCTCTAATTGAGCGTTCATGGGAGGCTCCTCCTTCTAATCGTCCAAAATAGCCGCTCTTCCTTATACTTTCGTTATCGGCGCAAAGCCAGCTAACAGCCGCTTAATGCCGACAGGAGCCGGAAATGCGATATTTAACTCCATGTCCTTGCCGGTCCCTTTGACGGAGACAATGACACCTATGCCCCATTTGGCATGCGACACTCTCTCGCCGGAAGCAAAACTTCCAGATGCGGCATCACCTGCCGCAGCCGCACTGCTGCCTTGAACCGCCCGAGCGGCATCCTGCAACGGCGTGCTTACCCGCACGCCGCCTCTGCCGCCCATCGCGGCCGGGCCCGTTCCCGCATGGCCGGGGGATCGGCCTCCTGCGCCAGGCACGCCGCTTGCCGGCGTTCGTCCTGCAATACTGCGGCTTGCCGCACCGGTACCGCCCGTAACACTGACGCCGCCGCTGCGAGCGCCCGCACGCGCGTATCCGCCGCTGCCGCTTGAAGCGCCTTCTCTCACGCTCTCCGGTATTTCCTGCAGAAAGCGCGAGGGCAAGTTAGTGCTCGTGCGGCCAAACAAGGTCCGCATACGTGCACAGGTCAAATACAGCCGCTTCTCAGCGCGGGTGATCCCTACGTAAGCGAGGCGGCGTTCTTCCTCGAGTTCCTCATTGTCAGCGAGCGCACGGCTATGCGGAAACACGCTCTCCTCCATGCCGATAATGAAAACGACCGGAAACTCAAGTCCTTTCGCGCTATGCATCGTCATCAGCGTAATTGCATCCTTGTTCTTTTCAGCTTCTTCTTCATCTTTGTTCAAGGAATCGATGTCGGCAATCAACGCCAAATCCGTCAGAAACGCTACAAGCGTCCGATCTTCGTTGCGCTTCTCGAAATCCATCGTCACAGATAAAAACTCATCTATATTTTCAAGACGCGCCTTCGACTCCAGCGTATTCTCCTGCTGCAGCTCCAGACGGTACTGGGACAGCTCGAGAACCTTCTCCGTAAGCTCCGTTACCGATAAATATTCAACCATCCGGGTTAAATTGTCGATAATTTCATAAAACTCGCGCAGCAGTGTTCTCGTACGGCCATTGACCTCTACGTCGCCCAGATTATTCAATACGCGATAAATCGATGTGCCTCTTCTCGCCGCTTCATCCGCAAGCTTCCCTACCGTCGTATCCCCGATGCCCCTCTTCGGAACATTAATGATACGCACCAAGCTTATATCGTCATCCGGATTTGAAACCAGCTTCAAATATCCGAGCAAATCCTTAATCTCTTTGCGGTCGTAGAACTTTATGCCGCCGACGATTTGATAGGGAATATCGGATTTGATCAGTATTTCCTCTATTACCCGCGACTGCGCATTCGTACGGTACAATATCGCATGATCGGCAAATTTATAGCTTTTATTCACATTTTTGCGAATTTCCCCTGTTACAAAATAACCCTCATCATGCTCCGTATCCGCTTGATAAAGAGAAATAAGGTCGCCCGCGCCCTGATCCGTCCACAGCTTCTTTGGCCTCCGGCCTGTATTGAGCTTTATGACCGCATTCGCGGCATCAAGAATATTCGCCGTCGAACGATAGTTTTGCTCCAGCATAATCGTCCGCGCCTCGGGATAATCGTCCTCAAAGTTCAAAATGTTCGTAATATCAGCTCCGCGCCAACGATAAATGGACTGGTCGCTGTCGCCGACAACGCATATGTTATGATGCTTATCGGCTAGCATGCGGGTCAGCATGTATTGAGCCCGGTTCGTATCCTGATACTCATCGACGTGAATGTAACGGAACTTGTTCTGGTAGAACTCAAGCACCTCCGGTACATCTTTAAATAATTGAATCGTAATCATAATAAGATCGTCAAAGTCGAGCGAGTTGTTGCTCCTCAGCTTCTTCTGATATTTCGTGAACACCTGGGCAACAATGCCCTCAAAATAATCGCCAACCTTTTGCTCGTATTGCTCCGGCGAGATCAGCTCATTTTTCGCTCCGCTGATCGCGGCTTGGACTGCCTTCGGCTCGAATTTCTTTGTATCGATGTTCATATCCTTCATGCAGCCCCGGATAACCGACAGCTGGTCCGAGGAATCCAGAATGGAGAAGCTGGATGTAAAACCGATCCGGTCAATATCTCTGCGAAGAATACGAACGCACATCGAGTGGAAGGTGGATACCCAAATATCCCGTCCCGATGGTCCTACGAGGGCGCTAACCCGATCCTGCATTTCTCGTGAAGCTTTATTCGTAAAGGTGATAGCGAGAATACTCCATGGCGCCACACGCTTCTTTTCTATTAAGTAAGCAATTCGATGTGTCAGTACGCGCGTCTTGCCGCTGCCCGCTCCAGCCATAATAAGCAGCGGTCCGTCCGTTGCTTGAACAGCTTCCCGCTGCGGCGGATTCAGCTTCTGCACCGCCTGCTCGATGCTAATATGATTCAACATGCTCCGACTCCTTTGTTCGCATATGTTCGCCTCTCTTCAGTGTAGACAACGGCCATCCCTGTGTCAATTTGCCCGGTAAAAAAACTCCGTATTATTCCCTTGTTCAATCAGCCGATAAACGCATGAAATAAGGAGCCGCTGCAAACAGAAAAATAGCGCCGCACTTCATAAGAGGGTGGTGTTCCCCCAGCTGCACAGCACTATGACTTCTTCTATGCTTTTTCTAAAATGGTCTCAAAAAGCTATCTGGATTGTTTGCCGCCAGCAACCTCATGTACAGCAGTGACAGTGGACAAAGCGGCGTCTAGATCTTTGTAAATAATATTTCCCACGACGACGGTATGAGCAGCTTCCGCTGCTTGACGCGCTTTCTCCGGATTATCGATGCCGCCGCCATAAAATAACTGCGCATGGGCAGTTGCCGTTCTTGCACGCTTCACCAGCTGCATATCTCCGAACCGGCCGCTGTATTCCAAATAAATAACCGGAAGCCTCATGAGACGATCGGCCATGCGGACATGCGCGATCAGTTCTTCTTCGGTTAACTCTGTCTGCGCTTCTGTCAATTTCGCCGCAGTTGCTTCAGCGTTCAAAATAATGTAACCCTGCGCTGCCGTTTCTTCCCACGGTACGAAGGAGCCGTATTCCTTCAGCCCCTCGGTTTGCCAGCCATTTATCCATTCTGCTCTGTTCGTATTTAAAACGAGCGGTATAAAGTATCCGTCAAATCCCGGAACAGCACCATCTAAAGTTGATACCTCCAGGGCGCAGTCAACCTCGTACCTGCGGATACGCGCCATCAGATCGACTATATTTTCAAAAGTGACTCCACTGGAGCCTCCGACAATTACAGCATCCGTACCTGATGTACAGATCTTATCCAGCGCTTCGTCGGACAATTCCCGATCAGGATCGAGCTTGAACACATGCCTCCAACCGGAAAACCACAAACCATTCATAAATAATCACGCCTCGCTTTTTCACAAAAATCAATTGCCGCATATTTGCGCTTTCCTTCTATGCTATGTCAGCGTATATATCGTGTCAAACACGCGGTTATATTGTAAAGAAAAAATACCGTCCTCCCTATTAAAGAGAAGACGGCATGCCGTAATTGACGTTGAGTGGATTTACTATTTCACAAGCTGCCCGCGCGTTACGCCGAGCTGATTGATCGCTTTAAGGCTGCGCCATACTTGCGTCCCGGTAATGCGTCCATCGAGCGCATCGCGGTATAACGATAAGACTTCAAGCACCTTATCCGGCTTTTCTTCAAGAAACTCTACACGGAAATGGGATACGCCAAGGCCGACAAAATTGCGGATATATTCGGCTCCCGACTGCTCGACTGCATTGTACACCGTATTACGGCAGCCTTCATCAACCCGAACGGGATGCGCCATACCGATGCGGTCCTGCAAGGAAGCGCGCTTCTCCTCGCATGGGCGTCCGCAGTTCGTAAAGTCAGTGCCCTCGCTCATAAAGGTGCAATAAACGCAGTGCTCCGTATGGAACATCGGCAAATGCTGATGGATAACCATTTCCAGCCTCGACGTATCCGAGCTCTCCAGCAAATCGACCATTTGCTGAATATTGAGATCATACGACGGTGTAATCAGATCCAGCCCGACCTCGGTAAATAAATTCACCGCTTTATGATTGGCTACATTCAGCGAGAAATCACCAATCAGTTTTGGGAAAGGCTTATCCGGATTTGCTGCGCGAGCACGCAAGTAATAGTAAAGCGCTCCAGTATTCCGGACGAGCACCGCATCAGGTTGAAGCTTCAAAACATTCGCATGATAGCCGTTCTCGCCCGGCATATGAATACGCGGCGTTGCCAGCGCAATCGGCTTACCCGCCTCGCGTGCAGCTGCAATAGCAGCCGGAAATTGCTTAATGAACTCGAAATCAGCATATACGTAGGATACATCCGTTTTCACGGCTGCCTCTACCTGCTCCAAGCTCCGGCATAATGCGACCAGCTTCGCATCCTTACCGCTGTGCGGAGCCAAAATATCCTTCTTCGCCACATCCGCCTCAAACACGTCCGCACGCGCATCAACCGCATACTTCACATAAACGGGCGGCTTCGGACGCTCGCCTGCAAGCAGCTCCACCGCTTCGCGGCGCAGCCGGTTCAGCTCGCGGATCGGTACGATCAAATCGCCTTGAAGCTCAACTTCAAGCTTCTCCAGTTGATAGACGGTACCGCCCAGCCGTCCCAATTGATCCTCAAGCAAAGCCGCATCCATCGGGCGTTTCTGCGCTTGCTCGAGCTCAAGCTCCGTGGCTACCTCTACGGTCGTCCCTTTCTGAACATCCGTCCACCATGTGCGCATCGGTTGTCCGAGCGCACCGGTCACTCTAATATGAAGCGGAAACACGCGATATGGCTTTTCCGTTTCAAAGGTCGCTCTCAGACGCTTATCAAGCGCCGGGTCACTTGTCTTCCAGACGCGGTCGCCGACATGCACCTTGCGCAAATCGACATCATTGCGGCCCGCTACGAGCTCGATCATCGCGCCTTCCTGTGCTTCGCCTTCGATCTTCACGCCCTGACGGCGAATATCATAAACGCGGCCGCCCTCTTCCTTCTTCGTCGGGTCGCCAGCGTCAAACACAATGCCGTCGCCGCGCTTAAGAGGCGCTTCGATCCGCAGCGTAACCGCATCGCGCATAATGCGCTCAACCCGGCCGAGGTAAACGCCCCGGCTTTTCGGGAACGTGCCCTCTACGAGCATCTTGTTGTTCGTTCCCGACAGAAAACCATGCGTGAAGCCGCGCGAGAAGCTTTGCTGCAGCTCACGCACCTCTTCCACCGACGGCTTCGACAGATCGCCGTCGAAATATTTATCGATCGCGCGGCGATACTTGCTCACGACATTCGCGACATATTCCGGGCTTTTGAGACGCCCTTCAATTTTAAACGACTTAACGCCCGCTTGGATGAGCTCCGGCACGATATCGATCGCCGCCAAGTCCTTCGGCGACAGCAAATACGCGATGTCTCCCATCGGCTGCACCTCGCCGTCGACCATCAAATCGTACGGCAGCCGGCAAGCCTGCGCGCATTCGCCGCGATTCGCGGAGCGGCCTCCCCACATCTCCGAGGTCAGGCACTGACCCGAATACGACACGCATAACGCGCCGTGTACGAATACTTCCATCGGCAGCTTCGCTTGCTCCCCGATCGTACGAATTTGCTTGAGGTTATTTTCACGTCCCAATACGACCCGCTCAATCCCAAACGGCTTAGTGAATTCTACCGCCTCAGGGGACGTTATCGTCATTTGAGTTGAGCCGTGAATCGGAAAATCCGGAGACAGCTCGCGAATCAGCTTCACGAGGCCCAAATCCTGTACGATTACCGCATCCACGCCCGCATCTATACACATCTCAATTAGCTTCTGCGCGTCTCTCAGCTCGTCTTCAAATACGAGAATGTTGAACGTCAGGAAACCTTTTACCCCATACGTATGAAGAAACGCCATAATTTCCGGCAGCTCCTCGCTGCGGAAGTTGTTCGCGCGGGCGCGGGCATTAAACTTCTCCACACCAAAAAATATGGCATCTGCCCCATTTGCCACAGCTGCGCGCATGCAATCCCAATCGCCGGCCGGAGCCAGCAACTCTATGTCCGATCTTATTATTGTGTCTGTCATAATAACTATCAATCCTCACATTCTTGAAACCTGCTTCTCCTATCTTAACAAACCGCGACTGTCTAATCCACCATACATTGCTGCCAGCAATCCTCTTCATTGGAGTATCCATTAAGCCAGCTGCGTTTGGTTGTTTTT
>Ga0310901_10000342_pt1 | contig 8157 bp, 3 predicted proteins | sample C24D2metaG_FD_203911 | JGI IMG/M metagenome (GOLD analysis project Ga0310901, IMG submission 203911) | Lab incubated soil microbial communities from West Virginia University Organic Research Farm, Morgantown, WV, United States - C24D2 | ecosystem: Environmental > Terrestrial > Soil > Agricultural...
GCGAGGCAATCTCTCCGTTCTTGAACAGCATCAGCGTTGGGATCGACATGATGCCGTATTTGGCGGCGGTGTTCGGATTCTCGTCGACGTTGAGCTTGACGATCTTGACCTTGTCGCCGAGCTGGCCGGCGATCTCTTCCAGCGCCGGCGCGATCATGCGGCAGGGGCCGCACCATTCCGCCCAGAAATCCACGACCACCGGTTCGGCAGACTTCAATACATCCGATTCAAAGCTAGCGTCCGACACTTTGCCGACGGCCATGGCAGCACCCTCTTGTCATTGAATGGGGAGAATCGCCCCCAAAAATTGTGAGGGCAGGAACCTATGAACGCAGTCCTCAAGCGTCAAGGCGCTCTCGCGGCGACGTGAATGGCCAAGGCCCGATCGAGAAGGGCTGCCGAAAGCTCCATAAGATCAGGACCTTCGGTCCAGATGAGGGCGGCGCGAACGGGTCTGTCGGGGTAAAGCCTTTGCAGTACGGCGCGATAGGCCGCGAGCTGCTCGACATAGGCGGCCGGAACCTCCTCGATTCGGCGCGCCGGCACGCGGTTGGTCTTGAAGTCGGCGATCAGCACCTGGTTTTTGGTCACCGAAAGACGGTCGACCTGACCGGAGACCAGCACCCCTTCGCGGAGCTTTCCAACGATCGGAACTTCGGCTCTGCTGCCCGGCGTGAACAGCTCGGCAAAATCCTTGTTTTCGACCAGCCGCAGTAGCTCCCGAACCAGCACAGCACGCTGATCGACAGATAACTTCTTGCCTCTTCGCGATAGAAATTCGCTCGCCACTCTTTCCCGGCGTGGAGCCGGGATATCCGGCAGCGACTGCAACAACCGGTGAGCAAGCGTTCCGCGTAAAAGCGCGAGCTCCCGCGTATCGCCTGCACCGATAGAAGGTGGCTCGTGGTCTGCCGTATCGGATGGCCGCAAGATCACTGGTGTCGCCAGCGCGGCTGGTGCCTTGGCAGTGAGCCAAGGTGGCAGTGCGATTTGTTTCTTCGTCTGGCGTGAGACGTCGTCTGCCCGTGTCGGGGCACCTTTGCGGAAGCGCCATATTTTCCCATCGGCGTCGTTGTCTTCTTCTGACGACGGCTGGAGCGCGCTCAGCACAAGGTCGTGCCAGCAACCCTTTGGAGCCTTGTTGACGCCCTTGGCGCCGCAAACCAAGAGGCGATCGGCCGCGCGCGTCAGGCCGACGTACAGGAGACGGCGGTATTCATCGCATGCCGCATCGATTGCTTGCGCGCGCGCCTGCGCCATGGGGCCGGCATCCTTGTCCTTGGCGACACCCCAAATCAGAGCCGTGGCGTGAGGTGGATGCGCGCCTTCCGGACGCGTCGTAGTGTGGTCGATGAGAATGACAGTCTTTGCTTCAAGCCCTTTGGCACCATGGACAGTCATTACGCGAACCTCATCACGTGCGATATCCATGTCGCGTTTTACTTCACTCTGCGCGGCCCGAATCCAATTGAGGAACCCCTGAAGTGACGACGTTTCGCGCTGTTCGTAAGCGAGCGCGAGATTGAGGAATTCGTCGAGCGGATCGGAAGCTTCGGTGCCGAGTCGCGCGAGAATTTTCGCACGACCTCGTCGAGCACCGAGCACATAGGCATAAAATTCGAAAGGCAACGAATTGCGTGCTTTTTCCGTCAATGAATCGAGGGTGGCTGAGGCAGCGGCGAATGCAGGGTCTTCGCCGGCCTTGCTACGAAGTGCCGCCCGCAGAGGGCCTTTGCGTTGGTATGCGAGCGCAAAAAGCTGCTCTTCATCCAGATCGAACAGGGGACTCTTCAGGACGGTCGCCAACGCAAGATCGTCGTCGGGCAGAAGCAGCGCGTCGCCGAGCATCAGCAAATCCATGATTGCGATGTGCTCAGTCAGGATCAGCCGGTCGGCGCCGGCAACCTCGATATGTGCCTGCTTGAGCGCACGTATTACAGCCTCAAACATGGGCCCACGCTGGCGAACCAGGATCAGCACATCGCGCGGCCGCGTGCCATTTGCAATCCAGCCTTTCACGGTGCGCGCGATTTTTGCTGCGAGTTTGACCGATGGGCTGGTCTCGCTAGTGATGTCGAAAGGCGCGTCCCAGCCTTCCTTGCCGCTATCCTTCTCGTCAGGGCCGATCAGATCCCAGATTTCGACCTCGCCGGGCACGGCATCGGGTAGAGCCTGATGTACCGTCCAGGTCGAATCGGCTGTCAATCCTCGAAACGCCTCGGGCTGTTTGAAAACCGCGTCGACGGCGTTAAGCACGCCGACCGCGGAGCGGAATGAAAATTCGAGTCTCTCGACCGCGAATGCGACGTCGCTGGTTTCGTGCAGGGCATGAAAGTGGGTGCGCATTTCTGCGAACTTGTGTGGCACCGCGCCCTGGAATGAGAAGATCGATTGCTTTTCGTCACCGACAGCGAACAGGGTGCGTTTAACATTCTCGCGCGCTCCGCCGGGCAGAAATTCCGCAATGAGAATCTTGATGATCTCCCATTGCTTGTCGCTGGTATCCTGCGCTTCGTCGACAAGCACGTGGTCAATGCCAAGATCAAGCTTGTAAAGCACCCATGCCGCCGCCGTACTCTTGGTGGACGCGTCACGAAGCAATGTCAGTGTTTTGTCGATCAGGTCTTCGTAGTCCAGCAGGCCACGACGATCCTTTTCGGTGCGGTAGCGCTCGATGACCTCGGCCGCCACCGTGATCAGCGCAGCACTGCGATCCCGTGCACGCAGTGCAAACTCGCGCGCAATCAGTCGGCAGATGCGATCCCTTTCTGCATTGAGGCGGTCGGCCCATTGCGGGTTGGCATCGGCGAGCTTCTTGGTCAGCACGCTGGCGCGGCCTTTGCGCTCTCCCGTGCAGAATACGTCGAGATACTGCTCGATTTGTTCGCGCCCCACTGGGCGAAGCGTGACAGATAATGATTCGGCACGCTCCTTGTCGGTTTTGGAGCCGGCCGAGAAAATGTCGATCAGTTCTGGCCATTCACGCCGCGGAATGAGTGAGGCAGAAAAATATTCACCTTCAATGGCTTGGATGCTGTCTCCGGTTGCAAGTCCAAAGGTGCGGGTCAATTCATCGATTGCCTGCTGGATGCCGCCGGCACGTTTGGTCCACTCGGTGATCAGGTCGCGCTTGCCGATCGTTTCCGCAATCACCTCCTTGAAAGTGACGTCGGCGGCGTTGGTGATAGCAACAGTCAGCGCCTTGCCAAGCGTACCGTCAGGATTGGTGGCGCCATCCAGCAATACGGCCAGTGTCAACTCATTAAGCAACTGCGTGGTCGCGGTCTCGTCGAGCACTTCGAAGCGAGCCGCCACGTCGGCTTCGAACGGAAATTGATGCAAAAGGCGCGTACAAAAAGCGTGGATGGTCTGAACCTTCAAACCGCCCGGTGTTTCCAGCGCATTGGCGAACAGGCGCCGCGCTACGGCGCGTTGCGCCGAGTCGGGACTCTTGCCGGTTGCGAGTCTGATCTTTTCGTCAAGCGCTGCATCATCGAGCGCAGTCCACTCCGCGAGCGTATTGAATACGCGCGTCGCCATGTTGGCTGCGGCGGCTTTGGTGAAGGTGACGCAAAGGATCTTTGCGGGATCTGCGCCGCGCAGCAGCAGGTTGATCACGCGCTGGACCAGCACGTGTGTCTTGCCGGAGCCGGCATTGGCTGAGACGAACACCGAGTGCTCAGGATCGGCGGCCGCAACCTGAGGAATTCTGGCGGCATCCGGAATCTGGCGAGCAACAGTCACGGATCGACCTCGCTTTCGCCGCCTGAGGCCGACCACTCCTTGACACGCGCGAGATGATCGTAGTCGCCGTAGTGCTTCTTCCACATGGGATGCACGAGTGAGCGGTAGGGCTCGCCGTCGACGAGAAACTTCAGTGCAATGCTTGTCAACTTCCGCAACGCAGTGTCGGCGCAGCTATCGGGCGTGCCCTGGGCAATCTTGATATTCCTTGGTTCGCCCGGGGGGTCGCCGCCTTTCAGGCGCACATATCCAATTTCAGATACTGAACCTGGGGCAATACCAGGAAAGCCGCCGTTGCGCAGGATTGCCGCTTCCAGAGTGAGTTGAGGCGCCAATCCCGTGCGAACCTGTGGCTCGGTCGGCGGCTGTCCGGTCTTGTAATCGAGGATGGCATAACTACCGTCTGCACGCTGTTCGATCCGATCGGCGCGCGCTGTGAGCAAAAAATCGCGTTTTCCGAGCGGGATGGCGTGTTTGCCGGAAATCTCCGCGAAAATCTTTTTCGCCGCGACGCGCCGCTCGCGCTCCCAGCCTCCGAACCAGCCGGCAATGCGGAGGAACCGCATCCACCAGAACGCCCGCGCTTCCTCGTAGTCTTTCAGCGGTGCGAAATGCTTTTCGCCGAGCACAGTCAGTTCGCGCTCGACGTCGGCAGGCAAGGCATCGGCGAATTTCTTTGTGAATTCACCGACTGCTTCATGGATGAAAGTACCGCGGTCGGCGGCGCCGGGCGGGGTGTCGATTGCTTCCAGGGGAAACAACCGCAGCACATGCTTGGCGTAAATTGTGTAGGGGTCACGCAGCCAATTCTCGATGTCGGTAACGCTCAACTGCGCCGGGCGCGCTTCGGGCGGCGGCACCGGTTGCGGCCGCGACACGGGGCAAACCTTGTCCGGGTGATCGAGGGCGCGGGCATAGTTCGTGTATTTTGTGCCGCGCGCCTGCGCCTCCTTCCAGCGTTCAGAACCGACGACCGCTGCCAGTCTCTGGAGAAACCGCGAGCTTACGGTCGGCGTGCCGCCGTGCTTGGCGGCGCGCGTGAGGACGACTTCAGGCGCGCCTAAGGCTTGCGCGAAATCGTGCGCCGACAGGCCGACGCGCAGCTCCGGCAGATTGAGACCGAGATCAACCCGCATCGGACGGCTGAGCCAGGGATCGCTCCGCGTGTCGGGCGGCCATGTGCCTTCATTGAGTCCGCCGAGCACAATGCGATCTACGGTCTGCAGACGCGATTCCAGCAGGCCAAAAATCCGCACACGCGGATTACCAGTCTCCGTGTGTCGCGTGGCCCGGCCCGAGCAGATCTGGCGGAAAAGGTCAGGGTAGTCGCTGGCCGCCAACTCCAACGTTTGCGATGCCGCGCTCTGGACGATTGTTTCAAACGCCCGCCGCAATTGCAGGCCGTCCGTACTGGCGTAGGCGGCAATTGTCTTGCCGTCATTGGCAAGCATTTCAAGTGCCTTGGCATGCGCCGCGCTCAGCGTAGTCAAGCTGTGGAGCCTGTGACCCAGCGTTTCCAGTGGGGCGAGCGCCTGCACCAGCTTTCCAATCAATCTTTCGGCTATATCGAGATCAGCGGCCGGCACCAGGTTGCGGGGGTCGTTGCGATGTAGTTCGTCGCGTGTGGCCCTGAACGTAGCAAGGGCATGCGCAAGACCGGCCGAGCCGCGGCGCGGACGTGGGCCGTGCAGCACTGCACGCTCCAGCGCCGCAACCGCACGTGCATGGGCGCCCGTTCCGGCGCCAAGCCGCAGCAGGGGATGCTTGAGCAACGCCAGCAGCGGCGCCGGCTCCAAACCGCCCAGCGCGACCTCGGCGACGAGTCGTGCGAAGATTCCGGCTGGCGTATCGGCGAGCGCGTCGCTGCCGGAATCATCAACTTCGACCTCCCATCGCTCCAGCGCGGCGGCCACGCGGCGTGCCAAGGCACGATCAGGTGTCACCAGCGCGGCGGTCTTGGTCGGGGTTTCGATTGCCTCCCGCAGGCAAACCGCGATGGCAAGCGCCTCTTCTTCTGCATTGGCAGCCTCGATCACGCCGACATCTGCCATCGACTTGTCGGCAACGCCGGCGAATTCGGAGGTGCCGAAACGGCTTTGCCACTGATCGGTGGTTGCGGCTGGGCGCAATACCTCCGAAGCCAGGAGTTCGCGACCGTACGACGCCGGAGGCGTCAGCTGCCGCACGGCATTGCGCGCAATGCCGATCCGCTCGAGCAAGGCATGCATGGCGAACTGCGGATGGACAGGGGCCGGAGGAATCTTCTCGCTTTCGTTGCCGGCGATGGCGCGCCATGACATTTCGTCAAGATCGGTATCGAGACCGGGAAACACCACCGCACCGCGCGGCAACTGCGCGATTGCAGCGAGCAACTTTGCGGTTGCCGGCATCGAACCCGTCGACCCGGCGGCAATCACCGGCTCGTTGCTGCCCGCCAAGCGTCGCATTTCGGCGTTAATAAGTTGGTCGCGTCGTTCGGCGGCATCGATCGACCCGATTTCCTTCAGGCGCTCCGGCCAGTAGTTGCGCGCGATCTTCAGGAATTTAAGAGTCTGCTGCCAATACTCGTCAAATCGGTCGGGCACCAACCGATCAAGCTTTTGCCAATCCATCTGGCGCGTGATGACGTCGTCAATCAGGCGAGCCAAATCATCAGCGAGCGAGAGTGCGGCCGCCGGCGTATTGGCGATCAGCGGAGTTCCTTTCTCCGCGCGGACTAAAGGTGTCCAGCGGGCAACCAGTTGTGCGAGCAAGAGACGGCGGCCGATGTTCTCGATTGCAGGCGAGAGAGCTAACGAATCTTCTGCAAGATCACCTGTTGCAGCCTCGGCGAAAATGATCTCGTCTTCGTCAAGATCACCGAGCGCGACGATACGAGGCAGGATCGCTGCGCTTCCCTGCGGGGTATCGAGGAATACGTTCCGTGCAAGCCGGCATGCGCGGCGGGTCGGCAAATACATGGTGGCGCGGCTCAGTTCCAGCGGATCGTCGGAACCGGGAAAATCCGGAATGAGCGTGCCACTGCGCAAAGCCTCTATGAGGACCGGAAGGAAGCGCGCAGAAGCTGGGATATTGAAAACGCGGGGCGTCGACTGAGGCATCCACGAATCATACACGCTAATACGTGCAGTCGATCAATTGGTTCTTTTGCGCATGGCTGCTTCCGCCTCTTTGACCGCGTCGGGCGTGCCGACATGCATCCAACAACCGTCGAGCGGCAGCCCGAAGAGGCGGCCTTTGTTCGCGCAGCGGTCGAACATGTCGGTGAGAGGAAACTCACCCTCAGGCGCGTCAATGAAGAGAGCGGGCCGCAGGATTGCGGCTCCTGAGTAGACAAATTCGACGGTATCGCGACTGCCGCGGCGGGTCAGACGGCCATCCTGCGCCATGGCGAAGTCGCCGCGCCCGGCATAGCCGATACTGCCCGTGGTGGGCGAAAGCAGCAGCAACGCATCCATGGCCGCGGGGTCAAATGCCTCGGCCAGCCGCGCAAGGTTTGGCTTAACGCCATCGATCCAGATGGTGTCGGAATTGATATGAAAAAACGGCCCATCGCCCAGTTCGGGCAACGCTTTCCTGACGCCGCCGCCGGTGCCGAGCAACAGTCCGCGCTCATCGGAAATGACAATGCGAGGCAGGGTCCGGCGCGCAAGGTGCTGCGACACCTGGTCGGCGAAGTGATGCACGTTGACGACGGCTTTTTCGACGCCGGCGTCGGCGAGACGATCGAGCACATGGTCAATGAGCGGTTTGCCCGCGACCCGCACCAGCGGCTTCGGCATCGTGTCGGTCAGCGGGCGCATGCGCGTGCCGAGTCCGGCGGCCAGCACCATGGCGCAACGCGGCGTGTCTTTTAGCGGTGCGCTCATATGTCAGACCTTCAATGCCGGCACATTGGCGCGATACCAGGCGGCGAGCGGCGCCAGACCGGGGTGGGCCAACGACCGTTGCAGATAGTTCCAGACGCGCGGCATGTGCCGCAGATATTGCGGCTTGTGGTCGCGGCGTTCGAGCCGCGCGAATATGCCGAGGATTTTTGAGGCGCGCTGCGCAGCGAGTGTCGCGTAGCCGCGCGCGAAATCGGACGCTTCAAAGTGTCCTTTGCGCATGCGCGCGCGCACGTAACGCGACAGCAAGGCGATCTCCATCATTTCGGGTACGTCGACACGCGCGTCTTGCAGCAGTGATGCAAGATCGTAGGCGGCAGGCCCCATCAATGCATCCTGAAAGTCGAGCAACCCGACGCGCGCAACGCCTTCGCGTTCCGGCAACCACAGCAGATTAGGGGAATGCAAGTCGCGCAGCACCCAGGTCTGCGGGCCGGTGGTCAATGGCAGGAGCAATTCCTGCCAGTGTGAACGAAAAGCATTGCGTTTGATGTCGTTGATCTTCACACCGAGCTTGGGCAGGTAC
>Ga0310901_10000347_pt1 | contig 8131 bp, 7 predicted proteins | sample C24D2metaG_FD_203911 | JGI IMG/M metagenome (GOLD analysis project Ga0310901, IMG submission 203911) | Lab incubated soil microbial communities from West Virginia University Organic Research Farm, Morgantown, WV, United States - C24D2 | ecosystem: Environmental > Terrestrial > Soil > Agricultural...
CGGGTTGAATCAACGCGCGGTCCGCGATGGCGATTGGAAGCTTCTCCTCGAGGGCAGCGCTCGCGTCATGCTGTTCGACGTCAGCACGGACCTCGGCGAGCGTAATGACATGGCCGCGTCGAATACCGTCGTCGTCCGACGGATGCATCAACAGCTGCTGGCATGGGAAAAGGACGTCGACTCCGAAGCGAAGGCGCGCGTGCCCTGAGCGAGATCAACGTCACGTCGTGACGTTTATCGAGTCGAACGGGTTAGACCGTGACCAATCGGGAATAGCCCGGGCAGCGCGATCGGCAATTTCCCGCCGATCGCGATCTCACCGGCGAGCGCCTTCACCGCCGACGTCTCCGCGTAGTCGGAGAAATCGTAGGTCAGCATCATCGACGGAATCTCCGGCACGAACATCGGCGTGTAAGGATTGCCGAAAAACACTGCCACGAACGGCTGCAATCGACGCTCCGTGACGCGCGCCAGATCCTGCAGCAGTCGCGCGACCGGCGGCGCAAGATCGAGGCGGCCGCTGCCGGACGACGCCCGCACGAACACGCCGGCGACGATCGCGTCGTAGTTGCCGGCCATCGACCGCACCAGCTCGAGTTCCGACGGCGTCGTCCGATCGGAGATTTCCACTGATTCGGTATTCGCCCAGCGCGCCTTCAACTCGGGGATCACGGCGCGGCTCGGTGCGGCAACGCGCCATCCTGACGGATAGTCGAGCACCGATAGATAGAGCAGTCTGCCGGTCTTCGGCGTCGGCAGCGGCACGCTGTTCCTCGCGTCCTTGACGAGCGTGATCGATCGCTCGCTCACCGATCGCGCGACCGCGTCGTGCTTGCGGCCGCCGACGCTGAGCGGCACCGCGTCCAGGTTGACCATGCGCGTGCGGTAGAGACCCAGGCGCGCTTTCGCTTCGAGGATGCGGCGCGCTGACTGCTCCACCTGCGAGCGCGGAATGTCGCCGGCCTTGACGGCGGCCACGATTCCCGCGGCCGCGGCGGCCGAATCCGGCGAGTCGAGGATGACGTCGATGCCGGCCTTGACGGCGCGCACCGCTGCCTCACCGGCGGTCGCCATCTTGGTGATCGCCGCCATCTTCATCGAATCCGAATAGATCAGGCCGTCGAATCCCGGCTTCAGCAGCGTGCTGATGATCTTCGGACTGAACGTCGCCGGCTGCTTTTCCGGATCGATCGACGGCAGCTCGATGTGGCCGACCATCACCCCGGACGCGCCTGCGGCGATGCCCGCCTTGAATGGCGCGAGCTCGACCGCATCCAGCCGCTCGCGCCCGTGCGGGACGCTCGGCAGTCCCAGGTGCGAGTCGACATCGGTATCGCCATGCCCAGGGAAATGCTTCAGCACGGCGAGCATGCCCGCATCCTGCAGGCCGCGCGCAAAACTCGCCACCATGTCGCCGGCCCGCGCCGGATTTTCGCCGAACGATCGGATGTTGATCACCGGATTGCGCGGGTTGTTGTTGACGTCGGCAACGGGCGCGAAATCGACGTGCACGCCGAGCGCCCGTGATTCGGTGCCGACGACTTTGCCGGCTTCATAAGCGAGCTGCGGATCGCCCGTGGCGCCGAACGCCATCGCGCGCGGAAACTTGGTCGCACCGGCAATGCGCATCTGCACGCCCCACTCGAAATCGGATGACGTGAGGAGCGGCAGCGTCGAGATCGATTGCAGGCGATTGAGGATCGACGCCAGCTCCAGCGGCTGGCCGAGCACCACGTTGCCGTAGGTGTTGTTGAGCATCACCTGCGGGACGCGCTCGTTGCCGCCAAACGCAATCACGCCGCCGATCTGCGTCTCGTGCACCAGCCTCGCGAGCTTGTCGTAGTCGTCGGTGTCGCTGCTCAGGTATGTGGAGTCGAACGGCGAGAAGATCATCTGCCCGACGATCTGCTCGAGCGACATCTTCTTGAGCGTCGCCTCGACCCACTGCCGCGACGCCTTGTCGATCGGTGTCTGGGCATGCCCCGTGATAACGAGGCCGCCGACCAGGGCGGCGAGGAGGGACGCGCGCAACATTGGGTCATCGTAGCATCCAGCCCGTCGTTTCTTGGAACCGTGGGACCCTCTGGAACCGTGGAACCGCTAGAATCAGATTCGTGAGCAGTGACGACCATAAGGCCTCCGCGCCCCCCCGCGCGCGCGTGTTCGTGCTGACCGTGTCCGACACCCGCACCGACGACACCGACACATCGGGCCTGGCGATCTGCGCGTTGCTCAAGGCCGCCGGCCACCACATTGCGGGCAAGGCGATCGAGAAAGACGAGCCGAGCCGTGTCGCTGAACTCGTGCGGCAGCAGGCAACGATCGCTGACGTCGATGCGATCATCACCACCGGCGGCACCGGCCTGACCAGCCGCGACAGCACCTTCGAAGCGATCGATGCGCTGCTCACCAAGCGCCTGCCCGGCTTCGGCGAGTTGTTCCGGATGTTGAGTTACGAGGACATCGGCGCCGCGGCGATGATGAGCCGCGCCTGCGCAGGTACGATCGGCAAAGTGGTCGTAATTTCATTACCGGGATCTGAGAAGGCGGTGCGATTGGCCATGGATAAGCTCGTAATCCCCGAACTCGCCCATCTCGTTCAACAAGCGACGAATTGATGGACTCTATTGGCCTATGGGCCTATTGGCCTGTTAGCCTATTGGCCCGCCTATGAAATCAGAGATGAAGCCGATCAAGGAGACGATCCCGCTGGAGGAGGCGCGCCAGCTGATCGCCGAGGCCTGCCGGCCGATCGATCGCACCGAGCGCCTCCGGATCGTCGATGCCAATGGCCGCGTCGCCGCCGCCGACGTGCTGTCGACGCGGGACGTGCCGCCGTTCGCGCGCGCCGGCATGGACGGCTTCGCGCTGCGCGCCGAGGATACATTCGGCGCCAGCCGTTACGAGCCGAAAACGCTGCGCGTGATCGACAAGGTTTACACCGGGCAGGTGCCAACGAAGTCTATCGAGCCGGGGACGGCTATCGAGATCGCGACCGGTGCGCCGATGCCTCAGGGCGCCGACGCGGTGGTGATGGTCGAGGAAACGGAAAAAGCCGGCACGGATGTGCGTGTGCTCACGCCTGTCTATCCACGGCAGAACGTCGGCCGCCAGGGCGCCGACATCGTCGTCGGCCAGACCGTGATCGCGCGTGGCTGGGTCCTCAATCCGAGCCGCATCGGCGCGATCGCCGCGCTGGGTGTCGGGGACGTCGAGGTCTACGCCAAACCGACGGTGGCGATTCTTTCCACCGGCAACGAAATCGCCGACCCGGGCGAGGAACTTCGACCCGGGCAAATCTACGACGTCAACAAGTTCACCCTCAGCACGATCATCCAGGAGCACGGCAGCGTGCCATCGCCCTTCTCCACCGCGCAAGACACCATGGAGGCACTCGAGCAGGCAATCGATGCCTGCGCATCGTGTGACGTGCTGGTCTTTTCAGGAGGAAGCTCGGTCGGCGAGCGCGACCTGATCCTCGACGTGATCGGCCGCAAGGGCGAGATCGTCTTTCACGGCATCGCGGTGAAACCCGGCAAGCCGACCGTGTTCGGCACGGTCAACGGCAAGCCGATGTTCGGGATGCCCGGTTACCCGACCTCCTGCCTGTCGAACGCCTACATGCTGCTCGTGCCCGCGCTGCGATCGATGGCGCGACTGCAGCCGCGGCACACCCAGACGGTGTCGCTGCCGCTCGGGCAGCGCATCGTCTCGACCACCGGACGGCACCAGTTTTATACGGTGAAGATTGTCGACGGCGAGGCGATGCCGGCCTTCAAGGCTTCTGGCGACATCACCTCGATGTCACAGGCCGATGGTTACATCGAAATCGCCGCCCAGACCGACATCGTCGAAAAAGGCGAGACCGTCGACGTCAAACTCTTCTGATTGTAGAGGCGGGACTTCAGTCCCGCCCGCGGCCGATCACCGAAACACCAGCGCGGCGCCCACCGACCAGTAGTTGCCCAGCACGTCAGGAACATCGCCGGCGGCGGTCTGCAAGTCGCCGAGGGCGCCGGCGTGCTGGCTCGCAAACAGTTGAAAGCCGACGCGCTTCTCGACGCGGAAGGCCCACCCGCCCCCAACGACTACCGACAATGCCTTGGAGTTGATCGCCCCTGGTCCGATCGCATCGACCCAGTTGCGGATGAAGGCCATTCCGGCGCCGCCCTTGATGAAGAAGCCATGCGTCCGCCAGGGACGAAATTGCGCGACCGCGTCCATATGCGTCGTGTTGAGCGTGCCGGACGCGGTCTCGAGCGGCACCCAGAAGATTTCGGCTCCGACATCCATGCGCGGGTTGACGCGGTAGCCGGCATTGGCGACGATGCCCGGACCGTGGCGATACGGAAAGTCCTCTTCGCACGTCTGGCAATCGCCCCGGACCGTCGCCGATGTCCCGCCCGCAACGATCCACATCCGCGATTCGTTCGTTTCTTGAGCCGCGCATACCGAGGGCGCAAGCACGACGAGCGCGCACCACACACCTGCCAAGCTCCATCGCATCATGAAATGTCCCATGTCAGATAGGTGCGGAACTGCGGATAGCGGAACTCTCTCTCGGTCTTAGCTGCGTCCTGGTAATACGTGTGCCGGGAAAAAAATTCACCAGCGACGCCGAAGCCAATCTTTCGATAGATGGGCACCCGCAAATCCAGGCGCGCGTGCTGCAGGAAATGATTGGCGCGCAGGCCGTCGAGCGAAAACAGCTGCCGGCCTTCGTAGAATGCGACCGCGAACGGCGCGTTGTCGCGGAGGAGGAGCGCGCGAACCGTGTATTTCGATCCGGGACCGTAGTCGTAAAAGCGCGGGCCTTCGGAAACACCCTGGCCGGCGTCCGATTCCGGTTCTTCCTCGGGCACTTCCTCGACGCCCAGCGGGAGTGAATCAATTGCGCCGAGCACGGTGAGACCGCCCGAACCAAGCAGCGCCAGGCTGATGCGCGATGACAACGGGTGCGTGAACGCGACACCGCCATCAAATGACTGGGCGCCGAATGCGTAGGCGTCGTTCTTCTGGAAATCGTAGGCCTGCGCAACGCTGAACTGGAACTTTCCGTTCTTGCCGAACGGCTCCCCGAGCAGCCGGCCGAGCAGCCGCGCCTCGCTAACCGGTCCGCCGCCGCCAAAGCGCATCGTCATCGCGAACGCGTCGTACGGCGAACGGCTGCGCCCATGCAGGAGGTCGCCGTAAAACAGATCCGCTTCGAGGAACGCCTGCCCCGATCCTTGGAAGGGCTCGTGTTCGGTGCCGCGCCACAACGCACCGGCAGACGCGAATCCGGAGAGCGCGGACGGCACCATGTCGGCCGGCTTCTCCGCGATCCTCGAGGCGTCACCGCGCCTGAACCTGTTGTAGCCGGTGACCGGATCCAGGACGGTGGCGCCAATCTCGCTCCACAGCCGGCCGCTCCCCGACTTGGTCGGATCGCGCATCAGCCATGACACACGGTGCAGTACTTCGCCGATCGCGATGCCGCCGAGCGTGGTGTTGATGAAATCGTTCAGCGATGGCTTGTTGGTCTCGCCGTAGAACTCCCACGTCGCGCTGCCGAATGCGGCCATGGCCGCCGACTCGTAGAAGCTCAATCCGTTGGCGCGTCCGCCGTTGTAGTAGTTGCTGCCCTGATACGGATGGCCGATCTGGTTGACGACGAAGTCGTCGAGGTCCCAGACCCAGCCGTTCTCCATGTTCTCCCACCAGGTCTTTGGCGTGACCCGCGCCGTGACCTGGCCGCGAACGAGGTTGGCGATCCCGTAGAAGACGTTCACCACGGTCACTTGCAAAAAGGAACGTCCGACGCTGCGGGGCGGACACCCGGCGCACGGGCGGGCGGCCGCGTACGGATCGGGAGCAGGGGTTTGGGCAGGCTGTTCGAACAGCGAGGCTGATTCGATGGCGCGCGCCAGGAACGAGGGTTCCGTGTCCTGCGCAGCGACGGGCGCCGCGTGGATCAGGAGCGCGCTCACAAGGGCCGCGGCAAGCGGTCTCGGACGCAGAGGTTTTCCCATCGGTGGGGCGACGTTGCATACCGCAGGCCACACCCAGTCTGCGCCCGATCAAAACTGCCAAATGATTGTGCCTCAAGGAGTTGGAGGCAGAACGACCTCCGTGAAAGGCAGTGGATCTCCGGTCCCGCCTCACAGCGGGCCGGAGTTCCTCCAATCTCAGAGAGCCGACGTCATGCGATCGCCCGTCGATCGCGAAGCCGCAACCACCCGGCCGCGATGCGGTAGATCGCCCAGATGCCGAGCACGAAGAAACCGATCGCCCAGATCGCGAAACCCACCAGGACGATCACGAGCAGGGCGCCGGCGCAGGCGATCACAATCGACGCCACCACGGCATACCAGAAGGTCTTGATCTGCCAGTCGAAGTGCGACTCCAGCCACGTGCCCCTCGCATCGCCGCGCTTCACGTAGTTGATGATCACGGCGATGATCGACGGCCATCCGAAGATGAACGAGCCGAGCACCGTGGCGGCGCCGAACGCACCGATGGCAAGACCAACGGCGTGCAGGGCGTAGGTGATGTGCAGCGTGGTGACGAGCGACGGGTCAGGTTCCCGTATGGCAGTGGCATCGGTCATTCTGTGCTCCCCTTCCGTGTAATCCGCGCAATCCGTGGACTAGAAGCGAAAGACGTTCTCGAACGACCACATCGTCAGACGTTTGTCGGTAAACCAGTGCGTGACGACCTGGCCGGCGGTCATGACGCCGGCATAGCCGTTGACCGACCAGTGCCTCATGATCGGCACGTCGACGACGCCTTCGATCACGGCGCCGAGCGAGGTATCGCCACCGGCCGCGCGACCTGAGAATCCGAAGTAGCGACCCTTGCTCGAGGTCGCGCCGCTGCCTTGATACCAGAGATCCGCGCCGCTGGCGAGGTGAAGGGCATGTACCTCGATACGCGCGTGGACCCTGCCGGGTTCAACCGAGAATTGCGCGAACGCGTCGCTGAGGTTCATCTGCGCATACGTCGCCGAGAGTCCGTACTTCCGCGAGGAGGGCAGCATCTGGAAAAAGGTGCCGTGATGATCGTCCTCGCCACTGCCGTCGCCAGATGCCCACAGGTAACCCGCGCGCAACCACGGACGCGATCGCGCGCTGGTCCATCGATAGCCGGCCTCGAGCGCCACGCTCGCCGCTCGATGCGAGCGGCCGTACCAATCACCGAACTGCGCGGCGCCCCACAAGACCGTGTCGATCTCCCCCGCGCGCATCGCCGACACACGCGCATACGACGCGCCGGCAGTCGCCAGCGTCACGTCTACAGGACGATCGAGTGCAAACGTGTTGTCGACGACCGCCATCTCGCTGCGCCGATCGCGATAAGACGATCCGAAGAGCTGCCATTCGGCGGCGGGCGTCTTCCCCGTCAGCGACGCGGTCACGATCTGCACCTTCGGCATCGACAGGTTCGTCGACTCTTCATAGCCGCCTTGAGTCGGCACGAACGCCGCCGCGGTCACGTGCATGCTCGATCGATCGAGGTCGAAGCGCACGCCGTCGAAGCGGCGTTGATAGTACGACCACTCGAACAGGCCGATGAGCCGCGAATGCAGCCGCTCCTCTTTCAATCGCTGGAGCGATGGATTCGACGACGCCCACTCCGCGCCGGAGGCGAATCGCATTCGGCCAATCGTCAATGCCGTCCGCTTCGACTTGAGACGGGCGGTCAGCTCGCCGAGATAGAGCTGGTAGCTGTAAGACAGGCCGGTCGCGGCGAAGTAGAACGCGCCGGAGCCGAGGCCGCCCGGGCCGATCGCATCGGTGGGAAGATTTTCGAGGCGCACGTAATTGAAGGCGCCGCGGAGATCGAACCGCGAGCCCTGGACGCCGACGCCGAGCTCGGCGCGATCGCCAAGAAACGTGTAATCGGGGTTGCCGACCGGCGCCTCCGTAGTCCTCGGTTCGAAATAGGACCAGGACTCGACGCGGGTGACGTTCGAGACGGTGCCCGTCACCACCGGCTGTGCGCCGGCAGTGACTGAGCACGCGAACAGAATGAAGAGCGTTAGCCCTTCAACAATCGATTGACTTCGTCCCAGTTGACGACGTTCCACCAGGCACCGAGGTAGTCGGGACGGCGATTCTGATACTTCAGGTAATAGGCGTGTTCCCACACG